>Ga0209628_10002787_pt1 | contig 12009 bp, 8 predicted proteins | sample TergutCu122P4_FD_187285 | JGI IMG/M metagenome (GOLD analysis project Ga0209628, IMG submission 187285) | Cubitermes ugandensis P4 segment gut microbial communities from Kakamega Forest, Kenya - Cu122 P4 (SPAdes) (version 2) | ecosystem: Host-associated > Arthropoda: Insects > Digestive system >...
CCCAAACGGCGCAAATTACACCCTCACTGCCGCACCGGTGAATATTGTCATCCCGGAAATTACCATTCCGCCCACTCCGCCCTATTTCCCACAAGGAGCAACTTTTACCAATGTTCCTGCGGTCATTAAATTAACCAACGGAATCGTTACAGACAGTACATTAACTTTGAAAATAGAGATTACCGCAACGGTACAGGTAGGTCCTCTCCCTGTGCCAATTCCCCTTACTATTGATTATTTCGGAGCAAAAAAAGTGATTGAAGCACCATTTGAAGGAGAAGGCACAGCAGATAGTCCATACCTCATCTACAACGAATTAGATTTGCAAAAAATGTCAGACTTGGTAAATGATTCCGAAACTAACCATGAGTACAGAGACAAATATTATAAAGTGATGAAAGACATTGATCTTACGATGTTTGCCTCCAACGGATGGTATCCCATAGGGTTTTGTCGCGAATTTCCTTTTACAGGTCATTTCAACGGAAACAACAAAAAAATTACGAATATGAAATTGATGGGACACTATTTGTTTGATGGGTTGTTTGGTTGTCTTATGAGCGGCGGCACTATTTCAAATTTAGAGATTGAAAATGCCGAAATTGATAATAATTGCGAATGCCCCGATGACGGCGAAATTTATATAGGTATTATAGTAGGTTACGTTGATGACCCCGAAAATGGAAAAACCTGTACCATAACTAATTGTAATACCTCCGGAACAATAAACTGCTCTGTAGGACAAAAACACGCTTTTGTAGGAGGTATTGCAGGACTTTTATTAAATAATTGCACAATATCAAACTGTTATTCAACGGCAAGCGTAACTTGCACAAGCGAACAACCCATTTATGTTGGAGGCATAGTAGGGGCAACCATAAAAAATAGCGTCACCGTTAGATGTTATTCTAAAGGGGATGTGAGAGGTACTACAAATACCAGTGCTCATGTTGGGGGTATAGCAGGCATAGTAGGTTGGGGATACTCCAACTTGTTTCCCAAAGGAGATAATTGTGCTGTTTCCGATTGCTATACCACAGGAAAAGTAGTTTCATCTGCACTTTCATCTTCAGGAATTGCTTCTGCCGGTGGAGTGGTAGGCGCGATAGTAACCCCTTCCTCTTCATTAATATGCACCCTATCAAACTCTTATTCAACATCTGAAGTGAAATGTTATGCTTGGATGGTCCATGCCGGAGGAGTGGCCGGAGTCAACACAGGTAGCTCAATTTCCAATTGCGCCGCATTGAATCCAAGCATTATCTGTGCAGCATACGGTATGTCGGAGTTTGGAAGAATAACAGGTAAACTTTGGGATGCTTTCCTCATTAACAATATCGCCTTCAGCGATATGATGAACCCCGACAGCACAACTATTTGGCTAAACAAAGGATTAGATAAAAAAGACGGCGAAGATTTCACTTCCAAACAAATTGTTGCAGACGGCTCATTAGGCGGACGATTCACTGAGGGAAAAGGCGGCTGGACCATCCAAAACGGATTCCTGCCCGGACTCTTCGGACAAGTTGAGGAAATCCCCGAATTTTTAGAACCCAGCGGCATTGCTTCGGCTGCGCTCAACAACACAATTACAGTGTATCCTAACCCCACCACCGGCAAATTGTCAATTGTCAATTGTCAATTGTCAATTAAAAGTGTGGATGTTTTTGATGTTCTTGGAAAAAAACACGAAAGCACGAAGACACAAATACACGAAGCAGGATGGATTTTGGATATTTCCGGTTTGTCGAATGGAGTTTACTTCTTGAAAAATACTACTGAAAAGGGCGTTGTAACCAAAAAAGTTATTAAGAACTAATCATTAATCATTAATCATTAAAAAAAATTATCATTAACCAAAATTATATAAAAATGAAAAAAATCTACACAATTTTAGTATGGCTCGCTATTTTTAGCTTGAGCTTAAACATGAATGCGCAAAACGGCACTTACAAAGGTAAAGCCGAAGCGAAATGCCCAATCTTGTCTCTTGACGAATCCATAGACGATGCTATCGTTATTTTGAAACCCGTGGGAACGGGCTACAATTTAGTCGTTGACCAAATTGACCTTGGCGGCGGCATGATGACACCCATTATTGAAATCCCAAAGGTAACGGCTACGCCCAGTGGCGCAAATTACAATTTATCTGCACCGGATATGAATATTAAAATCCCGGAAATTAAAGTTTCGGGATTGACCCTTACCAACCTTCCTGTAACGGTTAAATTAAAAAACGGACTTGTTGCCGGTAATAATTTAACTTTGAATATAGATATTACTTCATCCGATTTTCCTATAACCATTGTCATTACTTATAACGGAACAAAAACGGAACCGGAATATCCCCCCTTTGCCGGAGACGGGTCTTTTCAAAAACCTTGGGAAATTGCGAAACTCATAGATTGGTGGATATATACCGAATTAACCTATTTTTGTCCGAGTTGTATATGGGGAAAGTATGCAAAGTTATTGAAAGATATGGACTTCGGCGACTACCAGCCCACTGAGCCATGGAGACCCATAGGCAACGGTCACAATAATGCTTTCTACGGTCATTTTGATGGTAACGGCAAAAAATTAACCGGATTGAAAATTAAAAACGATCCTGATGAATATCAACAATTTGCAGGGCTGTTCGGTTTTGTAAGCAGCGGAACTGTTAAAGATTTGGGACTCGTAGATGTAGAGGTTGAATATGAAACTCAAGTTGTGGGTGTCGGCGAGATTTTTACCGGCGGCTTGGTTGGATGTCTTGGGGGCGACAGTAAAATATCAAATTGTTTCGTAACAGGAAAAGTAAAGAGCAAATCAAAACATGGAAAATCTTATCTCGGCGGCGTAGCGGGCAGAGTTTCTGAGCAAAGTATGATTAATGACTGCTACGCAACGGCAGAAGTGGAAAGTAGCTCAGATTTCTACGCGATTGCCGGCGGAATAGCAGGATTTTTGTACTCCGCTACTGTTAAAAACTGCTACTCCACAGGAAAAGTGAGATGTTTTTCCGAAAAAAATGCTGCAGCAGGCGGTTTGGTTGGAGAAGTTGGTGAAAGTTATGAAGAATCGGGCAGCACAATTACAGAATGTGCCGCATTGAATCCGAGCATAAGTTGCGCCGGCGAAGAAAGAGAATATGGACGTATCGTAGGAAAAGTTACCAACAACCCCATAGATTCTCTGGCTCGAAATGCAGCATTCAATGAGATGATAAACCCGGAGGGAGAAACGGAATGGGATGAAGAATATTTGGTTTGTAATGGCGAAAATATAACCAAAGAGGAAATTAACGCCGACGGTACCATTGGCGGTCGTTTCCTTGCAGAAAACGGCTGGGCAATAGCAAACAACAGCCTCCCCGGATTATTCAACAGTCCGGTAGATATGCCCGAATTTTTAGAACCTAACGGCATTACTTCGGCTACGCTCAGCAACACAATTACGGTGTATCCGAACCCCACCACGGGAGAGTTTAAAGTTCAAGAGTTCAATGGTTCAAAAGTTCAAAGTGTGGAACTTTATGACGTTATGGGTAAAAAACACGATGGCACGAAGACACAAATACACGAAGCAGGTTGGAGTTTGGATATTTCTAATTTATCGAATGGCATTTATTTCTTGAAAATTAGTACTGAGAATGGGATTGTAACGAAAAAAGTAATTAAGAATTAAAGTTTAATAATTATGTTATTTTTGCACTTGATAAATTTAACTCTTTAAGTCATGGTTATAGCCAATCCCATTTACGACATCATTTTTAAGCGTTTGATGGAAAACAAGCGCATTGCCCGTTATTTTGTAGAAACAATTATTGGTGAGCCTGTTGAAGATATTGCTATGGTGCCCCAAGAATACACTTACTTCTCAAGAGCGAAAAAAAAACCGAAAAAAAACATTGAGCCGGATACTTCGACTTCGCTTAGCAAAGAAGATTGGGAAGTTTGGGCGCTTATACGTTTGGATTTTGTGGCTACTATTCGCAATGCCAACGGCGAAACCAAAAAAGTGCTTATTGAAATACAAAAAGGAAACAAACTGGCTGATTTGATACGCTTTCGCACCTATCTCGGCGAGCAGTACAAACGTATGGATATGGTAGAAGTTGCCAGCGGAAAAGTAGAAAAGGCATTGCCCATAATTACAATTTATTTATTAGGGTTTACCATTCCCAAAATTAATACGCCGGCGATAAAAGTAAATCGTACCTATATAGATATGATTGAGCAAAAAGAAATAAAGCACAAAAGTGAATGGATAGAATCATTGACTCACGATGGCTATTTTGTGCAAATTCCGCGTGTTAAAGGTAAACCCCGTACCTCATTAGAAAAATTATTGAGCATTTTTGAGCAACGATGTTTCATTGATGATAAGAATACTATAAAAGATTATGAATATTCATTAGACGATGAAAACTTGCTGGAAATAGTACAAACCTTACGCCATGCCGCCGCCGATGCCAAAACGCGACGTGAAATGGAAGAAGCATGGTGGGCGGAACTCGCTGAAAAAGAATATGAAAGATTAGAAAAAGAGTTGGAGGTGAGTAGAAAAGAGCTGGATGAAAAAGATAAAAAGTTGGAAGAAAGAGATAAAGAGCTGGAAGAAAAAAACAAAAGAATAGCAGAACTTGAAAGACAATTAACAATTAACAATTAACAATTAACAATTTAAACATTTTTATTATGAAAAAAAATTTAACAAATTTAAAAAACATTTTTTTGACGTTGGCACTATTGCTAACTATTTCTACAAACGCATTCGCGGAAATTTTTTACACCTTTACGTATGATGGGGAAGTCTTACTAATTACAGAATATCCGAATGGTGGTTTGATGTCTGATAACAGTATTACACTTACTGTACCTAATGCTAATTGGACTTGTTATGTTAGGGCAACTGCTACAAACCATTGGGGAGGAGGTACAGATTGTTTTAATTATTTTGTTAAGAGGGGTCCAGGTAAGTTAGTTCAGCTTGACTATCCTGGATTTACTTACTCAAAAATTAGCCGTGCAACAATTTCTGGAGGTTCTTATGAAGTTAACAGTAATTATTTATTATTTAGCGCAGATATTACTGTATTTTCCGGAGCAACTTTACGTATTATTAATCCCGGAGAGAATAAAATTTTTGGATATAATATAAATACTACTGAAGAGGAACACTACGGAAAGGGAACCGTGGAGTTTAGTAGCGGTTCAAGTTTTTACAACTATTTTTTTACCGGAAATATTAATGTTGCAAATGTCAAAGTATTAAACGGGCGATTGGTAATGAGTGACCATTGGATTTCATGTCCGGTTGAGGTAAGCAGTGGCGCATTTCTGGGTTTTGCTTGTAGCAGTGATTTTACTTGCAACACTGTGATTACCGGTGCCGGTGGAATAACTAAAGCAAACGGTGGAGGTAATTTTACATTAAGTTCTGCCTGCACTTATACGGGAGATACACAAATAAGGGGCAACGGTGCTTTTATTTTAACCGGTTCTATAGAAAATTCGAGATCGGTTGAACTCTTAGATGAAGACTCAGAATTTGTAATTTCAAGCCCGAAAAAGATAAAGGGTTTAAACGGCAGCAAAGCCGGTGCAAAAGTTAAATTGGATGGTCTTGCGGCGATTTTAACTATTGGAAATGGGAATAACGCAGATTACCAAGGTAGTTATTTCGGCAAAATTACCGGAGCGGGCGCTTTGGTTAAAGATGGTCCCGGTTCCCTTACATTATATGGAAATAACAACGATTACACCGGAGTAACTGAATTCTTTGAGGGAAGGCTTATCTTTGGCGCCAACAGTTTGGGAACCGGAGCTATAAAGTTTTTCGGCGATAAAAGTTGTACGCTGTACTGGAACGATGGCAACACCAAAGATATATCCGGTAGAATTGTACTCCACAGTGGCAGCACAAACAAGCCCATAACTTTTGATGTGAGCAAAAACGATGTTTCTTTTGCTTCACCTTTACCCGCCACCCTAACAGGTAAGATTACCAAAGCAGGTTCGGGAAAATTAGCTTTTGGCGCTCCTCAAACCTTTACCAGCCCCATCGAAGTTTCGGAAGGTACTCTTGTAGTTATGAAATGGACAAATATGGGTATAAATGGTAGCATTGACAATATTACGAGCCTAACCGTTAACTCGGGAGCAACTTTTGAATATTATACAACGGTCGATGTAACTTTCGCAAAAGCAATCACAGGAAAGGGGAACTTTACCAAATCGGGTATAGGAACACTAACACTTTCCGGAGAAAACACTTACGAAGGGGCAACTAACATAACCGGCGGCACGCTATCCACAAAATCATGGTTAGGGGTAAATTTTTTAACTGTTTCCAGCCTTAGTTCCAAAACATCAGGAGTAGAGATTAGTTCCGGAGCAACTTTTGAACATACCGAACCTCTTGTATTTACTTTTTCTAAGCCCATTTCCGGGGAAGGAAATTTCGTTAAAAAAGGTAATGGTATTCTTAAACTTACCGGCAACAACACTTATTCCGGAGAAACAACCGTTAGCGCCGGCACACTGCAATTAGGCAACGGCACCACTAACGGGAACCTTGTCAACACATCGAAAGTAACCATTGGTGCGAATACTGCACTTCGTTTTGAACCGGCATCAACCATAACCTTTTCAAAAGTTATCACCGGGGATGGAGATGTGGAAATAAAAGGCAAAGGTACGGCCAATGATAAAGCGGTGTATTTTACCGCCAATAACACTTATACGGGTAATACTACCATTGAACAGGGAATACTTTGGTTTGGAAATAACTCCTCGTCAACTGCAGGCAGTGTGAGTGGAAATATTGTGGTGAATCTGGGAGCATACGTGGGTTTTGGTAGAGGAAACGATTGGACATATTCAAAAGTGATTTCCGGAAACGGAGGAGTTAGGGTGTATCAACATAACAATTCAAAAATTACGCTAAGCGGCGCAAATACTTATTTCGGACGCACCGATATAAATGCCGGAGGACTTTCCTTATCGGGAAGTATTGCCAATTCAAGTATTGTACAATTATTTAATGATGGTAAATTTTATATTTCCGGTGGCGACAAAACCATAAATAAATTAACCAGTACATCTGCTACCTCAGAAGTTATTCTCGGCTCAAAAACCCTGACCCTTTCTGAAGGCAGTTTTGAGGGTAAATTCATCGGTGAAGGAGGCGGAGTAACCAAAACCGGACTCGACTATTTTTCTATGCTTGGAAACAACATTGCTACCGGCACATTTAATTTTGAGCAAGGTAGAGTGAATTTATCCGGAACATGGAACGGCGACTTTACACAAAAAGCAGACACCTATTTAGATATAATAGAGGTTGCCGAAATTAAAGGAAATTTGAAATTGTTGGGCGGAGAAATTTCTATGAATCTATTTAACGAGCCTCCTTCTAAAATCTTTGTTAACGGACAAGTGCAGGCAGTAGGTAAAACCAAACTGAGTATTTCTTGCGACGATGTAGAAGAAGTAGTAATTATGCAAGCCTCAACCGGAATTAACGTCAACGATTACACCCTGAATATGTACGGATTTGATGCCTTTCTTTCTGCAAACGGCACACAACAATTGCTGCTTACCGCAACAATGTTAGATCACGAAGCCCCACAACCCGGCTACGGATTAGAAAACGGAGAAGTAGATTTTGGAACAGCATCTTTTTCATGGGGATCTGCCTATGATGACGCAACCCCACAGGAATTACTTCGCTATTTTGTTTATCAATCATACAACGAAATGACCTCGGTTGAAGACTGTGAAAATGGTATTCTGCTCAATCCGGGCGGAACGCTAAACCTTACAAAATTTACCGTTACCGGTTTGGAGCCGGATACTTACTGGTTCAACGTAGTGGTGATGGATCAATCAGGCAAGCGAGCCTGCTACTATCCCTTAGAACTTACCGTTCCTAACGGCATTGCTTCGGCTACGCTCAGCAACCAAATTCACGTGTATCCGAACCCCACCACCGGCAAATTGACAATTGACAATGGACAATTGACAATTAAAAGTGTGGAATTGTATGATGTAGTTGGTAAGAAACTCTTTGAAGAAAAAGAAAATCTTACGGTCTTACGGTCTTACGATCTTACGGTCTTCCCGAATGGCGTTTATTTTTTGAAAATTACTACTGAGAATGGGATTGTAACGAAAAAAGTAATTAAGAAATAAAGTAAGGGCGGGTTTGAAACTCGCCTTTGCTTTATTGTTTAAAAAATTCTTGTTTATTTGCGGGCTAATAAATACCCCTTTATATTATTATGACAAAGATTAATCACACCCCTTTCTTGTTATTCATTTTGCTGGTTTGTAATTATTTATGTTTTCCTCAAACGAATATGTCTCATTTGAATTTGATTACCGAAAACAGCCCTAAATATAAATCATTTCAAAAAAACTTCAATCCGCTAAAGTATGAACAGACCGTTTTAAAAAATTGCTTTATGGCGATGTACAACGACCTTCGGCAACATTTTTACAGCGTTGCGCCGCTGACAAATCTTCCCATGTTGGATTCTGCTGCGTTAATGCAAGCTGATTATCAGGCAACTAAAAACAGTCTTACGGCTCAAAACGACCCCCCGTATCAGTACTCCGCACAACGTTTGCAATTGTATGGCTTTACCTCGCAAGCCGATGAATATGTTTTTAAAGCCAAAGCCCATCAGGGAAACAACGAATATTCCTACTACGATTTGTGTTTAGAATTATTAAAACCTTTATTTAAAGGAACTTCCGGAATTCCTGCATTTCTGTCTCCACAATATACGATTTACGGTTTTGCCAGCGGAATTGAAAAAAACAAGAATTGGGTGTATGTTTCTTTCGTTTTGGGCAACGACCTTACCATTCAGGTGTTTAACTCAGCCGTTTCCAAACAAAAAGACCTGCCCATTACAAGAGGTTTTGCCGGACTTAAATTTTATGATGCGGCTATTTGTAGTAAATGTGCGGAAGACCACACATTAGAGCAAATTTACGAAATGCTTTACTGTGACGAGGATGGAAATGTTTACCTGCAATCTAATGATGCTAAATGGGTTAGCAAACTGCTGTCGAAAGCGGGGGATGCCATTGTGTTGGATTTTATTCAAAAAGAACAATACAATTGCCGTTTGCCGCAAGTGGACCACAATAAACCTTTTAGAGGGATGGTTTCAAAAATGATAACTATGGAAAAGATTTTAGCCGCAAACGATTCTACGCCGAAATCAAATGTTTTTCATGCAAAAATCGGAGCCGTTCCCCCTCAAATTGAATTAAATAAAGCGATTGACATCCATATACTTTTATTAAAAGATAAAAAAACAGTTTGTAGAACATTAATCAAAAAAAATCTAAACAATTTAAAAACGGAAAATGCGGTTGCAGATTCATTAATTCAAGAGCTGAAATATGAGGAGGCGTTGTATAAACTTGCGCCATCTCTTTCAGAATCATCTATTTCTGAACATACACTTTTTGCGATAGTGCAATTAGCCGCACATAAAGAGAAAACCTATTTGAGTTCTATTTTTACAAAAGCCGTACAAATGGCTATCCTCAGAAATCCCCAAAGACTGTGCAATTTATTGGATAGTTTTTCCGTTTCTGTTTTAGACAACAAAGAAGTGAAAAAAGTGTACTGCAATACTTGTAAATGAGAACAATTAAAAATTAAATATTAAACATTATGAAAAATTTTATTTGCGATGTTTGCGGGTATGAATACAATCCCGCCACCGGCGATTCCGACAACGGAATAGCCCCCGAAACCCCATTTGAATCTCTACCCGATGATTGGACTTGTCCATTATGTGGGGTGGATAAATCTAATTTCTCGGAAGTATAGAATGAAAAGATATTTCTTCATTTTATTCTTCTTTTTTTACTTTTTTTCGGTTTTTGCCCAGGAGGGATATTTTACCCCCACCGGTTCTGAAAGCGTTCAAAAGGGGAAGAGTAATTTTCGAGGTGGAATTAGAGTCGGTTTTACAGGGTCTCAGATTACGGAAGATGGCTTTAATTTTCAGGGTTTTAACAAATTTGGAGGATATACCGGTGTGTTTGTCAATTTTTCCGTTTCAAAAAACAGGAAATGGCTCATTCAACCCGAATTGAATTTTATTATGAAAGGCTGCAAACACATCCCGAAAAGAAGTGATGACGGAAATATTACGGGAAACCATTATGTGTTACAGTTAATGTATGGACAAATCCCCATTTTGGTTAAATGGAGGATTGTGAAAGGGTTGGAATTGGAAGCCGGTCCCGCTTTTGGCATTATTTTTAAAAATACCGATGTTGAAAAATTGGATGGCAACGACAAACCCGAAAAAGGACGTCCGCCATTTGCCCGTTTTGAATTTTCGGGCATTGTTGGCTTGGGGTATCTCTTTTATAATCACATTGGTGTGAATCTCCGTTTTGAAGGTTCTCTTTTGCCGGTACGGAAGTACAGTCGCAATCACTATTACCTCACCGGCGGACAATATAACCAAACCATTGCTTTTAGCGTTTATTATCAGTTTTAAAATATGATTGCACAAAACTATCACAAAATAAATCTCGGATTGCAGATTACCAAAAAACTGCCCTCCGGTTATCATGATATAAAAACCGTTTTATATCCTTGTAGTAATTTTAAAGATACCATTGAAATCGTTCCGGCATCACAATTTTCGTTTACTTTAAACAATGCCGATTTTACTTGTGATGTGGAACAAAATTTATGTGTAAAAGCCTATCGTTTTATGCAAAACATTTATGATTTGCCGCCGGTAGCCATTACACTTACCAAGCAAATCCCCTCAGGGGCGGGTTTGGGGGGCGGTTCTGCCAACGCCGCCTTAACTTTGAAAATGCTAAACGCCGTTTTTTCATTGAAACTTAATATAATACAACAATATGAACTTGCTGTTCAGTTAGGTAGCGACACGGCTTTTTTTATCTTCAATACGCCGATGTTCGCCACCGGCAGAGGAGAATTATTAGAGCCTGCCGAAATAGATTTAGACAAATACAGAATTGAGGTGGTGTGTCCAAACATTTCAATATCTACCGCAGAAGCCTACAGCAAAGCAAGCCCCCAAAGACCAAAAGTTTATTTAAAAAAAATAATAAAATCACCCATTGAAAAATGGAAAAAATATCTTACGAATGATTTTGAGGAAGTAATTTTCAAACAATATCCGCAATTATTGGAAATAAAGAACGACTTTTATAGCCGCGGGGCGTTGTATGCCTCCATGAGCGGAAGCGGGAGCGCGGTGTACGGGATATTTGCTTAGATTTACACCTACGGCAAAGAAAGTAAAAAAACATATAAAAAAATGGAAAAAAATATTTTGGTTAAAAAAAAGTTTGAGGGGCTATTGACGATAAAATTTGCAATTTAAACCGATAGGGCAACATCGCATCCTCCTTTGCGTAATTTACCCCAATTCTCGGCGTATTCAAGATTTCTGTTTTCGATACATCAAAATCCCTGTCCTCAATCCATATACGATGATTTTGCAAGGACTCTCCGTTGTGGGAAAGTTTGATACCCAAAGCTTTGGTTACTTTTCCCGGTCCGTCGGTAACTTGCGGGTTCATTTGAAATTTGCCGGTGCGTTTTAGCATCAGTTCTTCGCCGTGAGTGGCAAAAATGGCGCGAATAAGAACCGCATCGGGAATCTCTTTTTGGTTGGTAACCACATTAAACAGCGGATGAATTCCGTAGCAAAGGTAAACGTAAGCCACTCCGCCCTGCGCATACATCATCTCGTTGCGGGGCGTTCTTCTACCGCCGAAAGCATGACACGCCCTGTCTTCAACTCCTTTATACGCTTCGGTTTCCGTAATAATTCCCCCGCAAAGCTGCCCGTCAATTTTAGTGAAAAGATATTTCCCAATCAAATCTTTAGCCAAAAAAACCACATCAGGGTTTAAGTAATAGTTTTCGGGGAGTATCATTTCTTCTTTTTTACCAACAAATTCTTGATATCATTCAGTTTCATAAGCGCTTCCACAGGAGTGA
>Ga0209628_10002788_pt1 | contig 12008 bp, 21 predicted proteins | sample TergutCu122P4_FD_187285 | JGI IMG/M metagenome (GOLD analysis project Ga0209628, IMG submission 187285) | Cubitermes ugandensis P4 segment gut microbial communities from Kakamega Forest, Kenya - Cu122 P4 (SPAdes) (version 2) | ecosystem: Host-associated > Arthropoda: Insects > Digestive system...
AATGGCGGCAATAGCGACTCCCCATGCAAACGCATTAGATTCCTTGCACTTTGTTACAAGCCATTCATACATCGCATTCATCCTCCTCATCAAAGTCTCCGTCGTCAGCAAGGCCCTCCTCATAGCCGCTGACATAGTATTCCGGGTCTTCACATAGCAGTATGGCGGTCATTTCGGCTTGCGCTTCGGTTTCGCTGTCAAAGGTTCCGAGAGAGAGAAAAAGGATTCCCGTCCATATAAAGGTTGAACCCCAAGAGGTGTTGACTCGGTCCGAGCACTGGCACGGCTACGAGATTCTCATTAGTGAAGGTGAACGCATTGTCGCGGTCCTGATTGATGATGAGCATACAATCAACCTCCACTATTAAATTTTCCGGTTTCCCGGTGGGATGGCACTTTTCACCGGAGTGCCTCAGAACCGGGCCGGGTTTATTCGTCGTCAAAGTCCTCGTCATCATCGTCATCGAAGTCGTCATCGGGCGGGGGCGGCGGAGCCTTTTTCTTCGCCTTCTTGGCCGGTGCCGTCGGTACGTCAGCGGTCTTGGTCACCTTCTTCTTTTTGGGAGGCGGCGTAGGTTCATCATCGTCCTCGTCATCCTCGACCGGCTTTTTGGCCTTCTTGGTTTTGGCCGGGGGTTCCTCGACAGGCTTTGCCGCCTTCTTCGGCGCGGGGGCTTCGTCCTGCTCTTCGGTGTCGTTGACGTTCACGTCTCCTTTGAGCTGTGCCTCGATCTTCCGGGCCGTCACGTAGTCCGGCATGGTATTAAGAATGTCCATGCAGTTTCCGGCGGCGGAGATAGCGAATAGGGGGAAGCGGCGGCCGATGTCAATTTTGTCCTCTACAGATCCGTTGCGGATGGCCTCGATAGCCTCTCCGATTTTCCAAGTTCTTGCCATTGTGTGTATCGCTCCTTTATAAATAATATTTGTGACGGCTGAGTCCGTTACATTCTGGTGAAATGTAGTGAACCGAGAAATGGGGTATTCTCATTCTACACTAATTACTGATGGAAGTAAACTCGCAAATTTGCCCGATTTCAGGAATTATGCCGTGTTACTGTGCGTTATCTTTGATTTGCTGAATCATACGACGTTTTTCATTGTTTTCCCCAACAGCCAACGGATACATCAGCCTCGAGCGGAATTTTAAAAGAAACACCAAAATCATCGGCGATGGCCGGTTTTGCCATAATTCGCTTGACTTCTGGAATAATTGCTTCCACTTCTTCAGCCGGTACATCCATTAGAATGGAGTCGTGTATGGTGCCAACAATTTTGAGATCGAATGGTTTTGCCAATGTACGACGGATTTCCACGGCCGAGCACAGTAGCAGGTCGGAAGCGGTAGATTGTACCGGTGTGTTAATCGCTCGACGGATCGCGTTGCCGCGCTCATAGTCGTCTTGGCTGTATATGTTGGGTAATGCACGGAAGCGGCCAAAGCGATTCTCGACGCCTCCGAGGGCCTCACAGACCGACTCCATTTCTTTGTGCCATTCAAGCAAGCCCGGATACTTTATGAAGTATAAATCTCTATACCGCTGTGCCTCATCCATTGTATACGACACGCCATAGCTATCAAAGGCGTAAATGATAAACTTGCGAGCTGACATGCCATATAAGAATCCAAAATTCACGGGTTTTGCACGGCTTCTTTGTTCTTTTGTTGGCTCATTTGTTCCTGATAATGTACACGCGGTTTCAGTGTGTATGTCTCCTCCTTCGCGATAAACACGTAACATATTCGGATCATTTGAATAGTCAGCGGCAACACGCAATTCAATCTGTGAGTAATCCGCCTCAATAAGCATTCGGCCTGTAACAGCTGTGAATAGATTGCGCAGAGCCGGGAGCCGTGGAACTTGCTGTAGGTTTGGATCCGAGCACGATGTTCGGCCGGTTATGACATTAGTAAGGCCAAATGATGGATGAATTCGGCCGTCATAGGCGGCATATCGCGGCCATTGATTCAAGAACTTTGTATTTGCTCCATAATAAAACTTATAGTCCAAGAGCAGTGTGGCGATATTATAGCCTTTTGCCGCGAGTCGCTTCAACACCTTTGCATCAACCGAAGGATTGCCGGTTTTACCGCTTCGCTTTAGTGTTGGTAAACCGTCAACTTCAAACAATGCGTGAGATATTTGTGCCGGACTGTTCCAATTGATATCATGCCGTGCTTTGAGCTTTTGCAGTGCCTCGGCTTGCTTTGCCTTAAATTCGCGATGTACACGGCTTAGACCGCGCTGATCAATGTATATGCCGTTACGCTCCGTATCGCGGTACATGAGGAATGCAGGACGGAGGAGCTCAGTATAGATGTTCCATTGTACACGGTTCATTTTTTTGCAAAAGAAGCAGAACAGCTCCCAAGTGTATTGAACGTCATATTTGAGGTATTGTACGGTCTTGTCAGAAAAGCCGGTTTTTTCCTTTTTGGTTATGTCCCAATTCTCAACACCGAGATACTTTTGAGCCATTTTTTTCAAGCCGTGTTCGGTTGCAAGTTCATAGGCGGTTCCCATTACCATAACGTCATGGGAAATAGGAAGCCGGACGCCGAGTTTATGTTCGATGAACAATGTATCGAACTTGCCGTTTTGCCACACACATTTTACTTTGCGCTTTTTAAGGTTTGCAAATAGATTGAGCAAGCGTGTCAAGTTTTCTTCCACAAACGGAGCTTGATAGATGAAGTATTGCTTGATAGGACTATTCACATCTTCGGCAAGGCCGACGCCGATGTACGTGATTTCATTGGTGTAGCGATTAAGGCCGGTAGACTCAATGTCAATGGTTGCATACCGTATCATTCAATTAACCTCCAGCCTCCGCTCGCGGCGGCGAGATCTAGAATAGCCGTGTAGCATTCGGGATCATTTGTTTGCATTTTCATAAAAAGGCGGTACGGAATCTCCAGAAAACCGGTTTTCCATTCAATATGTATCATAGTCCGTATCCTCCTCCTTCTTTGCTGTGTTGTGCGCAACTGTTATAGTCGTGGACGAATTTGCCTTTATTGAGTTTGCATTGCCCGATACAGTCGTGGCGGCTGGAATGGCCTCGTTTGTCCATGTAAGAACATGAATGACATATGCCGAGCGATAAGGCTCCTGACACGGCGAACATAGTTTCCAATTTTTCGATACACGTCATGGCTTCCACATACCGCATACGCGCCTCTTGGTCCGTCCCTTTATTGACAATGAGACCTGACTTCGGCCGCTCGTCAATCTGTAGTTGGAGGGCCTTTTTTGCACATTTGAGAAACATTTGTATTTCATTGTGCCAGTGCGTGTCTTGATGCTTCATTTTGTCCATTCCTTTCTGGCATTCCATCCTCCATAGAAACCCATACCGAATATAAATATCCATAGTATCCAATCCATTATAATGACCTCCTTATCTCATTCAACACATTCATTATACCACGTCCGCGCTTCTTTGACAAGCGATTGAAGTATGCTCCAGTAGTCGGCCAAAAGTCAATCGCTTTTGAACCATGAATGAAAATGGTGTATTGCTTCGTTGCCTCTATGAACGTATACTCCAGATTCATAGCTTTGAGAAATTCCAGAAGTCGTGCGCTACTTTTTGTGAAATTGTTTGCGTGTCTCATTCGCCAGAATTCTTTATGTGCGGCATAGTAGTCATCCATTGGCTTTTCCTTTCCACAGACTACAAAAATCCGCACAGCGACGGGAGCAAGTGTAATCTGCTATTGGTATGAAACAACATCCACGATTTCGGTAGACAGTTTGTGAAAAGTTTTTGCACGTTTTACACAGACCAACAGTTTGAAGTCTACCTTCTCCGACGGCTTGTAACAATTTTTCCAGTTCGCACACAACTTCTGAAAAATACACGTTTTTACCGTTATGTTTTATACCTTTTTTGGTTTGCCGGTTCAATACTTTGATTGCGATCTCCAGTGCGGTTTTCATTTCCTCAATCCAATTCCTTTCCAACATGCTTCACGAGAATCCGGATGCCGTGCTTCTTTGTATCCAAGGCTCCGAATATGCCTCATAAATGTGTGCTTTTTGTGTGCTTCTCGTCCTCCTTCCAGACAATATTGAGCGTATGCGTCATAGAAGTCTTGTTTCTTTACCCATGCCGCCGGTGCAACACGGCAACGATTCATGATAAAGCTGTGAATCGTGTCAGAGTCTTGCCGCAACGCCTCAACAAGTTTTCTACTGCTCGGTGTTGACGGTACTTCTTGTAGCGGCAAAAGGCTCAAAAGATATGGGATAATCTCTTCAATACTTTCGTTACTGCACAAGTCTTCCACATATTCGTTATTGAGCGAAAGTTCCTGTGACATGGAAAGAATACGCATACGCTTGTAGAATGCGTTACTTTTCTCTTCAAGCTGGAGTGGCAACTGGTTGAAAGAGAAAATGAGTTTTGCAAACGATACAAAAAAGAACGGTTCCTTGCCTTTCTTTTCGTGCATGATCTGGTCTCCGCCTGTGAGCTTTTTAAGGGACTCAATACTTTTCAATGGAAGGGATGAATTATCAGCACAGGAGTTGAGCAATTTGCCGTGAAGCTGAGATGGATAAAACCGCATGTTCAGCTCGTGCATTGACAACGCGGAAGTGTTACAAATACCGACGAGTGCCTCCAGCCAACGAATGAAAACACTCTTCCCTGTGTTGCTTTGGCCGCACAGGATCATGAAAGTTTTGAGTCCATAGTCCAATGTCAGACAATAGGCGGCATAACGCAATATCATATCAATGTTATCCTTTGAAATGCCGCATACATCATTGAGAAATTTGTATATGCGTGTTTGCTTGAGCGGCAATCCTTCAAGGACATTATGCGGTATTTGTAGTGTTTGAAGGTATTTTCCGCTGTGTGGTAACAGTCGTTGAGCTTCAATGTCCCATACGCCATTTTTGAAATTGATAAGATTTCGGTTTTGGTTCAGTTCCCCGGAGGTTTTTTGAATCCTCGTGTCATCAATTATGAGCCGGTATGCTTCTACTATGCGCGACTGAGCTATGAGGTAGTCAACAGCAATCATTTCCTTTATGGTGTTTCTCACGTATGATGATGCTTCGCGATACACACCATGACGGTATTGATAGCATTCCCCGCCAAGTGCGAATATATTTTCGGCATTTACAAAGTAGTCGCTTATAGTGCGATAATTGACGCCATTCGGAACTCCCTTCACGCTGTACAAAAGATATGGGTTATCGCCGTGTTGTTGTGCCTCATACTTTTTTGTGCTATTGAGAACTTTTTGCAGTTCACTGTCTGTCATAGGCTCAGCAAACACATAATCGTTAATAATATTTGCCATTTCCTCGATCTGCTCAGGAGACGCGCCTCTATTCTTGTATGCCATAAGATGAGCAAACAGTGTATTGTTACGTCCATCCCCTTCACGGAGGCCGAGAAGGGACTCCTTGCGGTGTGGTATTGGTGTAAACTCCGGAGGCATTTCAGCGATTTGACGTTGCGTATTAAAGGAGCGATCTGTAGTGCCGTATGGAAGAAGAACGTATCCTTTGTTAGCACAACGAAAATCACATTTGAGGCCGCACGGTAAAGTCATGCCGATTTTTTGCGGATGCTCTTGACTCGTTTTGAAATACAGATGAAGTCCTTTTGGTGTTTTTGCAATAAGCGTTTTGAGTTTGAGCTTTTTGATGATTTTGAGCGCTTGCTCCTGCCCTTCATCAATGTCAACTACGATATAGCCGGTTTTGACCCACCAACCTATTGTTCCTCCACTTTCAAGGTGTTCAGCCGCTTCCTCAGCGTCTATAATGGCCGGGTCAATGCGTTCTTTGCCTTTGCATCGGACATATGAATCTTGACCAAGCAAAGCGTTAAATCCGGTCAAGCTAAACATGGAGCTACACCTCGCGATCTATTGTTGTTTGCTCCATACTATCGCTTACAGTCATCCAGCGAGAAAGACGGTCAGTCTTTTTGTCAATAACTCTTTGCAGTGTGTTGTCAGTCATTCCAAAAATGGCCTTGACATGTTCCAAAATGACATATACATCAGCGACTTCATCCGTTGCGGCTTGTGCGGTTTTTTGCAGTGCCGCCTCGTGTGTGTCAAAGCGGGGATATTTTGCCAGTACACACGCGAGCTCGTTCAATTCTTCAATGGCAACGAGTATTTGATTTGCGTTGCCATATGTATCACGTGCATGTTGCAATGTAGCATGATCAAATTTCATGGATAATCCTCCTGAAGTCTTCCTTTTTTAATGCTCTATCGGTATAGATTGCCGCTATGCCATGCATAGTTTGAGCCGGATCTTCTCGCTTGTGCCAGTCAAATTCTATACCGAGCAGGTCTTCACACAGACGACATACTTCTACTCCTGTCGCCTCCAATGGCGGTTTCATACGTTCTTTTGTGCAATGGCCGGTCTGATCGCATTTGGATGATTTGCAGGGACCGAACCGAAATAACTGATCTCCCTTTTGGTAAATGGAGTCAGTTATTTTTCCGGTAATAGTGCCGAGCATCGCCTGAATATTGCGCATTTGCAAAAAGGCTCTATTCTGCATTTTTGGATAACTTTGGCAATATTCCTCATGACGTATCATTCCAGCGATAAGATATACGAATTTACGTTGTTTTAATCGGTTAAAAGTTGGAATTTTCGGCGGACAGCAACACTTTTTTCCATAATTCTTGCATTGGAAATGAGCTAAACACCAACTATTACGGGAGTTTGCGTCCGTTTCCACGTATTGCATCATTGTTTCGTACGGCACTCGAGCGATTTTGTAATATACAGGAGTAACAATGCCTGAAGATGAACAATGCGGGTGAGAAAAAGTTAAGATTCCCATTTGTCAAAGTCCTTGCAATACACGCACGGCTCCTCCTCGCGATTGCCGAAAAAGTTAGTACAACTGTCACAGGTTAGGTCCGGCGGAGGCGGCATTATCGGCATGGTATTGATATTCGGTGCGGCCGGATGTGTCTTTTTATATACGATGACAGCGATGGCAATGGACGCGATCAATTGCAGTATGTTGACGAGTAATATTCCACTACTGAGGTATTGAATTGGCACATTTTCCAAGGTCTGCTCCTCCTAATGCTTCAAGTATTGCGGCCGGATCGCAGTCAAGCGCACGGCACAGATCAACGACGTCTGTCGCCTTTGGCAGTTTGAAGTTTCCCATTATTTTGGTTAGCTTTGGCGCGTGCCATATCATAGCGGCTTCACAGGCTCTCAAACTACCGTGTTTCTTCATGATCAGCTGGAACAACTCACTCTTTGTCATTGTTATGTCCTCCACGATTGTTCCATGCGGCAATGGCCTCCATGATCGCGCCTTGAAACGTTTCCTCAGGTTTGCCGCCATACGGCCGAGTCTCGACCTGACAGCCGGGACAGAACACGATAGCGCCGATATTGTTGGCGAACGGTATATGGCGGACGTCAATCTCCGCCTTGTGACCGCAAAACGGACACGGCCGAATAGAGAAAACATTCGTATCCTCTATCGATATATCCTGTGCAAATCCGCACTGAAAAGCGTCTTCAATCCATTGCGTAGTTTGCCGTACAAGACAGACGCGCTCCTGCTTCATTTCGAAATGGAGCGATTTTATAGTTGCTTCATCTTTACCGGCAATCTTGGCGGCTTCGTATCTTTGTGCGGCGTCAGCGTAATGGATCAATTGATACGAGTATTTGGTTTTATCGTAATCCATCTTCATCTTGCAGTATCCTCCTCAGTCCAGTTTTGATGCCATACCACGCCGATATCGGCGCATGCGAGTATGTCATAGGTCTCGTCGGAAATTTCCTGCTGACGTCCGTAATGGATCGAACGGATGCCAGCGGCAACGATCGCCCGCGCACAGGCTTCACACGGATAGCGCGTACACCATATCGTCGCGCCTTTGACCGGTATTCCGTGCATGGCCGCAAAGGTCAGCGCGTCAAGTTCGGCGTGTATCGCACGGCAATCGCCGGGGAGCCGGTGCGTTTTAGCGTCTTCGCCGTATTTTTCAATGCGAAGGCATTGCTTTGACTTGCATAGATCAGGAATGGCACGGTTTGCTCCGAGTGCTATGACTCCGTCATGCTCAATGACACAGCCGACTTGAACCTTTCTGCATCCTGAGTAGACTTTGGCATACTCGTTTGCAATATTCAGCAATGGCGCATTGAAATTTGATACTCCGCTCATACAGTCGCCGCCTTTCTCGGCGTGGCGGCTTTGGACCGAAATTTCCGGCACTTTATATCCACGTCAATGAGTGTGTTGCTCTTAAGTATTTGAACGCCTCCTGTATATCCTGACGACCATGTCACGTCACTGATATTGTTCGCCGCCAATAGAAATTCTTCTGTATGGCGGCACACGTCATTCTTGATACAGCTCTTACAGATATCGTGCATAATGGTCATCACTTGTCTCCCTTCTTTACTCGTGGCATAACGATCCAGCTCAAAAGGAATAGGCCAACGGGAATAATGGGAGCGGTCCAGTGATACATATTCCCGACTGCTCGGTATGCCAGCACATAGAACTCTCCGCTGAGAAATGGCATCAGTGCGAACATAACGAGCGAAATGATATCACGTGGTGTATAGTGGGACTTCATAGTTTTCCTCCGTTCTTTGAATGAATGCCAGTGCTTCAGATTCGGTTTCGAACGTGACGATATGTTGCTTTGCGATCCACGGCGTGTAGATTCTTCCAATGCGTTCGCTCCGCCAGAAGTATCCCTCCATGGTATCATGCTTTATGGAATGGACATGTACCATGCACAGGATATGAAGATGCGGGGATATTCCGGCGTATACGATGAACTGACCGGCTTTTATGCGGTCAGGTGAAACGGGATTCGGCATGTAATCATCTCCTTTTTATTGGTCATATTCATAGGCGTCTTGTGAGTCGCAGAGGCCTTCATGATAGCATCCTCTACACCTTTGGTTTCCGCCTTGTAAAAAGCATGTCCTGTCCAGTATTTCTTGCTCAGTTTCTCCGTATCCGTCATTGACTACTTGGAATGGGACGGGTGTACCGTCTACAACGATTAGTACGACCATTTTTATGTACGAGAAAAGGCGGCTTTATGCCGCCTTTTTCAACTCCTCCATTGCGAAGTAATACTTGCCAGCGTTATTCACGCGGAAAGTACGGATAGTGTCCATGTCCAATCCTTTGAATACTGCGATCTGCATGATCTTTACGAGCGGCATTTTGGCCGCTTCCAGTTTGACGATGTTTATGATACAGCGGTACGAGAAGGTCGCCCGGATGCCGTTTTCACGAGCGAAGGTGCGCAAGCCGCGCACAAAGTTCACAAGGTTCTGATCTCCAGCGGCGAGCTTGAGCTCTATATTCTGGTCGTAGTCAAAGTTGATGATAACGAAACGGTCAAGTGTCGCGCTGTCGAGTACCAGACGTCCCGTGTACAGCTCGTTCGCCCCGGAGCCGACGGTATTGCCAGAGGCAACAACACGGAAGTCAGGGGAAGCGTCAACACGGCCGGAGGGGAACTCAAAGTAACGGTTCGCAATGGCCGCATTCAGGAGCACTAACACCTCAGGGATGGAAGCATCCATCTCATCTAGGAAGAACAGGCCTCCACGGGTGAACGCTTTGTAAAACTCAGTCTCATGGAACACGCCTCCGGCGTCGATGAAGCCGGTTATCTTGTATTCCTGCTGAACGCTATTGGTAAAATAGAACTCCAGGCCGAGGTCGCCGGCAATTTCCTGAAGGGTGTAATTCTTTCCGGTGCCCGCTTCCCCAACGAGGTAAACGGGGATGTCGGCTTGGATGCAAGCAAGGATCTCATCGTAGGCCGCGTGGCGGACCGGCACGGAGCTATCCGGCTCGGCAGGGGTTAGTTCAGGGGTAGTCTGTTCGGGCTCGTGACGGGTCAGAGATCGGCCTTCGAAGTCGAATGCGTATTCAAGCGCGCCGTTGGCGGCTTCTACTGCCTGTTGAACTTCACCGGCGTCCTCGTGCGTTGGCACGACAGCCTTGACATTATGAATGACGAGCAGTTGCTCGTTCACCCACACGCGGCCGATACCCGACTTCGCGTTGAAGTACAGGCGGCGGACTCTGGTCTTGCCATTGGTGAGCGTGAGCTCCATATGCTCGTCACTGATAATGCTCATAGATTGTAGGGAGAACTGGTCCAGAATGTCGGTGTAGTTACCGGCATTGACGGCGATGCCTTTCATTTGAGGAGCCTCCTTTATTTGATTAATGGTATTCTATAATAATTTTTTCTGGAAGTAAACGGCCGGAATTTGGAAGAATACGGCAATTCCGGCCGTTATCACGGATTAGCTTGCTCGACATTGGTGTAACGGCTTATTTCAGGTTTTTACTACACCATTCGTCAATATTGTCTATGCGTTCTGGCAGGTAATATTCCCCTGGAGCAAGATATTCATTCGTGGCACAGGGATGGCCGTACGAGCCGGAGAAGTCACTTGTCATTTTGGGATTTACTTCCATCCACCGGAGATACAGGCGGCGGAGCATGGCCGGATGTGCGATAGGAAACGCCAGCTTGGAGATCTGGATCCGCTCCTCGGGCTTCTTGATCGTTACCTTGCAATTCAGTACTTCTCCGCCCTGCGTGGTTGAGATGATGACGTTGAGCTTGACTCTGATCCATTGCGCTTCTATGCGCTTGATCAGCTGAAGAACCTTTATGCCTTCGTTCAGCATCTCATGTGTTTTCCAGCATGATGAATATGAGATGGATTTGGTCAATACGATGGTTTTTTGCTTCACCGGCACGGTTCTCCGGTTGATCATTGCAGTGGGAAGTCCTTGGAGGTAACGGGGAACAGAGGGAACGGCGCCGATCACGTCGTACGTGGGAGTGGAGCGTGTTGTGGTAACGGAGTCCATCTTTTTTGGACTGACAGCCTGTGCCAGCTTTTCAGCGGCCGGACTCCATCCGGACCGAAGTAGCGAGAGCGCTTCTTCATACGTGTGCGTGTGATGGTATTCAAAGTCATCCATTGCGTTGCTCTGTCGTTTCCACGGAGAAGAGAAGAATTTGTTGTAATTGGTGGATTCCAGTGCGGTTACAAATTCGGCAATGGTAGGATACTCAAAGGTTTTGATTTGGAAACGGCCTTTGTTCTGTTCCGTATACTTCATGGTATGGCTCCTTTCTGTAGTTTCCCGTTACCTCCCTGGTGTGGGAGGTTTCGGCCGGTCACTGTCCGGCACTCATCAGACGGGATCGTCAATGTGTCGTTTTGTGCGGTAACACTGCCAGCGCAGAATGGGAAGCGCTCCTCGTCCTTCTCGGTACAGCGAGACGGAGCCGTTTGCTTTTGCGCGATGGTAATCAGTGATGAAGTAGACAAGTCCGTTCTCGGCTTGCAAGGTCCGGCCGGAGCGAAATGACCTGTTCTTGTACTCATCGTAGATCACCCAATCGGGAACTCTGGAAGTCATTAGTTTGCTCCTTTCAGTTTATACCGCATCGGTGTGGATGGCATGATGTTCGGGACTTTTTCCAGCATCCGCTCGCCGATCAATACACAGAAGTCGTTGAAGTCCATCTCACCGATGGCTTCGTTCTTATGGGAATGTACGGCTACACGGATAGACGGTACGGAGTACAGCACACAGCGTCCGTCGTCGTGCAAGACGGTGAGCACTTCATCAATGGTCAGCATACGTATCCTCCTTTCTTCGCGCATTCGGGACCGATTCCCAGCTCTATGGATTCAGGGTTTGTCAAGGTCCGGCCGCAAGCGGCACAATGGCCGAAGTGGAAAAGTTCGACCTGCTCTGGGAGAGTTTTGCGGCGGAGTCGTTGGATCACGTACACGAGGGCTCGGATAGACTGAGCGTCGGGGGATACGTGGCCTTTCTTGCCTTGCCGGTACTGGATGTCCGTGGGAGAGATCACGAGCAGACCGGCATACTGGAACTCTAAGTAGTCGTATGCGATCTTGACGAAGTAGAGGTCCGGTTTGTCTTCGATCTGCGTGAGTTTGAACGAAGACAAA
>Ga0209628_10002791_pt1 | contig 12000 bp, 5 predicted proteins | sample TergutCu122P4_FD_187285 | JGI IMG/M metagenome (GOLD analysis project Ga0209628, IMG submission 187285) | Cubitermes ugandensis P4 segment gut microbial communities from Kakamega Forest, Kenya - Cu122 P4 (SPAdes) (version 2) | ecosystem: Host-associated > Arthropoda: Insects > Digestive system >...
GCAGCAAATAGAAAGAGACTGTTTCAGCGTTGCCAAACGTAGGTCCATATATATACGACGTTAGCATTTCTGGCTTTACTAGGAGCTCCATATATATATACGACATTAGTAGCCTAAGGGTTAATATTATTAAATGGCAAGTGAAATTTAATCCGGTAGCCTAAGGGTTAAACATAAACAGGATTCAGTTTGAGTCAGAGATGGAAGAATTTGAAGTAAGTGCAACTTGGAACACAGCATCGTTGGTTAGTAAACTGACTGCTCATCCAGTGTAGGACCTTTAACATGCTGGTATTAAACTAATCGCCAGTCGCTAAAGGGTTAATATTTCATCTTGATCTTAATTCAGACTGATGATTTGTTTTATAAATGTTTACAGTTTGAAGTTACTGTGGTGCAGATGATATGTTTCTTGCCGTGAATGTCAAGTCAGATGTTCCCTGCTGAGTAGTAAGCATTGTATAGCTTGAATGGAAAATGCACATCTTTCGAAGTTTTTCTGTTGAAGTCATTGTGAACTGAATAAAGCTGACCATCTGTACTATTCATAACATATTAATATTTCAGTCAAATCATATCACAGATTATCATTTTTGTACCTGTTCTGAAGGAACAGAGTGGAAAAGTGTAATGCGGTCAGGAGCACATATATTTTCAAAGTGATTTATTTCCAGTTTTGCATCTCTTATTTGTCCAGTTGGTACATATCCATTATTCACAGAACTGATCAACCATTCATAAGGCTTAAGATATTTTTCTTTGTACTTTGTCAAATATTGTATAAAAAATTGCAGTATATTTAAAACTAAAGTTAATATACCTTACTGACTGATGTATACATCATGTATTTCGCGTGTATGATTGGTTACTTTTGGGATCTGTTTTTAGCTGCACATAAATTAGTGATTATTATGGACCAGATACAAATTACAATGAGATTTGTGTGGCCATACTATGTTTAAATCATCTAAATACCAAGTTTAATTAAGATCTGTATAGATCTTGTAGAAAAGAGATGTGGATGGAAGGGTGGTTGGGTGAATGGATGGATAGACAGACCTGACTCCCACAGCATGTGTTTTGTATGTTAATTTAATGTAAAGGATGCATAAATACTTTCTCAAACACTTAGATTGGTACAGAATTTACTTCCTTCCTTACACCTTGACTCTGAGGTTTTTTCCCTTTCTCTCTTTCTTTCTTTCTTTCTTTCTTTCTTTCTTTCTTTCTTTCTTTCTTTCTTCTCTCTCTCTCTCTCTCTCTCTCTCTCTCTCTCGCACATGCCCTCTCTCTCTGTCTGTCTGTCTCTCCAATCTTCATTGCTTGATGTGAAGTTTGTGTAATTAAATTTGAGGCCTCACTTTAACGATCTGTAGCATTAAATTCATCTAAATGATATTTGAAACCAAATGTTGACCTCATGTATAACATAGTTCATCTCTGTCGCTAAGACCAAACAATCAAAACTTCCAGAATATGATCAGTTTTATTTGGAGAACATTATAAAACCAATTAAACTCTCAACAGTAAGCAGAGTTTTTACATTAAAACAAATTCTGCATGTAGTTACCTATATAGATCTAAATGAATTTAAAAGTTGGTTTTTCTAGGTTCATTCCTTGTCTGTCAGAAGGAATTAATGCATCTAATAAGGTTGCAAGTGTTGTTTCACCTTCTTTGTTAGGTATCATGTTATGGACATGAAAGGTATGATATTAGGACATAAGATGCATTACGGCAATATCATGTGAGTGATGTATTGTGTGATAAATAAGTTTGTGGTTCATAATTGGCCACAGATCTGCTCTGAATCTGGCCAAGATTTAGGCATTTAGTTGCAAAATTGTGGTGATTAAATCTGCTTCTGTTTCACATGTTCTGCTGTAGGTTTCTGCAAGACACTTCATGAATTCCATTAAGATTATCATATAAGCCCAATTATATAGCTAGTCCCCCCCCCCCCTTCAAATAGTGGCACAGGAAAGTAGGGGTTGCCTGACAGCATTTCCTAGTAACTTGTCAGGGACATGTCATTTTCTAGTAAAAGTGACTGAAAGGGCATGCTATAGCACTTCTCTTTCTCACACATCATTCCAGTGAATTCTTTTATATTAGTTACATTGTAGTACATGCCATTGCCTGATTCATGCTGTGAGTTGGTGTTTCTTGATCATGTGCATTTTTCTGTAAATATGTATTGCCTTCTAAAACATGTTATGGAAGGGTAGAAGTGATGGGAAAACAAGGAAGAAGATGTAAGCAGTTACTGGATGACCTTAAGGAAATGAGAGGATGCTGGAAATTGAAAGAGGAAGCACTGTATTGCAATGTGTGAAGCACTCGCTGTGGAAGAGGCTATGGACCTGTCATAAGACAGACTACAGAATGAACCCCAGTGGGTCAGAGGGTGTTGCCTTGTATTCAGGCTTATACATTATGTTCTAAAATTAAAGGCACTTTACAGAACTGATGTACTGTATATGTGAGGAAGGCCTTGGATGATTCTACAGGCACTTTTATAGAAATGACCTAATACAGAGCATTCCAATTACCATGCCCCCAAGCACAGGGACATACAAGCTCACGTATCCCAGGCAAGTCTGCCATGCCACGTTTTTCCTCTTCTTTTCAGCACTGGAATGTGAGACAGTTGTCCAGTCATGTGTTGTTTTTCATTCAGAGCTGGTGGTTACTGTATATGAGAAATGTCTTCTGGTGAAGGAAGAGGATTAAGATGTAGTACTTCACAAGTTGGCATGATTTACATTAAATTGGAGTGTAAATAGCCAGAATGACAGATACTCGTTTTCCAGAAATCCCCATGAAGTTTGTGAAATTCTTGGCATAACCTTCAATTCAAAGTCTGATATGCAGTAAGTATATGCAAAATCATAGGACCCATGGTTTTTAAAGGAACAAATTCTTACTGCTGTGTTTGATTGATTCTGGCAATGTTCTTCAAAGACTTAACAGAAGCAAAAGAAATGTGTGATTACTTTGTGCAGTACAGTGCTGGAGCCCACCTTGTAGTCTCCTGAATGGGCTACCCTAGAAGAGGTATGTGGTGCATGGTCAGCATCCCACAGATTGTATCCTAGTTCACTGGGTTTGAGTATGTGCAGTTATAATTTTTGAGGGACACTGAAAGGTAGTATTTTGTGAATACTGTATATTCTCGAATCTAATCTGCACTAGTTTTTGCCGATTTCTTAAATGAAAGAAATGTTAGTTCACGGTTCTAATCCACACTTTTCCTTCAACCACCCCTTGCCTACAAGGCAGACTGATCGAATAATATTGGATGTTACCAGTGCTTCAACCATTATCCGACTAACACGCCGTGTGTAGTAGTGACTGGGTGACGGATAACGATTTGGTTATGAGTGATGACGGCAAGTCTGATGAATAATAAATTATAAATATTATATAATATAATAAAAATCAGCTCTCGACCGCGAATCTAATCCGCACACGATTCTAATCCGCATCTGATAAAAATCAGATCTGAAACTGCAAAAGGGTGTGGATTAGATTCGAGAATATACGGTAGTCCACATTTATTGTAAGAACTTGATTATATTTGAAGATAAAATGCTTGTATTGCAAGACAAGCTTCATTGTATGTCGAGAAATATTTTCAGGTGTGATGTCTGCTTAGGAGATGAGGTCAGCACATTATAGAATAATAGCATTAGTGTTAAAAAAATACAGTTCTCAGCCAGCTGGGTAATGCACATGTGCTGTTACATTAGTGCAGCATGCAGATAATAAAGACTGGGAAGTCTCTTTTCTCTTGAAGACTGTTGCAATGTCACTCAAGAACTAAAATTTGAGTGTAGCGAAGTACTATCTAAGCCTAACTAACTTTTCCATAGTTTTAAATTTTAAGGAGCAACTGATGATATGGTTACATTTGGTGTCCATGTAAATTAATATCACTGAAAAAGGAACATAATCTTTGTGCTTTCATTGAAGGTGCTTAAAAGAATTGTTATTTAGATCATTCTGAAGTTCCAGTAATGTGTGTTTGCAGTTTTTGTCAAACATACTGTAGAGCCACAACATTTTCTTTGTAGAATGAATTTTTTGACAGTGCTATAGATTAACTGCTATTTTGATTGTGTACTTAAAATTCATATATCTGGTTGCAATTTGTTTCCTTCTCAGTACAACCTTGTATCCAGGGTTTATAACTCATAACCATGTAATGATAATACTGCTTCTTTTGCAATGTATTACCCAACGACATTGACTTCCATTGCATGAAGGTAAGGGTTTGTAGATGGAAAAGAGTAATAGATTGCATGGCTAGCCTGTGAAGTCATGTACTTATTGTCACCTATTGACATTTCTTTTCTAAGATTATCTGAACCAAACAGCAGTGCTCTGTGCTTTATCTCACTGAATTAAGTGGTTGTGCCGTGTTTCCAGATGAGGTACATTTTACCATGTATCTGGCACATTGTGCTATTTCTATAAAGCAAAGAAAAGGAGCAGTTTTTATGGTTTGTGTAAACTGACAAACACATTCAGAATATTACCGGTATACTTGCTATACCAGAGCCGGGAGAGCTCAGGCAGTGTAGTGTGTAAGCTGCTGGATGACCAAGGTTCACTGTGTGCCAGGGACAAGAATTTTTTTTCTTTGCTGCTGATCTGTACTGGCTCTGGAGCCGACTACTTAGCCCCCTGTTTCTGAGGTTAAGGATGCTTGGAGCAATACCTCCACTCCCTCATACATCTTCATGGCATGCTGCTCAGCTGTACTTTTCATGTGTTACTGACTGTTTTCAACTACTTGGAGCCAAATGTATCAGTGACAGATAGTTTGTTTGTTTCACTTCTCCATTCCCAAAATTGACTTTCGTACATTCATTTTAAAAGAATGCTTTTTTTATGGTTGAATTGTAGGAGACATAATTGGTGCCTGCTGGATGGATCAGTGATCCTGTGGGTGAATTCAAATGAACCTGAAAGCATAGTGACTGAAGAAATATGTGCACAGTCACTACGTGTATAATTATAATTTGGTAATACTTTCATACTTTTATCACAGAATTATTGTTATGTTGTGTTTTATATAACAATCTCTAATACACCATTCTGGTCATTGACATTTCTAGTGCACTGCCGTGATAAAAGAGTGAGGGGGAGGGGTAAGTAGTTATGTAACTCCACTTGCAGGTGAAGAAGTGAAATTAATAATATACAAATGTGGTTGATCCATCAGTACATCATACTTTGTGTCCGAAGAGTTTACGGATGTACAGTACTTGTAACAAGGTCTTTGTGATGGCTGTTTCTTGATAGATTGTAATTAAATCTTTGTAAACATATAATATACTGTATATATGAAATAGAACATAAGGTATGAGGAGCCAAGACCCTCCCCCAGTTATCCAAAATGCTTCTTTCTGTAAGCCTGAGAGGAGTTCAGCCCATATACTTTCTCAGAGATTCTGCATATGTTTTGTGACTGACAAAGGAAGTCTAGTAGATGTCCCAAAAGTAATGTGCAATAGACTATAGTCATATACATACAAAGGAACGCACAAATTTAACTATGTTTAACTGTTACATAATGTATATTGCATAGAATAAAGATTATTACCTGTAAGCTGCAGTATTCCAATACATGTGAATATAACAGCAAGATTTAAAGAGATTTTCTAACTTATAAGTATAGCTGACAGTACTAAATGTTTTTTGATAAGTCCTTAGAGAAGATGGTGTGTGTATATGCATGTCTCTAAGCATATATACATGTATACATACACATCAGAAGCCTGAAAAATGTTTGAAATCGAAGAGGTACTAGACTTTCTCTTTTCATGTATGCTGAAATTCCTGTACATGTGAGGCAAGTTTGCATTTTAACCCTTTGCAAGCAGGTTTTATTTTTAAAGTCAAAGATTATATATTTTTTAAATTCTGAGACCACATCTGTCTTGCATTGCATCTAAAGCCTATTGTTGGTAGTAGACCATATGCTAGTGATATTGGTACAGATATAACAGACGCTGCAGAAAACAGCAGTAAATTTGAATTTAAATGTATTCCTTGTCAGGGGGTTTACTTTGCAGATACATTCAGATATCCCTTGTACAGCATTGACTGTAGTAACAAAATTAACTTTTACTGTGTTGTGTATTGTATATTCCACACTTGAGACTCTTTCTTGAATGTCATTTCGGACATTCTGTGAGCACCATCCTGTTTCTGCATGTGATGTGCAGTACATATATTTTGCTATGTACTATTCATTTACACAACTCTTATTTTAATTCTTGAGAATGACACTACTTGTAGATGGCAGGAGTGGCACTTTTACTGTATTGGACAGATATGATTAAAAAGAAGATCAACAAAATAGGGCTGGAAAAATTAATAGGACGTAGGAATTTCAGTAATGTTTGCAACATGGGAAAGGTTGAAGGGTTGAAAGTTTGAAATTGAGTGGTTTAATGTGAGTTGTTATTCTTTGGCTTATTCACTTGTCAAAATGGACATTGATTTTTACTGCACTTATTAGTGGTTAAAAATGTGTTTATGAACATACATTTATGACACTGAGATACACATCATATATACTAGGGGGGGCTCCTGTCACAGGTTTGGCTATCCTCTAGATGTTCAGGGATTTTTCACATTAATAATTGCACTTCTTGTTAAATGCCATTTCCCCACCCCGCCCCAACAAGTTTGTTATGTTGTTTCTAGTTGAGTTTTATATGTGTTGAATTTGGTCATATTTTATTGAAACATGTGTTAAACTTTTAAAAACTTTAATGTTAGCAGGATAATATAAATTGTGTTAATCTGAATTACTTACAAAAGAACTGTTCCTGTAAGGAATTATTGCTGTAGAACAAGGTTCCCATGCAACCTTTTCACTGTTATTGGTTGTTCAGTATGACTGCTGTGGCTGATTCAGAGAACCCATTTGAAATATGTTGTGACTTTGTTTTTAAATTATTATATTCATACAAATATCTGCTTGATGTTCATATATTAAAGAAAGCAGTATCAGTGCTCTCTGTAATTGTATCACTGTTTTGTTTCATTGCCTTGTTACTTTTATCTGTCATTACAAGAATCTTATTTATTTTGAACCCTTACCAAAACACTGTTGAAAACATTTATGTTTGCTTGTTTCCCATGTTTTACAAGTGATGTTGACAAAAGTGTAGAAGTACCTATTAAAGAAAATGAAGTAATATAACAGAACATTTTTATTTATGATCATTTGGCATACTGCTGCAAATTAAGTGATTTTATATACAATATTTGTATGTAAGACAAAACAGTTTTGTTCATCTTATTACTTCCAGAGTTCTCAGGAGCACTCTGTAAATAATTATGAGAACACCACTGCAAGAAAACTTTGTCCAGGGAAGAAGAGAATTACTACTTTTGTAGGAAATTCATATAGACTATTCTGCAAAAGCCTTACCATTTCTGTAGAATACTGTTATTTTTGGCATTGAAATCACCTTGTGAATCAGCACCTTTAATTCTATTCTTTCATCTTCCTGCATGTATGTGCACATGGTTTCATAAGTCCACTGTCTTGCCTTCATTGAATAATACCCAATGTTTATAAAGAAAACAAGCACTAAAAAACCTGAAATATCAATATTTCAGTGAGATTCTGTCTTTACTAATTACTTGTTTACCAGAAGATTATCTTTGGGGATATGAAACCTTGCTCGCTGGTAAATGGTTACCATGTTTCGAAGGAGCTTGCTATCTCGGTCTTCAGGGTCCTAAAAGACTAAGTCATACATATATTGGGGCAATTCTGATAGCAAGTCAATGGGGTTAGTGGCATTGTCACCTCACTTAACTTCCCATGGTGTCATAGCTATATCTAAGACCAACCTTAATTTTCCGTGACTTATCTATCTACTACATCCCTGAACTCTCTTGATTCTTTTCCATACTGAACACCTATCTTTATCAGCTCCCCTTAACTTTCCTATGCATTCCATGCATGGTCCACTCACTGCACGACACCATCACCATCACTCACCTTGGCTTGCTACTCCAGTCACCCTTCCACATATAATATATCTTTTTGGTGCATTTGACTCTTCTTGGACTGCTAGGATCCTGAAGTTGAAGGCATCAAACTCTTCAATAATATTGGTGACTGTTTATCACTGGAAATGACTTTATATCTCAGAAGACTTAACTCTTCCTTAACACTAATGTGAAAACCTAAAATCTCAAATGCTGTGATCTTGACTGTTCTCCATCAAAACAATAATATGAGAAGTGTTTACCAGTTGACATAATCTACAAGAATAAATGCTAAAACCTGTTCTACATGGGTATTAATAATGATAATCGATTAACTCTACAGAAGAGAGTTCTTGAAAAACTAATAGTTGCTCAGCTAGCCAGTAAATTATGCACATTTCACATAACTATATGTCCATCATTCAGTTCACACAAGCCCACCACTCAGCTTGATCATGAGCGATATAGCTGCACAGCCACACCCTTGCATCCTGTTCTGTGACATTATTTTCTCTGTTGTCCACACACATATGCTTAGTCATTCAAAATAATTTCATTCCTTTAGCTTTCCTAAATGAAGCTCTGTACACATTTGGAATCTCCTACATACATGCTATATGTCTTACCCATCTTATGCATGGTGATCTGAACCTTCAAGATTGTCAGATTAAGGTATATTTTGGTGCCAGTTTAACTGGTGATTTTGTACCAAGGTTTTGTCAACATCATCTTTCTGTAAAAAGGAAGTATAGTACACCTCCAGTGTTTTTGACATACAAACTGTTTAACATTTATCATAAGGGAATATAATATTTTAGATACCATGGTAGTATGGGCTGGCAGCTGGATTTAACACAGATGTGATGGGTTTAGTATTGTATAAAAGCAACAGTGAGCCAGCTGGAATGTTTGTACGCTACGTTATAATAGTGTAATGCATGGCCACAGAAGGTTGCAGAAACACATCAGATCTCAGTTGTTACAGTGATGTTAATCAATCTGGCATGTCTTAATGAATCATTAATTAAACAGTCATTGTCAGTCGGTCTTGCTAGTATTGTACTCTGTGGTAAGTACATGCTAGTAGATGGTTCAGATGCTTTAAAGAGAAATTGTTTCTTGTTCATAGAGAGTGTGAATGTTCTGCTTGCATGGCTGATCCAGGATGTTTGATGAGTACATTAAAATGTTACTTCTAGCTGCTGTTATTAAAGGTGAAAAGACACCCATTCTTACTGTATATATTAGGTAAGCAAATGTTTAGTTGTACAATTTTTACAGAACTATATATAATCAACTCTGTGAATTTAATTGGAAATGTCACATTGCATGCATTAATGATGCCATTGTTTTTAGTCTTCAGTTTGATTCTGATTTTGTACAAGGGCTTGTGCAAACCATAAGGGTCCATATACAGTATAGTCAGAGAGACAGAAATGTATTTCTTTCAGAGCTCACAAGCACTGTTTCTACCATCACCACCACCACCACCACCATAATTATAATCATAATCATTGGCACTGTTTGGTTGTTGAAGATTACTATGTTTTTGTGTTGTTACGTATTGTGCATAATGACAAGTTTTTTATGTTTCATATATTGTGTGAGTGAGTAAAAAAGTGAAGAAGTAAGTTGTTAAAAAATATTACCTTGAATGATACATTGGAACAGTTTTTTCCCCAACTTTTTATGTTTTTAAGTAGTTTACATTGATATACCAGATACTCAGCACAGCACTGCATCTGTCGTTATATGGTATCCTGTACTTATAAATTTCAATTTCCTTAAGATTTATAATTGTTTTTGGTAATGCACCACGTTATGTGGTTTCCTGAATGCCTTCTAAATACCAGAAATGCCAGGTATCATTGTTTAAAATTGTTGCTGCAAGACTAGCCTTGTCTTTGTAACTATAAATTTCTACATCTGGCATGATGTTGACACAAGAGAAAATGACTTAAAAACCATTGTTATAGAATACTTAGATGTTTGTGGAATTTTACACAATAAGCAGTAAACTTAACTTACAAGAACAAGGTTACCCTTGTGTGTCACTTTTAAATTTAGCTTTCAGTAATATCCATGTGGTCCAATATGTCAATCCATTCTTTGTGGCTACCTTATCTCATCCTTGACAAGTGGGCATAACATTTATCAGTAATTTTAAAGTTATATAATTTTATCACTAATCTGGTTACAGCTATATGTAGCACATCTCTTTCAGTCCAAAATGTGAAGGGCCTAAGCACTAGTCACAAATAGGTAACAGTATTTTTACACAAATACGTGACATGACCAATTGAGTGGACTTTACTTTGTAAGCACGAAATCATTACCCAGATGTTGGAATATCTCGTTGACATTATTTCGTGTTCTTTACAATTTAATATAATTACACAATTTCATTACATTTGATACTTTTTACTAGATCTTTTTACAGTAAGTACGTGGTTAAATACTAATTTTATTAGCTGCTGATAGTTCTTGTTTCTTTGTGACTGCTTGGGCTATATATTTAGTAGCAATCAACACATTACTTCTCAGTGTATTTTGATGGAATAACTGTATCTTCCCCCTAATGATTTGTACAGTCTGATATTGTTCTAACTTTGTACAGTATTTTTAAGTGTGCTGTTCATAATGGAACATATTTACCCATCATCCACACAGACTATTACTATACCATTTTCATTAAATGATTTTTCTGGTAAATCCTGAGTATAATTTTACCTGATTTAATGTTTCTTCTCCAGGTAGTGGCAGGTTGTTGATGCACACCCTGTACCTTATTCAGTCCATTATTTATGTAGGTTCCTTATTTTATCTGCCAAATGTCATTTTGTCACTTGCTGCTTGTATTTCACTGCATGTCTGGGCAGTTGGGTGAGTGGGCTGTATTAATACAATATGTGAGCTGACAGAAAGTGACACATGATATTTGTCAGATAAAATAGTAACCCTTATTATACATTCATCCAGGGTAGGCCTACACATACACGTACTGGGTTGCTATGCTTTAAGCTTTGTGGTGGTACTGCTTAATGTGTTACCACTCTGAAAGTTTTAGTACCAGTTACAACTTATCAGGTACGGTACAAGGAAGTTCAGCACTCTCCCCTTCCAGATAAGTGATGTACAAATTACCACATAACATTTTGGGAAATAAAATATGGTAAGTATTACTAATGTGGAAGTACTGGGGACTTTATTGCATATAGTGTGTATCACATTTTAATTTACAAATTTGCACAGAAAATTGCTTTTCAATACTAAAACAATGAATACTCAGATGGAGGGTTTTTTTGTATCTTCTCAAATATACAGCTGTTATACAGAAAAATGAAGTTGTTTGGATGATGACAGTTGTTTGTCTATGATGTCAAAAAATGTGTTTATCAAAAAATCATAATATGTGTTTAGTGCCGTAAACCTTATACTTTGTTTCTGACATACTGTGACCTGACATTCACATCACTATTTACTGTAATGATGGTAGACCTTTAAACCAGTGTTAAATATTGTTAGCATCTGTTACGGTTAATATGTTGATAGTTATTTTCTTTTCTTCAGTTTGGAGATTCCTGTTGTCTGAAGTTGTTGATATTGAGTGTTTTCATGTTCTTGAACAACCGCAGGTCTGGGTTTTAAAGAGCCACCTTGCTGACTAGAACTGTATTTATTTCACTTTATTTTTTACTTGTAGTCACCTTGTCTTCTGAACTCAAATTTATGCTCTGAGTGGCCTGCTTCAGATTGATCACATGTTGTTGCCCAGAAAACAGTAACATGTGTTACTGCTTACTGAATCACACATTTATCTTGTCCCTTACTATTCACAGCTGTGTGCCAGTGGTGATGTGATGTGATGTGATGTGATGATGATATAAATCGGTGATCAGTCTGTCTGTAGTTTTATTTTGGTCAGAAGGTGATCAATCCAGAAACAGTTGTATCTTTGCCTCAGAACATTTGCAGGTT
>Ga0209628_10002792_pt1 | contig 11998 bp, 5 predicted proteins | sample TergutCu122P4_FD_187285 | JGI IMG/M metagenome (GOLD analysis project Ga0209628, IMG submission 187285) | Cubitermes ugandensis P4 segment gut microbial communities from Kakamega Forest, Kenya - Cu122 P4 (SPAdes) (version 2) | ecosystem: Host-associated > Arthropoda: Insects > Digestive system >...
TAGTATCTGAACGACTACACGTTTGCTGTATACGTGTTATAAACCTCTGCCACCGGGTTCCAACCCAATTGCAGTTGAATAAATATTATTATTATAAAATGACGTTCCTAAAGAAACCGAGTTATCGACAATTACGCCTACACATCAGTACAGAAAAATTGTCAAACTTTAAAATAAATTGTATTTATTATATATTCCATATTATAACGGGGAAGCTTGTGATTTTTAAAACTCAGCATAATTACCGTCATTTCTTATATACAACGTAAGTCGGTTTTGGAGTTTCATGAATAATTTCCAGATATGTTTCACTAATGACATTAATAGCACCTGTTATCCTAAGACGAACGAGGTCTAAAGAACGCAGTTGTGAGGAGCGAGCTACAATTTTAACATTTCCGCACGGGAAAAAGACCAACGGACACAAATCTTGTGGGTGAGCAGACCGAGAAAATGGCCCATCTTTTCTGAATATTTGTCTTGGAAACATGATTGAAATCCCCTCTATACCGCTCCACATTTCCTTGTTTTAGAAAAAGTTGTTTGCACGATCATTGGCACTTTTTTCGTGTTAAAAAGGTGTGGGAAAGAAGGTGTTTATCTTCTGCAAAATCCATGTCTTCCACATTCTTTTAGATTTCTTTATGCAACCTACGCAGAAAAGGCGTTCCTGATTAAATTACAACCATTTATTTAAAAATTACTCCAATTTTGTCCTTTAAAACTTATGTTCTCTTTTATGTACGTCCTTAAGTATGTATTTATTTCCTTATTTATGCTGTGCTGAGTATTATGTTAGTAGCGAAAATTTTACAAATTTGAAAGGTTGGCTAATACTGAAATGGTAAGATAGAGGAGGAAAATTCCATAAACTAATCTGTGGTAACAACCTGGAACACTATAGTCGAGGTTGTAAAAACAAAGATATCAAGGAACTCAGTCACTACCACTGGTTTACTAGGCCGAGATTTCAACCCGGTGCCTCCAAATACTAAACATAATTAAAGACAATAGGCGAAGTATGCGTAGTTTAGTGTGTTAACATATTTGAAGTTACTTGATGATTTTAAAATAAAATGATAAATTCAGAAATGTTATGATTTAATGTTGATGAAGTCACAATGCCTTAAACAAAATAACGTACGCTGAAATTCATTGCGCATCTTTTCTTAAAATATTAGGCTAAACTTTTACTGACAACTTGGAGGTATCCTTTGTCTACCAATACTGATATCACCCTCTTTGACACTACAGATGTTTTATCTTTCTGAAGAATCCTACCTTCGGGGTATAAACACACAAAACAATGTACGCATTTTTACTGTCAGAGAGTCCGTCAGTATTTTTAATGCTGCAAGCATGATATCTCCGTTACTATCCCTCTGACATGTTCCGCTCTCGTATCCTACTTTCGACAAATCGAAGGAAAATACTATTCTGCCATCACATCAAATTAGCAACTTTTGTTTGCTCATTGATCATATGCATCTCCAAGGAACCCTGTACAAAAGTACGAAAGTATTTTCTTTTAAATTAAACTCAAAACAGAAAGCGAAGCGTGACATGTGGACGAATATTAGTCAGTAATGAACACCATTTGCATTTACAGGTCTTTTCATCACTACTTTTGGCTGCTGTCTGGGCATTACCAAATCCAGATGGTGGTGGATACGGAGGCGGTGGACATGGAGGTGGAAGTTTTGGAGGCGGTGGATTGGGTGGGGGCCATGGTGGATATGGAGGCGGCGGATTTGGTAGGGGCCATGGTGGATACGGAGACGGTGGATTTGGTGGGGGCCATGGTGCGTATGGTGGCGGTGGTCATGGAGGTGGTCTTGGAGGTTTCGGAGGTGGTAGCCATGGGGGTGGTCTTGGCGGCTTCGGAGGCGGTGGACATGGAGGTGGATTTGGAGGCGGCAAAGGAGGCTATGGAGGCAAAGGTGGATACGGAGGCGGTGGATTTGGAGGCGGTGGATTTGGAGGCGGTGGAGGATTCGGAGGAGGTCATGGAGGATATGGCAGACACGGGTAGAAGCAATTATTTGAAAAATGCACAAATATTTTCCAAAGATTTCTTGATCAAAAAGAGTAATTATCGCCCAACTTTTACACGGAATTTATATTTAAAATTCTAGTAACATTTGGGAAATTATATAACAACTGGTGTGTTGTGTCCACTCTACCAAACTGTGTAACTTGAGAAATTAACGATAATGTAAAACACAATAAAGTGATTTTTTAAAAATATGTAATAACCTGAAGGACTAAGCCTTGACGTCCACAGTGACATTCCATTAGCCATACCTTCCTTTCTCCAAACCAGTATGAACAATTGCACAGTAAATTTCAGGTCTGTTTTTTGTTCTATTCCAACAGAGACTTTTGTGAAACTTTTCAGCTATGATTTTGTAACAATCAAAGTAAAACAGTTAGTTTAAATTTACGTTTATTTCGTGTGAGTGCGTTATAGATGTTTACATGACTGATTCCATAAAGTGACACAGCACAATTTTGTATCGTTTGGACAGTTTATCGCTTCTGACCCTCAGCGATGTTTCAACCGCTATGCAATAATCATCGATCGACTCTACAAGGCAGAACGCAGCTAAACTTACCCTATTATTACATATTACCGACAGCTACAGGGGCTGTTAGGTATACAAATTCCAAAACTGCAAGATGCGGTTCAAAGGTGTTTCCTATTTTATTTTAATGTATGTCAAAAGAGTATAAGTTTATTTTGAATATGCGCATCATTTTGTACGTATATTTGCAAAAATACTACTCTTATTACAAAAATAAACAAATATTTCAAACACAACGTTACTTCTATTTTAATTAATTAATTTTTCCCGTTTATGAGGGAGCAGTAGACTGTATCAGTATGTCAGTGTTGTAAGAAGTATATAATGGTAATGTTCATAACTGAAGAGAAAGCGTTGACTTGCACAGCGTGAAGTGTCCCTAAACAGGCGTGACGAGAATCGAGGGAACTCGTTTAGAATTTAATGACATAGACATTTTATCAAATAGTGGTCGCCATTTTTCAAGTGTTTCCATTGTAAGAAAACTAAATACAAATATATGCACTGCTCTAACCACTCAGAACGCTACAGAAAATAACTGTATATTCTGACATGCACAAAACAAGACTGCACTTCAGCCCAACGTATTTTAACTGCAGTAAGTCGTTCATTGGTCACAAACAAGCGACTGTCGTCCTTCCCAAGACCAAACCACTGCCAAGGCCAACTGCAAACTTAACAGTCAGAAAAAATAAGTCGTTTGAGATTGACTTCAGCAACACAGCCCGACGCATAAGGGCAAGTGGAAACTTGGTTTTTCTTCGAAAAATTCATATATTGAAGTATAAAATAAAACTATGTTTTCTGAGAAGTGAATTCATGTACTAGGATATGTGGTTAGAAAAGTACAAGGCGCCACATCCCAGTAGATTGCAGTCTTACTGGTCTCCGCCGTGACAACCTTAAATCTCACATCTGATGCACTTCAATCAAAACACTACATGTTAATAATATCAGATAAATTTCTACATAAAATTTGTCTTCTTCTGCTATATGGAGACTTTTAGTTTGGCAGAAACGTATAGACGTTTCGGAAGAACATAATGTTTATATTTCATAACAGAAGAGCTGTTTACTGAAGGAAATTACGTAAACTCTGCCGAATTACACGTTCTAACGTATCAGAAGAAGGCAATATTTTAGTCACTGACGAAATAAACTCAACTGTCGCAAATTCTCATGTCCCACTTGAAATATTCCCGTTAGATTTCGGCATATAGGCTTACTGTATGTAGGTAAGGTAAAATTGCACCTTTGAACAGTATGGAATTATATGGATGAGTGGAAGTATTGCTCCTATGTTTCTTAACTTCGGCGCCGGATGAAGGTGAGAGGTTAACGCCACCTCACAGCCATTTAAACCCTGAAAAGAGCTCCTGACACCCATTCAAGAAGAGACTGTTTTGAATCCGGAACAGGTCTAGACGATTTTTGTGACAAGAAAGTCTCTTGTCTCTCCTGGGAACGAACCCCAAATCCTCGGTTGTTCAGTGCGAAGCTTAGTCACTCTACCCTATAATAGGTTCTTTTCTGATTATACGTAATTTGTTTTCAATCCGTTAGATAAATAACTATGTGGAAAATGCATACAAAAAAGCGAGGAAAGTGAGTGGTTGCCAGTATAGCTCGCCTACATACACTACAACCCATTTCCATCCAACTTTCTCATCTTCGCACCCTGTCACAATCACTTATTTTAATTTCGTCCTCTTTCGGTCGCCTCGGCCTTCCAAGTGGCCGTTTTCGAAGACACTTTTTTACACAACGAAGCAGAGTCCCTCCTGAGAAGCTAACCGGTTCTCAGCTCGTCAAGAATTTCGCAGCATTTTATGGAACCCGAAGTTTCATTACCTCATTTACAAGTGCCGTTTATTTGTCCCTGTTCTGAGTTTTCGAAGATATTTTCCTACCAAAATCACGTAGGTAAATAAGTTTTACTAGCACCAAATTGCAAAAGAAATTTTCCTTATCCGTTACTACAAAATGCTTCGCTATTTCTTACAGCCATCGTCAAAACTGAACTTCGTCGGCAGTATATGGTAAATAGAAATCCCTCTGCACACTTAGATAGATCCTGAGGGTTCCAAAAGTTTGAGGCTCCCATATTTCATGACAATTGACACATGGCGGTATAAAGTTTGTCAGTTCTACGCACTGGCCGTCTTTACTCCCTCCCTCCTCAGAAAATATTCCTGGTACTCATTTCTGTTGGAGACTGAGTCGATCCTAGGGCCATAGTGCGTCCGGAAGGATTATGACATCATCGGGAAAAGATCTCGCGACCTTCAGGCTTGTAGAGCAGTGCCTGAACCAACTGCGCCAACTCGTGCCTCTAGTAGATGGTAAAACACGTCATTTCTATATTCATAAAATATATATGTGTGGTGCTCACAATATATACACGTTAAAATTATACAGGACTCAAAATCAAGTGCATCCTCATATCTGCGATTTAGAACTTAACTTCGAACTCGTGGAGAGGTAGGTTAGTAAAATGTAAATATTTTACAGTAAATGCGATTTAATATTCTAATATCTACAATACATATATGAGAGTAACCCTACGTTATAATTACAGATTCATCCAACAATAACTTGTGGCCTATATTTGCACTTCCCTTCAGGTTATTTTTCTTTTCACAACTTCCAATATGGCGGTGTACAAAATGTGAAGGTGTGAATTAATATATATTAACAACTTGCATAAGTGAAGACAGCCACCTTGAGGTGTTTGTATCTCTCTGACACTTGCTACACTTACGAAAGACTGCTCCGGATTTCAACAGATATATAAACAAGAAGGCAAATATGCTCGTCAGTTGCACAGTGTCAAGTCACCTGTTGAGAGGAGCCGTGAAGAGAAATCGTGGTCATGGGTAACTACATGGTATGTCAGATTGTTAGCACGAACTAGAGTCTGCGTCGACAAATTAATTTGAACAGAAGCTAGTACTGCGTTTGCATGAAATATTCTTACGTGCAGTGTCTCTTATAGTCATCTAACGATGTTTTCAGTGACTCAGATAATGTAGCCGCAGATGGTAGGACGATTAATTGGAAAATATAAAAGGAAGTATTCCAGGTCTGGTCTGTGTTACTATCGATATTTATCTAGAAGAAGGGGGAAAATAAACTGGTCCGTTTTTACGGCATTGTTGAAGTGTCAGATTATGTAACGCTGAATAGTGTGATGATCAGAAACGTGCTTATAAAAGCTTTACGAGGCGCTTTTCAGGAGGGACCGTGAAAAATCATAAAATCCTCTGTCAGAATAAACTTGTCAGGGCAAAAATTTAATTCTTGGACCTCCCAATGACAACATTAGATATATAGTCTCGGGAATGACAGGAGAGGAGCGCGTTTCTCTGCAGTACTTTTGAACTTTAATGCCCGAACTTAAAAAACACACCACAGATTCTTGTCACACGTAGAATTGCAGACATAATGATTACGCACAGAATTCAAAAATATATTATGTAAGTTTAAGTGTTCTAAGCAAAGTATTTGAAGGTAGACTTGCTCCAAAGATGGTGCTTTGCATTAAGAAAGAAGCAATGTCACGATCTTTTATTTGGAATTGAATGTTATGGAAATATTCACAGGCTGATTTCTGTCTCAGAAGGTTTACCTCTCTTAAGAAAAAAAAGTAGGAGCTTGAGGCCAGCATGTTGCAAGTACTTTATTGCTTTCAGTTTTGAAACAATTTGCGCTTACAGATAGCTGTGGCATTTTGTATGATGCCGTTAGATATGCAATTTGGAGGGCATTGGGGCTCATTTCCGACATATTTCTTTAGCTTTCAGTCTGATAACGTTAAGTAATGTACCCCCTGTATTGGGAATGTAAAACCTGGTGTATAGGTATATTGTAAATTGACTTACAAATTGTGCATGAAATATTGTTTTATAAGTCACAGATTGAAAATCTGGCAACAGTGAGAATATTTGAGGTTATGTGCGACAAATGTTATATAAAGTCATAACTTCCGAAACCTTATACAGAGAGTAATGAAATAAATCTCAAGCTTTTGACTCTTTCAGATCGACGTAAATAAAAGAGGGTGAAATCTGAATGAATAGTGGTCTGATAAAAAATGTAGTGGTCACGTGAGAAAACATTTAATTTATTAATTCCTTCTGCCATCTATCTGGCCGGTCGTGGTATGATACAAGAACGGGACGACAGGTTTTAGAGCAATTTTATACTCTGCAGTAGGAAAAAATGAACCTCTATACCGTCACCTTCGATGTCAGTACACCTTTGTCTCCAGATTCGGAGAAAACTAAACGGTGTCGTCGTTACTCTTACAGTGAGTGAGGGATAGTGGATTAAAATAATACGACTACTTGTGCCGTCAGAATATCCTTACTTTTCAAAATACGTATTACATACCCAGAAAATTTAATAGACTCAAATAGAGAATGTTATGTTTTTTCACTGTGTTTTGGAATATATTTATACAATATAAACCAAAGATATGCACCTATTCTAAACTAATATTTTAATGTATGATGTCTTCTACATATTTCGAAGCCGAGGGTCCATCTTCAGGAAGACGGTTATATTTACAGGTACGGTACAGCATGTTTTATATGCATCGGTATAAGCAGTCTTGCTGGTGGTAAAGTGAGTTCGCCGAAATCAACTCTTCCACCTACAAGACTGCTTATACTGATGCATATAATACGTACTATACCGTAGCTGTATATACAACCGTCTTCCTGACGATGAACTCTCGGATCTGAAACATCTAGAAGACATAATAAATTAAAATATTAGTTTGGAAAATATGTATTTTGCTGGTTTTTATTGTATAACTCAAATATAGGCTAAGTATGTGCAAAATGGCTCGCGAAGTATAAAAGTTTTAATGTAATATTTTCCCAGAAGTAAGGAATTGAATACAAATAGCGTATTTTGGTATGTATTATGATACTGTTTTGAAATGGTGAAGTTTGAATTGTTAAAATTTGCCACAAGTGGCGGCAAAACCTCAGTTGTGAAAAATTCCGATTTCATTTTGGAAGTGGAGCATTCTAACGAATTGGTATCCCAGCAAGACTGCGTAACTTTACATACTTTCTACTGCATTTCTGGATTTGTTGGGTTGAAATTTTCCATGGAAACGTATTGGCAGATTCGACCTACCACTTGGCCACCCCAGTCCCTCATTTTCTCATTAACTTCACGGTTCGTCATTCAATTAGCCTGGCGCTTAAGAGGACCCGCAGACAATTTTATACGCTAACCTTGCTTGGGAGAGCTTCAGGACCACTTGAATGTTAACCCATAAAACAGATGTACTATAAATTCACTGCTATAGCCATAATTTTTAGGACGCAGAGGTCCAGTAAAGTCACTAACCATCTGCTAAGGGTAGGCCGACTCCCTGTTTGCGACAATACTGTCACAAAAGTAAAAAAGCAATTACTCCGGATGTTTCAACAACCTGGATGTCGGAACCCCTTGTGGGCACTAAACTTCGATCCATTGCGCCAATATATCTTATACAGACAAACATCCTTGTCTTTCGAATTTCTAATAAATTTACAAATCTTTTAATACATGTACCGTGCATCTTTTATTGTTTTGTGCAATGAAAAAAAAATTCACAATAAAAAATTCGCAATAAATTGTGCATTTGTTTGTGACTGTACAAAATAAAAAAATTACAAGTAATTCACCGAATGTAAATTTACCTACCTACCCACCCCTACCCCACCCCCCATTATATTCGTATCTTCCATCAGGCCTCGAATTAAACATCATCAGGAAAAATATAACCTGCTTAAAGAAGTTTAATTTCTGTGCATCTTACTTCATGAGTTACTCCCCTTGAAAAAAGTAACTGTAGTGTTTATCGAAAAGTAATAGAACCTTCGTTTCTGTACGCAGCCTAATTCCGAAGTTGATTCCAAGTATTTTTAAACTGTAATGCACAAAAATGTATTGGCAGTTACGTGAATATACCACCAATTTCTTGGCACTGAGAACATGAAATTATATGTGTGTAATATAAGCAGAATATATCAGTTTATTTGTGCCAGAAGAATAATTATGGTAAATTTAAATTATAAAATTATATAACCCCAAAAAACTATATACGGATAGGACTAGTGTGCGGAGATTCTTACGTTATGAAGCACGGAATCTTTCGTACAAATACATCTACAGATATAATAGGCTTGTAACACAGCATCTCATTTAAGCACATTTCATAATCTCTCTAAAATCCTTCTCTGACATCCGTATGAGTGCTCGTGGAACACAAGTAATCTCGAGGGTGACAAGCAGTAATAACTTTTTATACCAGGCATTAGATACGTTGAACTGAACTAAAAAAATAACAATTTAAATACTCCTATATTATGCGAAAAATATTACTTTGCCGACAATTTAAATGTTCCAGAATCCTTTAATACAAAAAATAGTAATATGTCATTCGGTAATTCTTGTGCTCTGACGTTTGCAAATTCGATAAGCATAAGTTATGAAAATTAGAATGAAGGTTAAGAAAAAAACATTGAGATCAAAAAACAAGTCCTGACCCGAATTATCATTAAGGCGTGGTGGGTCTAAGGGTATCGACATTAATTTTCATTTTGCTCTGACTGACAAGTGACGTAAGTAATAAAGTTTGTATACTCCAAACAAATTTAGCGTGTCGCGACGCGATATCCAAGCACGAGGAGAGCTTTCCAGTAGATCATTCGGGGCAAGAAATTTCTGCAAACAACAAAACCATCCGGAACAGTTATTCAGTCATACATTATGTGTATACTAGCATCGAATACAGAGCGAAGTTTCGATTAAAGTTGACTGGTATCAAAATAACGTTTGCATCTACGACAAAACTTATCCAAAACACCAGCTTGTATTTATGACCACTTGTGTGTAGTGGTCACTCCATTGAATGTTTCCATTCATACGTACTTCATTTTCTTTCTTACGCCAGATTAGCAGCTTCGATTATGCACAGTAGCAGCTATTTCTTTATTTGAAGCTTACCTTTATGGTATGTCCTAGACTTAGTATAAACACAAAAGAAATAATTGAACGGGTTGAAATCAGGAGACAGAACCGGCCTTCCAAAAATTTTTCTTTGTTTACACTGATTTTTGCTAGTTTGCTTTCAATATGCCATTCATGCTGAAGTGTGGGGGGCTCCGTTGTATTTTTACAACATTTGCACTTTTGTTGATGGCGGTACATCCTCTCAACAAAACGGTACGTATTTGTGTACAAAATTTTTTTCGCCATCAGTCCTTAGAACTCCCGCCGTAAAACTTGATCTAAGAATTTATTTTGCTAATATTCCACAACATACATTTGCAGAAAAGTTCCTTCGAAAACCACTTTGTAACCATTCGTGTGGAAATTACTCTACACAGGAGAGAGAAATGAACCCCTGAAGAGAACTTTGTTCTCAATTTATAGCCGTCATTGGATATATTCTAAAAGCTGCATACGGCTGGCAGCACATATCGATGACAAGTTTTGTACTCTTAGGAAGTGAGAGAATTAAAAATGTACGATGCGTAATCCGCAACTCCAGGCCGACCAACCTGTCGAGGACTATTCTGTATAATTTGTTAATTGTATTTAGTTACATTAGAGCTTCTTTCAATGGCCACCTTACATAACGTGCTCAATCGTAACCCTGAGAGACATTAACTCTTTTATGGATATGCTTGTCATAATGTGTGTGTAAATTGTCCATGATATGCAATAAGCATACATACAATTCACACTTAAAATTACACTTCTAATTTCTTTAAGCTTTGAATCCGAGTGCATACTCTCTCTTCCTTCAATTCTGTAATTCTTATTTGCCACTTTTCTCACAAACATGAAGTTAAATTTTGTCGTCTTCTGGGATGTGACGTTGTGTAATTTTATAGGTAGGCACACATTTTCCAACGAACTTCCTCTCTTCCTTTTCACGGAATAAATTAGTGGGCGCATTTTACATCGGACTGTACTTACCTTGGAGAATGAGCGGCGTCCAAGCCCAGACGGTACCATTCTGCATGGAGAATCTCAAATTTTCTGTAATAATGTAGTTCTGTTACGAGGCTTCCAAAAACTAATATAAACCGAAGCTATCCGACTATGAGATCCCATAAATTACAAATAACATTTTCGTCACGACAGCACAGAATATGCGGGGAAGTCGAATCCTTCAGTGTGACAGACACTTCAGACAAATAGAGTTTTTTTTCAAGCAAAACTAGTTGCCTTAACAACTGAGATTTTGTGTTCAAATTCTAGACAAGTTTTATATATTTTCTAACACTAATAAGGGTTATATATAACATCTGCCACCGGGCAATAGTGGACAGAATATCCCTAGAAGAAATATCAAGCTGTATATTACTACGAACGAGATACAAGTCTTTATTTGTGGCATTAGTTTTTATATTTTAAACAAACACTGTACTGAAAATGTTCCAAATTTACACGAAATTTGATGTTTTGCTGTGTAGTGTTATAAATTTCAGCATGCTGGATATGACGTTGTGTACATTTGTATATATGTAAGAATATTGCGGAGGAGCTTTCTCCTTCCACCTCCTGGGTAGTCCAAGAACAATGAGATTCGAAACCTGTATCTACATGTAAAATTTCATCAATATGTCCCTGTATAATATTTCGTAACGTCCTATTTTTTACGGGGACGAATTACAAGAAACTTACCAAACCTCTGGTTGATGGACCAAACTTCTTGGCTGTGCGTGGTTGCTTACTCAACAGCTGCACTCCGTATCTGAAGCAGGGCATCTGCTGCATCCATGACATGATTTTGCGCCATGCCATGGAGTCAAAGAACCCAATTTTTCAATAAGACTTCATGTCTATAAAAGAAGGTGCACTTTATGATTAACTGTGTGAATGTACGGTTCTCACGAAGGACTCTTTTTGCGTGGATTGCGTCAATTATGGTGTAGGGAAGGGCAACGAAAGACAAGAAAGAACATATTCTAAAAAATTACATCCCCTGCATATTATAGATACTTTTTTGCTATTTTTACCCAAGTGAAGAGAAAGCGAAGAATTGTTTACAGTGTTGTCACAATTAAATATCAGACCAAATGCTGTAATAAATAGAAACATAAAAAATTATGGGGCTACTTCGCCCAACTGTGTGGCTATTCTGTTCATTTAATCTTAAGCTGCAGAATCACAGGCATTATTTAATAATGAACTGCTTTCTGTCTATGACGACTATAGATACTCCATGATACCACGCATCTTATTTCTGGCACCTGGTCCATTCACCCCGTTGCACACAGTGTAGGCCTACTGAACAGTACTTCATACTACAGAATTCACATGGCGCGTATTCATCACTCTCTTCGTGAAAGTCTGGCAAGACGCCCGTCTTTTTTAGGATGGATTTCGCTTTGCTTTTC
>Ga0209628_10002793_pt1 | contig 11997 bp, 12 predicted proteins | sample TergutCu122P4_FD_187285 | JGI IMG/M metagenome (GOLD analysis project Ga0209628, IMG submission 187285) | Cubitermes ugandensis P4 segment gut microbial communities from Kakamega Forest, Kenya - Cu122 P4 (SPAdes) (version 2) | ecosystem: Host-associated > Arthropoda: Insects > Digestive system...
AAAAAAAAAAAAAAAAAAAACAGGACAGGAATCAAGACTTTAAGTACAAGGGCCGAGACACAAAATTATGAAAGTCAACAATATTTCTAACCACATAATATGATTCCCTAGCTGGAGACATAGAACAAGATGTAAAGTTTTGTGGAGGTTTTATTATGTTCAGTTTTGAGAATGTGGAGGTTTGATGATTCAAGCTCTGTTTTGAATTTATTATACACATTACCTTGCACTCTTTAGCCACCATCATTCTGGTGTCTCCAACCCACACAATTTTTCAATAACGAAAATAAGAAAACTTATTTTGTACATCCCACTACAAATATCCTTATACAATTTCCTACAACATTCTTGTGCTGAATGGTAGACCACATTCAAACAAATTTCATTTCACCAATTAGCTAAATTAGTTTTACTCAGATATGGCTCAAAAAGTTCACTAGAAAAATGTTTTTAATCAGCAGGTAATAGACATTAGTTAGCCTCAAAAGATGTTACAATGCACATGTTGAATGCCCAAAATTAATTCAATTGTAAATGTAATCAACTTTGCAACTGCAGTAAAATTTTTATTTTTATTATAATTTCAATGGACCTCAGCAATTCACTATAATTCAACTGGCATCAGAATTATAACAAAACTCTATACCCCTTTCTATATACCTCGTCAACTTGCATTTCTGGAGGAGTAGTGTTTGGAGCTGAGCCTTCAGTTTCCTGTCCAGGGTTGGTGTCTTGATTTGCTCTGTTGATACACTCATCCACTGTTTCCTCCGCCCCCATATCTACTTCCTCCAATGTCAACTGCCGGGCATTTACCCCTGTAGGAACTTCCAATGTCACCTGCTGCATTTCATTGCTTTGTAACAGATCCAAGTTTGGTATGGTGTCCGTAACAATCAGATGTCCATTAACTGAAATAATTTTGGAGAATGAACACAATGCACCACAACTCATAAATATCAGACTGCAATAATGAACATTACTCAGTACAAGATCCATTAATCACTTCTCTTTCAACACAGGCACCATGGTGCTTAAGACATTTATTTTACAACCTTCTCTCATTACATACCCTGATATAACTACCATACCCTTTCAATTGACAGGGATTTAAGACTGGTACCAGAAATCGCATACTAATTACATACTTCCCCATGGCAAATAAAACCCAGATGACAAGATTATGATTATATTGTTCCATCAATGTTCCATCGATATCAGGTATTATCTTAGATTACTGAGTCACTACACAGTTACAATAAGAAAAAACAAATAAAAGCGCAATTTCTTGTTCCAACCGTAATAACTAGTATTTGACACATCAAGCAACACAATTTTATCAAATAAACAATGAAATTTCAATTTATATTCACTTCTGTTGCCAAACCAGAATTTACATGCATACAAATTAACAAAAATGGGATTTCACTAAACATATTTTGAGATTTCATGTTTTAATCATGTTAGAAGTGTAGAAGAATAGAATGGAATAGTTTTATAAGTGGTTACCAACATTTCAGTGGAATATTGGCAACCATTTACTTAGCTACAAAGCATAACCTAGAGGATTGCAGTCTAAAAGAGAAGATTTTGATCTCTTTTCTTTATACATTACTGCCATACACCTTTATGATCTCTAATCTAAATTATGTACTTACCTGTATTTAATACAAACATAATTAATCTGCCAAATTTTTAAATGACAAATGTAAAATAAGTTTAAAATAAATGAATTAATAAGAAAGGCAAGTTCATTTGCACACATGAGAGCACACAATTCTGCAGTAAATGGATGCAAAGACATACACACCATATGATGGCTGTATTCCCTAGATTGTTATATGTCAAACTGTTAATGTTTATATAACTTCTAATAAACTAAATGCATGACAGTGGGGTCCCTTTTATTAATAAATACTCCAACTTACTCTCTTTGCTTGTATACCAAAAAGTACTACATGCATTTTTATTAAAAAAAGAAGTACCATGTTTGAATGTTCTACCACGTCGTCCACTTGGTGAAGCAGTGCCCTCACTATCTGATATATATCTTGTCATGAATGTTGGAGCCATGCCCAAGGATACCAACTGTGAGGCATCTATATAATCTGGAAGCTTTAATGACAGAAATAAAAGGCAACATGACTATGTCAGAAACTGTCATTTTCAAAAATGTTATGCTTGTTAGACTAATTCTGTCACTGCTTGTTCTGTGCTGAAGTAAATGCTTTGCATTAACACATGTCAATTCATCACAGTTATTACTACAAGATAAAAATTGACTTATCTACTGCCAGAGATTAATACATGCTGAGAGTTGAATATGCCATATTTAGGACAATGGTACTTATAGGTTTATTTGTCACATATGTATTTCTATATGATCAAATTCAAAACACTATGCATATAAATCTAGCATGCTAACCACTTGACCACTAAAGTGAACTTCAGAATACAAGATATCACACACTCACCACCACTCAGTTTCACAAAAAAAAAATGGATAATTAAAAATCCTGAGCTGATTCAACACTGAAATGTCATGTATATTACATAAACATCAAGCACTGAATGCATAAGATCCTCCATAAACATGATATAAAATGATCACTGACAGGATCATAGAAACAACACATACTACCTCCTCTTTGATCTTACAAAATGGTATAGGTTTTACACATTTTTGACCAAAGCACAACAAAAGTTCATGCCACCCTGAGATTATAAAACACTTTTCACAGTCCTTGCATACACAATTTCCATAAATGACATCCTACATTATCCATTCTGTGTTACAAAATACCGGTGAGGTCACTCAGTAATAATAGTTGTTAGAGTAAAACACGAGCTAATATTCTTATAACATGTTTCGGCCACATTCTGACATTAACCAATAGCCTTCTGTAAATCATCCCACATGTTCAGGACTAAATAACTTTTGATTTAACAACTCTGATTATTTCTAGTTTACATAGCACATTCAGAAATTCTTAGAAATATGATGATGAATGTTCTGATGACTGAACAGAAATTGTGGTCAAGGTTCATCTTACAACCTCAATGGAATCTGTTTCATCTATTATTCTTTGTCGTCCAAGAGTCCACTTAAATTTCTGTTTAGAAATAGATGCTTCAACATTCAATCTGACTTGTGCAGATGATGGATCTGTGAATGCGTATGTGTATGTATTGTTACTAATCCCTCTATGTGTAGTTGGTTTTTCCATCTTTCTTACGCAATTTAAAAGTCATTCCTAAGTAGTGTATGAAGAAACAGGATTAACACGCGAACAAGCAGCAAAGACGGCAAGAAGCACATACAATTTTTGTCATTGAGAAACCAGTAGGCTTATTACATATTGATAATCTGTTTCTCAATGGAACGTTCTAATCTGACGTTCCTAAACATATTATGATCCTACAGTGACATGCACAATCTAACATAAGGTGTTATACTTTTTCTCCTTCCATCTGAAATGTGAGCGCACTGATGTCTTCCACAGAGTGGTTAACAATATCTTGTAATCTTTCTGATATAATGTTCCAGTAGTGGACAGCTTTAAGTTTATCCTCAGCATCCATAGCATGAACCATGGTAACGGCATCTTCAATCTGAAATAGATATTTTTAAGACCTTTCTAATACGGTACACACACTGCAGCTGATATAAAGACCGGTGCAAACACTCGTTACTTTTCTACAAATGGACTGCACCTTGTTTACCCAATCAGCTGTTAGTCACCTGGAATAACTGATCAATTACTCTACATTTATCATTGAGGAATATCCAGAGATTATCCGAATAATCTTACCTTTACTTTGAATGACTCTAATAAGCTTGCTACGTCCATGATTTTAAGTCCAATGCATCAAAAAGAAACTTACAACAAATTAAACAGAAAATAAAACGATTTGTAGCCCAGAATCTAAAACAAAATGGCTGGACTATACACTCCATCAAAATTTCCAGACTAAACAAATGCCTAATTCTCTAATACTGTTCTCTGATTCGCTCAAACTGATTGGATACTCATCCTTTGGTCATGCCTGAAGATGCCACACTCGGAATACATACGATTAGTCTGCAGATGTAATATCCTAAAGTTCCATCTGGTGGATATGGTATGAACCACGGTGCAGTTATGACATCTCCTGAATTATCTGTGGTCGATAGTCTTTGGTAGGAACCTTCTCTGACCTATGGTGGAGTCTATTGAGGCGTGCAATGTTTGAAAGTGACTGAGTTTGAGATTTTTAGCAGGTTGAAATGAAGTAGCATGTGAGTAGCAAAATTTTACAATACACAGAGCAGTATATATGTCGTAGTGTCTTATATGTATCCAGTTTTAATGTGTACTATTAATATATGCACATGACGAGTGGTAGAAGAAAGTTTGGTTAGGTTGTGCGCTGAGAAAACGAATATGTTCTGTTAGGTGTTGGCAGATCATGGGGTAGAAAAAAAGCAAATAAATGGTTATTCCCCCGCATTTTATATCACTAGTGTACTTGTAGAGGGATTGGTGAATGGTGTGGATCCCAGTTTTATAAAATAGCCCGGCCCGGCACTGTGGTCTCAATTTTCCCTCTAAATTGTTCTTGTATTACTTATGGCACTGGATGCCCTGCTGGTGTCATTGTTAGACCAGCCAGGCTGCAGAAAATAGAGCTGTCGTATCGTATTTTGCATATCTGCGTGGGCTCACCGCAGACTCTTAATGTAGTGATGATGAATTTTTTGTGCCAGTGGATTGTGTGGATCTGTATGCAGATATCTCCATGTGTGGGTGAGTTTCTTGTAGATGGGATGCCCCAGAGAGTTGGGATGGTGTGTAACCAAGACATCGAGGAAGGATAAGTGGGAGTTCCGTTCCTTTTATGTGGACAGCTTGATGTTGGAGTTCAGATGGTTTAAATAGCCTCTTTGGGTGGGAGGTCCATGTAAACAGACCGCAAATATGTCACGTTTATGTGCCATCTTTTTTGTTTCATCAGGCTGTTACTGATGGCTTCATTCCTATGAGTTGCCTTGAGTTTGTCAACTAGGGGTTTGAAGAGGGAGGTCTCTGTGGCAGGACCCTTAGCTTTTAGTAGCACTTCTTGGCACATGAATGTTGTGGTACTGAAACTGTTCTGTGTGATGTGGTGAGGTCTGGCAGGAGAACTGAGTTTATATGCTGCCGATGCTTGTGATGTTGTGTATAAGGATTTTGGTAAATAGGGAATCATTGTCACAGCTGATGAGGACGTCATTGTTGGTGCTGGTTTATCTGATCTAGGATCTGTACAAAGTGTTTTGAATTTTCTGCATGGGAGTACAGGATCACAATTGATGTAAATGTAGTCCTCTGTAGGTATCTGGTTAGCTGGTAATTAGGGCACTGTTTACACTGTAGGACATACAGGATCTTCATTTACAATTCAACCAGGATATATTTTTCAAAATCTCTTAGAGGTGTGCAGGTAACTCATTGAAAATCGTATGTATATCCTTTTTTACAGAAGGATAATTTATTTGGAGGGCTTCCAGTTTGAAAGTGATAGTTTTCGTTTGGTCATTCATAGCGGTTAGAATTATCTTATGACACAATACAAGTAGGGAGATAGGTGTCCAGTATGGGAGTGCAATAAATAAAATGTCTATGTGCTACGTTAAAAATAAATGCCAGAGGCAGTAATTCTGATTCAAACCTTCTAATGCCAGGGCATTGAACATGTAGCCTGTGGGCCATATGTGTTCTGCCTGCCCCCATGGTGCAGCCCACCAGATATTGTTAGCAAGAAGAAAATTGTACCTAGTTATTTAGCACACGTTAACTAGTAGCTTGTGGATCTTCATGACCTGCCTGCTGCTGCCATTATGTAACTGACTGCCATGACTTGCCATTCAAATATAATTGAAGTTCCTGCTATTTTCAGAAAATGTTGTGCACTTTGAAGATGGATGGACTCATTTAGCACACTTTGTGAAAAACTTGGTTTTCTGAATGTTACAAGACACATCTGGCATTGGATATTACATTAAAATAACTGTCACTTCATATCATGCACTCTTGGTTATTATATTTCATAATCATTGTAATTATAAACCTCATCTGTCAATCTCACAGCAAAGATGTGAAATATAAATGTAATGGCGCCTAAGCAGTTTTATGAAGTTTTAGTTTGTGTGAATATTATTTATTATTGATATGCAGTACCTTAGTTGTGGGTGTGATGCTACTTTCTAATTCAATTTACATTAATTCCTATAGGTTAGATTATCATGACAATTTTGGCAAAGTCATGTCTGGAAATGGAGATTTTCCTGAAGTGGCCTTTGCTGTGGGAAAACTCAATGCAGATTTTGATCCCATGATCCCACCAGCTACTGGAGAAGAATATATCCAGAGAGTTGTGTGAGTATTACATAAAACTGAAGTTGTTTCAAAATTCTTGAATAGAATTAATCCAAATTCTCATTACACTTTTGGTAACATCTGAAGACATCGTTGGCAGCACTGACATCTCTGTTCTCAAGAATGTGAAGCTTCTGAATCAGCAGTTTACTAAAGACAATGTCAGACTTCTTACCACATCCTGACTTCATGTTTCTGTTTGAACAGCCCCTGTTATAAACAAACAGACAGTGGTGCCATGGTTTACTTCTGTCCCCTATGGTAGCCAGCTACTTTTTGGAGGACTTCCAGGAGGAAGCTCTGAGTGAGGCTACCTACATGCTGCCCCATCTACTTTTTCCATTATGTGGATGACACTTTCATAATCCGGTCTCACAGAGCAGAAAAACTGTACTGCATAAACAAGGTAGCACATTGCACAGTTTACCATGGAGAGTCACAGACATCCACCTACCTTTTTCAGACATTCAAATTTACTGAATATCAGGTAGCCCTTGAGTGAGGCCTCAAAGTATACAGGAAACTGGCCCACACAAATCTTTATTCAAGTGCAAGATAGCACAACTAGCAAGTACGCTGTGCTGTCCACCTTAGCACACAGAGCCATAATCATCTGCAGCCAGTAGCTTCCAGACTGAAACATATTCTGTACAACCAGCCAAAACAACAGATACAAGTCTGAACAAATCCATATGCTATTAACCCATCTCAGCCAAAGATGAGACCACAGCAAAATTTTCCCAAGGAAGTCTCCAGTTTGCTTCGTTCCATCCAATGACCTAGACCTGCAGTCATCAGATATATACTGCCCTACTCCTGCAAATGTGGAAAAACGTATGTTGGACTGATCATTTGCTCCAACAAGACCAGGATTAAAGAACACCACAGCATATCCAGCTGTACCAAGCAGAAAAGTGGGCAGTAGCACAACGCAGCATTGACTTTGGCCATTGGATTCTGCTCAACAACACTAGTGACCCAGACAGAAAGTCTGGGTGCATGAACTACCTCCTAAAGGGAGCAACAGAGCTGCGCCCTATCCACTGTAACTGGAAGGAGGGTTTCTCCCTGACCAGGCTGTGAGAGAATCTCACCCATTTCTTACAGTGAAGGAAGCAGATGATGTTCTACAAGAACTGTATATTACTTTATTGTAACCCTTTGGCACCAAACTGCATGTGTGTGTGTGTGTGTAACGTGTAGTGTGTTACTCAGAATACTTAATGTTATATAATTATATCTGTTCTTATACAGCCTTCATTGAAATTCTGGTCTTCTGCACATCCCTCCAGGCATTTAATTCTGGCACCAAAGGTTTGATACCAGTGCCCACATGAACATAAAAAGGCTTGTTACTCTCCTTCTTCCACCTCCCAACCACTGTAGCCAAAAGAGAAGTCATATACGTTTAATGTTGCGCTACTTGCACATTTCTCACCACTTGTGACCCTGAAAAAGGCAGTTTGTCTCAGTAGAAAATCTGCTCCCTTTTCCTTTTCCATAGCTGCAATTGGCCACAGTTTTTGCAACCTTCCTGTGTAATCAGTAGATTTTCTTCTTCATGTCACTTCAGCATTAACCTGAACTAAATTAAGCCACCCTGAAGATTGAGGCAGCATGTTCTTTGAAATGTCATAATGCACTTATTATCATCCTACGTGGTGTAGTCACACAAATCATCATTTGAGCAACACCTGCCAGGAAGGCTTAGCAGCTTCAATCAAGACACTGGACCTGGTACAATGGTAACATTTTGATTTCCTACATATTGTTTGGTATTAAATGGAAGATATGATTCTGTGCATAGTGAATCAGCGGAGACGTGATGGAAGCAGTTGTCACTCATTCACCTGAAAATGAGGTAGATTACCATAGCATAAATAAGGACCGGCAGTTCTGGTTCAAATTCAGACTAATAATTCTCATTAAGTTACTAAATGGCTTCTGAAATTAGGTCCCTTCAGTAATTTGTGTATATATTATCTGAGGATTGATTTTTTCATTTCCAGTTTGGAAGCTTCCAAATGTGAAAATGTGTTGGTTGCCAGTGTGGATAAGTCTCAGTTCAGGGAGCAGACTGTGAATATAGATGTTGTAAGTTGCTGAAAAACTGAATCACTTTGTGGCAGCAAATTATTTAGTTGTATGTAATTGTCTGACACTTTTAATAACACAAACTCTACTATACTAAACTTGTGGATTATTCATTATTTTTAAATTTTCAGTCCACCATAGACCCACCCTTAGTTACACCATCCATTGAATGGCAGCAGTGTCAAGTTGCTGATTTTTCTTCAGTACGCCAGAACTTGGCAAGGTACAGGTCCTCAAGCATCTTTAAGCCCTCTAGTTCATTGGTATGTTGATTGAATTTTTTAAGTTTTGTCTTATTTGTTTCGGCATGAAATGATGGTCATAAGATACTCAAAATTGTTTTGTAAATAAATAACTGAAAATTGTCAAGTGTGGTTCGTACAAGTCCTTAACCTATTTCAAGGTTAGAATTTCAGACAATTTTGTACTATTGAGCTCATAATTACTGTATTAAGTGAATTTCAGACAGAGAGTTTGTAATTTAATAAACATGCCCAAGTGATACTCTTAGGTGTTCTTCATGTGTGGCCTGGAGAAGAATGTGTCATGGGAGGTATTGTCTGGCTATACTGTTATGCTGTATCCCATGTATTTAATTCTTCTCACACTTCTTTACGGTGTTTGTTGTTGAACACAAAATTATGTGTATTAATCTGACTGAGAAAATGAAATAAAATGTCAAGCCCTGTTGAAACAACAAGCATGCTTTGTAAGTGACATTTCTGGAATTAATTATTATATTACTGATTTTTGGAAGTTCAATCGTAATGCTTCTCATTGCATGAAGTTTCCAGGTGGTCAAAATAATAGGTTACATGTATTTAAGAGAGCCTTATTTTGAACTCCTCCTTACTGTGAGATACCAAATTAATCAAGATTTTCTCTCAAGTGATTAAGTGAAAGTTGATGTTCAGTTGGTGTGCTCAGTTACATCAGCTTTCTGGTGTTTGGTAATTATGCATTTTCTGGTGAAGTTTAATCTCATTTTGTAATATTTGTATTTACATAACTGTACAGTGCAGTGTTTCATCTGGCAAGTTGATAGTTGTTTGGCAGTTTACAAAAAAAATCCTTGTTTTTATGGAACCCAAAAGTCCATTACCACTTTTAAAAAAGCCTTTTATTAGACTCTGCTCTGATTCAGGTTGATTCAAGTCCATACTTTCATACCCTATTTCTTGAGCAGTTAATTTTGCTGCAATCTGTGCTTAAGCCTTTAAAGTGTCCCTTTTTCCCATGGGGTTTCCCAGCTTAAAATTTTCAGTGCATACCTTATCGCTTGTATGACCAGTCTCATCCTAATAATTTAAGGGGTTATTTTTAATTTAAACACATATCCAGGAGGAGCAAAAAGTCCCTGTGTACCTGTGCAGGAAAAGTGTTGCACTGTGCTGGAAATGTGGAAGTCCTGTACGGAAAACACTTAAGGTGGCAAACATGATTTCTTGTGCATAGTCCCAATTCCCACCAATTCTTCACTTTTGGTGTAGTACTGTAAATTCCTTTACTGTGACTCCCACGCCAACCTCTATCATACTTGTAACATGTGCATGGGAATTTTTGTGCACCCTCTACAAGTTCCCTAAATAAAGGCAATAGGGCTTATGTGGCTTTATCAGCCAGGAAGAAGAGATGAAGCAGGATGGTACTTCCTGTGTTTTGGAAATGATAATGAACCTGTGGAAAGAGGAGCTTCCAGTGGTGGTGTTCTGCCATTGTTAAGTATTCTTCTATCAATGAATCAGGTATGCATAATTATTGTAACTGCATACTTATCCATAATATATGTTATGTTTTTTGCACCCTAATGGTTAATATGATCAGGCAGAGTAAATGTGAACATGTCTATAGAAATCAAATCATGTATATAAAAACAAAGCTAATTGACAGAGCTTGTTTGCATAGCTTTTGAAAATAAATATTGCTCACCTTTGCTTAAGAGCACATTTGTATAGTTGATCCACATTGTATTCATTAAGAAGCCTGTATGCATGTTAAACATCAGTTTTTCTAGAACTCTCCTGAATTCAAGAATACAGAATTCAAACTCTTGACAGTTCTGGTGAAGTATGCCATAGTGTATGAACATATTGAACTCTGAATGTATTTACAAGCAGACCTCTTCATTTCAGCCACTAATACATCAAGTTCTTGAATATCATGTGGAGTGGTTGGAGACAAAGTCAGATTTATCCTTGCAGCAAGGTCGATGGTTATATTCATTACTTGCTTGCCTTGAGTTGCCACTTCTTCCTGGAACATGCAGCTTACTGCGTACGCTAGCGCGAGAATGTTCCAGGCTTAGAGCATTGCTAGTAAGTGAAACTAATGTAAGCAAAAGGAAATATAAATGGAGGGTTTAACGTGTTTCTAGGGGCACTTTAAATATCATTTCAGCACCATAATTATTGTCAATGGTTTGAAATAGATCATGAATTCTTAACTGTCATGTAAACTTTTTGGTGTATTGATATATTACTTTAAAAAGGATGGATGCTTTGTGTTCTTTTGCAGACATCTATTGACCATCCATCCATGGCACCACTGACCCTCATAATCTGCCTGGTTGCAAATTACTTCAGACAGATGGATCTGGCAGACACAGTGCTGTTGTAATTCTTGGAATTTGTCATCTTTTGATAATTTTAAGAGCTTTCCATAGTGTTGCAGTTGAGAATATGTTGGTTGTAGAAGTGTTTTTGCTTATTGAGGTGTATTGGCTCTTTAACTTCTAGGTACTTGAATAGCAATGTCTTTAATCCTAGAATGAAATTGAGTACATAATATTTCATACAAAAGAGCATTTATATTTCATTTCTTTAAAACCTTACAAATCTTTAATAACCATACCTAAGGTTTTCCTCTTTCATGTTTAATTTAAACTCTTCAGTGGTCCTACATGTCACATACTGCATGACATTGGACAGGAAAGGGTTAACAGAAAGAAAAAATGAAGGGAAACATTGGTGCAAGAGTTATACCATCTTTGTGAAGTGAAATGTGTTTATTAAGTTGTGGTTTACATGTATCACTTTTGTTTAACACTAGGTTCTTATGGAGCACAAATTCCTTAAATATATACCTATTGACAAAAATAGAAGAAAAAGATGCAGAATTGTAGTCTAAACACAATTACAACTGAGCATACCTCCGTACGTAGGTACTTATAATTTTTAGACAAGACAACCTCGTCGTGTTTTAAATATACATATACAGGGTGTCACAGGAGGAACGGACCAAACTTCGGGAGGGTGTTCCTTGTGTTAAACTATACCGATATAACCAAAACACCTATATACAAAGTTGAACGGTTACGGAGATAATGGCAAGAGAAGTTTGGAAGTATGGCAGCTGTTACACGCTTACTGATTGCCAAATTCATATTGAAACTGGCAGGAATATGTTGTTTCTGTAATGTTAATATCTGTACTTAACATCATAGTAACTTGTGAGTGACATAAAGCCATTAAATTGAACTACAAAAACACTCACACTCATGTCACGG
>Ga0209628_10002794_pt1 | contig 11997 bp, 6 predicted proteins | sample TergutCu122P4_FD_187285 | JGI IMG/M metagenome (GOLD analysis project Ga0209628, IMG submission 187285) | Cubitermes ugandensis P4 segment gut microbial communities from Kakamega Forest, Kenya - Cu122 P4 (SPAdes) (version 2) | ecosystem: Host-associated > Arthropoda: Insects > Digestive system >...
CCCATGAGAAAGTTTCGTTATGCGCTTCTCCATCAGTCCACGTAATTCCTGGTATACCGGGATTATGGAAAACTATATGGTTTCCCATTTCATCGATATCTTCCCATGCTTGCGCATAGAGATTAATATTATCGTTGATCTTTTTGAATGCATTTATAAGAGCATCGATGTCGTTGGCAGTATAGTGATCGTTCGGAGTAGAAGCAACATTATTTTTTAACCATTCATCACCTGTATACGTTGCGCTATCCTCGTTTGTATTAGCATATTTATTATTGTCTATACCAAATCCTATCGTATAAAGTTTCGCGCTGTAATTTTTCCCGCCAGTAGGCCCAAATGAACCAGTTTTAATTTGGGTGGCTATCGTATTTGCCGCATTTCTGGCATATGGTACATTAGTTGTATCTGCAGTACCGCTCAATCGATTTCCTCTTATATTAGTTTTTGATGTGCTCGTGTCATTAATAGTATAATTGGTATCTGCCGTTGTCAATATATGAGTTGGGTTTCCGTCCGTAAGCAATATAACAAATCGGTTATCAATTACAGTGCCATTTGCTTTTTTTGGGGCATTTGTCGGCAGATAAAGGTTACGGGCAAGCATAAGACCACCTTGAGTGAATGTTCCCAAACTCGCTGTTAACCCGTTAATTTTACGTTTAGCTGTGTCTAAATTGGCTGGATTATTATTGATATTTGTCCAATCCAATATGACATTTGCATCTCCTTTATAGCGGGCTTCTCCCGAACCACTCCCTAAATCTACGCCATTAAATGTTACTATCGATATTGAACGCACAGCAGTTCCTGCATTTGCAATAAAACCCTCCATGAACTCAATAGCCGCATATTTTGCTATGGTTAAGCGTGATACAGACGCAATTCTATTAGCATCTGTAGTCATATTACCGTCTTGCCAAGCAAAACTATTATTAGCGATGTTGGTAACATTGACCCGATACCAATATTGCCCGTTATTGGTGGTAGTTGCCGCATAATAATAACCATTAGCGGCTTGATAAAGATAAGCTCCGGTAACCCGGCCAGTAGTACCGCCAACTGTATTTGCTATTGTAAATGTTCTGGGCGTTCCGTCAGGATTGGTTACAAGCGTCATCGGTGATCCATCGGGATTTAATGGGGTAGGATATTCACTTTCGGTTTGTCTCGAATTACTGGTAATCGTAGAACCATTGGGGCTAAAATCCATAGAACCGGAAATATCAATTACCAATACCACAGCGCAGTCAGCCGAAACAGGTTTTATTTCTTCTTTCGTTCTGACATCAAGTACGATTTTAAATTCGTTTTCAACACCGGTAGGATAAATAGTTTTAGCTACTTCTACCCATGGACCGCCAGCCGTATCATAACCTGCTTGTCCTGCCAGAATTCCATTTTTGTCATATGTACGCCAAGTTTTGGGTTCTTTTCCGGAAGTAATCTGGGTTCCGTTATCTAATCCTGCCACTATAACCGACATAGGCACAATTCCAAACATCATAACTATCGCGAGTACCAGACTCAATATCACTTTTTTACCATGTTTTTTCATAATTTTTAATTTCCTTTCCTAACCACATTACTACAAATATATTCCAAACAATTTCTTGATATTTTCTATATTAAATCTATTTATCGCCGTCATTGCGGGTCAACCTTATACTTCCAAGCCATTTTTTGGATAAATCCAAGGTAACCCCATCATAGATTATGTCTCCGAGAACCTGATCCGCCGCTATCCTCATATCTTCGTGATCATACGAAAACGCCGCGGAATACTTAACTTCCGCCACATTTTCGTCCAATATAACGATCTGGTCGTCTAAGTCCCGCATATATTCCGCCAATGTCTTATCGCAAATCACAGCGTCAACAGCGCCGTCGCGTAGCAGCGCGAAAGCCTCCGAATAATTTTTGGACGAATTGATTTTTTCCACTTCTATGCCGATTTTCCTGTCTTTTAACAGGCTTTCCGCCGGAGTGGACAGAACCGCCGAAACATTTTTAATATCCTTTTTTTCCGTTATCCCTGACCTTTCATAAATCACGATTACCTGTGGTATTGTTATATATGGCTCCGTCATATCATAGAACAGTCGCTGTTTGCCTGTATCCATCATGTTGCCCCACGCAACATCGATCATTTCATCTTCAAGAAGTTCGCGTTCCGTCCCCGGAAATATGGGGACAATTTCATATGTAAACCCAAGTCTTTTCGCCGTTTCCGCAATCAATTCGGCTTCAAACCCTGTCAATTTATTTTTTTCCCAAATAATCATCGGCGGCAAATCGATATTCGGTACGCCCACGCGCCAAAAACCGCCGTCCGTATTTTCATCATCCGTTTCCGTCGGATTTCCTGTTATATCGGCAATATCGACCTTGGGAACCACTTCTACATCTGATTTTACACAACTAATTACAACCGTAGCCACTGTAATCATCATTACAGCAGCGATTATGTATAAAAATATTTTAAATTTTTTCATAATTTTTAATATAAAGTTAAACACCACAGTATAAAAATATCCCATTTTCCCACGATTTTTCGTAACACGGCCATTCATGTGATATTTCTACGTTTTAAATCATATTATAATACTCTCCGGTCTCAAACCAGTCTCAAAATATGGTATTTTAAAAATATTTTTTGATTTACATAAGTAAAAGATGAGACTGAAATAAGACTGCGCCATCTTAATTATAGCACATCAGAAAAATAAATTATAAATTCATGTGTCTTATTTGTTAAAATATTTAGAAATATTTTTGAATTTTTTGAGAATTTAAACGGAAATTACGTTAATTTCAGTCAAATTTGTTTGATTTTTATGGAATAATTGCAAACAAATAATTTAAATTTAATTTAAGTAAAATTCAGTTTTGCCGCATTTTAAGAACAAAATAAGTATGAAATAAAAATCAAACAAATAAAAAAATATTTATTTTCGGCTGATTTTATAAAAATTTTCATTTTTTTCATTTTTACCAGGCTTCTGGGGTGGTGATTTCGTCCAGATGTATTTGAGACCAGCTTGAACCTTTTTCGCCCGCCCCTTTTTTTAGCTTGATAGTGAATTCAATCTTGGCGAAACGTTTCCCTTCCTTGATTGTTTTGCATGTGACGGAAATATCGGAATATTGGTTGATTTCCCGCATCGCTATGTCGAGGACGTAACGGTTAAAGTCAGGGAAACGGATATAATGTTCGCAAACCAGTATCTTCTTTAATTCTTCTATTTCAAATTTTTTTATCGTTAAATTTTCATAACTTTTAAGAAGTTCATACATGCGTATGCTATACTGGCTTTGCATGGAAAGCGTATAAAAGAGCTCATATTGAGTAAAACGCTCCTGTAATTGCAGCAAATACGGCTTCATATCGTCATCTAAACGGATTTTTATCGTTCCCGATTTTTTATGTATCCATGCTTTATTTACCCAGCGGATAAGCGTTTCCGTGCCGTCCTCAAGCGTCAGCCACATGCTTTTGTCGGCCAATGTCCTGATCGTGTCTTTTATATTTTTATAATTTTTCCCGCTTTCGTAATCGATCCCGCATGTCCTGCAGAATTCCGTGATTTTGATGTTATTTAAACTGAAATCCTCGTCGTCCGGCCTGATTTTACTTATGACATATAAAATAATCTTTTGTTCCTGTACTGATAATTGGAACCGGGATTTTTGTATAAGATCGTTTGATTTGATAACTTTATATTCGCGGTAATTGGTTAAATTCTTATCTATCTTATTCTTAGCCTTAGCCGGATTTGCTTTAGAACTCATGAATTCTTTTTCCCCTTTTAATTTTATATTTTATTATTAATTAGGAATTATAACATATAAATGTGGGATTGTCAATAGATGCTCACATTTATTTTCGTTGTGATATCGTAATTTTGTTCCTTCGCGCGCGCGCGTGTGCGTGAGCGCGCTTGCGCGCGCATTATTTATATTATTTATTATATTTATACTATTTATTTTAAATATATAAGGAAAGAAAGTGCAAATGTGAGATTTGGTGCGGGTTACTGTGAGGTTTGGTGCGGGTTACTGTGAGGTTTGGTGCGGGTTACTGTGAGGTTTGGTGCGGGTTTTATTTTATAAATATTACGGATTTTTTATACAAATCTGTTGGTAACTTGTTGATAACTTTGCTGTCCTGTTGATAACTTTTTTTATTTTATGAGATTATTTTTCGTGATTATTTGACAAAAGTGAGATATGGTGCGGGTTTTTGCAAGTAAATATTTGAAGTAAAAAAACGCTGAAAGTTTATATGATTTTAAATTGAATTATAATAATACCAATAAATGTGAGATATGATGTGGATGATTCACAGATACGAAAAAACACGGAAATACGCGGATTATGATATCGAATTATGGTACTTGTTACGGTTTATTGCGAAATTTGGTACGGTATCATTGCGATCAACTGCGAGATATGGTGCGGATATAAACATACGCAATACATATACATTGAACATATAATCAATACATATTTATATATAAAATAAAAAATTTCAATTTTCCGAAAAAGTGCGGCAAAATGAAACTTTTATCTAAAACAAATATCTAACTGTGAGATATGGTGCGGGTTATTCGCAAATGCGAAAAAGCACGGAAATACGCGGATTATGATATCGAAATATGATATTTTATGATATTTTATGGCAATGAACTGTGAGATATGGTGCGGTTATATGTATAAACAATACACATATGTTATGCGTATACAATATAAACATGCGTTATAAATATACTCAATATAAGTACATATAATATATACACATAAAAATAAAAACCCCATTTTACCGAAAAAATGCGGCAATATGAAATTATTATCTTAAAAAACACCTAACTGTGAGATATGGTGCGGGTTATTCATAAATGCGAAAAAGCATGGAAATATGCGGATTTTGATATCGAATTATAGTGTTTAGTATAATTATACACACACCATACATATTATTGCGGTTCAATATGGAATATATGTAAAAATTTGTGCCGATTTTACTGACGGAAAATGTTATGCGCATGAGTTATAAGTATACACAATACGCATACTCATAAATATAATGTGCAAAAAAAAGGCCGCCCATGCGAATTATCGCATATGAACGTTTTTTTTCGCGTTATATCAATATATTTTTGATAGAAAAAACTTCTAATTCTATACTTTTACCTTTGAGTGGTATCGCTCCTATTGAAACTGCTTCTATACGGTTTTTTAAAATATCATACACATTTTTGCTGATTAATATTTCCGAACGTTTAGCGTTATTTTCAAGCCGCGACGTCGTGTTAACCGTGTCTCCTATCGCCGTGTAGTCTTTCCTAAACGAAGGCCCTAAATTGCCTACGATGGCATCCCCACAATGTACGCCGATTCCGAATCCCACGTCGACATTATATTTTTCTTTAATCGAGGCGTTGACTTTGACTGCTCCCTGCACCATATCCCATGCTGCTTTGACTGCCTTAAAAACATAATCGTCCGTTTGGAAAAAACCGTTGAACAATGCCATTGTAGCGTCACCCATAAATTTATCGACGCTTCCGTCGTTATTAAATACAGCGCTTGACGTCAATTCCAGATATTCGTTTAATATTTTAACTACAATTTCCGGCTGGTCTTTTAATGCTTCAGTCATGGGTGTAAATCCCCGTACATCTACAAAAACAACCGCGATATTCTTTTTTACGCCGACTTCGTTACTGTTCGCTTCTCCATTTTCAATAAGTTTATCCACAAGTTTCGGATCGACATATTTTTTAAATGCGCTTTTTAATTTGCGTTTTTCGAGCGCTTCTAAAATATAACCGTAAACAACTTGATAAATATATATAATCACCAGTGAAAACAACGGATACAAAAGAGTCGTTATATAACTTTTTTCGAAAATATACAGAGCGAAAAAATAATACCCTACACCCAATCCGGCAAAAATCCCAAGTAAAATACGTATATCTTTTATGAATTGAATAATAACGGCAGCCAATAGAATAAATAATAGCAATACAATAAAATTTATTTTCCACGGAACATAATTCTTAAAATTGCTTTCTATCAGCATTTGTACGACATTCGCGTGGATTTCAACTCCGAACATTTGCGTGTCTTGACTCATCGGGGTAAAATATGCGTCATTGAATCCGGCTGAGCAAGCTCCGATTAATACAATTTCATCGGCGTAAAAGTCAGGGGGAAAATCATCATCAAAAATATTTACGAAAGACTTGTGTTTATATTCGCTTCCGGCATATTCTCCGGGTTTTCCGTAATATGTAATATAAGCCGAGTTTTTTTTGGTTATAAAATCATCGGTTTGCACAGATTCTTCTCCGATATGTTCCATGTATTTTTTATAGATTTCAACTGGGAAACTGTATAAGAATCCGCCGTTAAAAGGCTGTTTTAGAATCGCTTCACGGACAACGCCGTCGCTGCTGTCCAGATTTCCATTGGATAAACCATATGGAGCAACTTTGGAAAGCGCGGAATACGGCGTTTCATAATCTTTGACGATTTTTCTTATGGATAAATCCCCGCTCAGTTCTTCTCCGTAATGAACCAACGAAACAAATACGACATTCCCTCCATTGGCCGCCGCTTTTACAAGAGCGGCGTCCGCCTCCGGATCACCACTTTCCCCCGCATATAAAATATCGATTCCGATAACGGCGGGTTTTTCGTTTTCATATGTATTTAGAATATTAATGGCGTCCGCTATTTTTTGTCTGCTCCAATCATAAAAACGGCCTTCGTCCTCAAAAGCGAGCAAAGTATCCCCATCCAATCCGAGAACATGGATAAAAGGGGCGCTCATTGTTGGCTTCTGATATGCAAAGTCCTGCAATTTAAATTCAAAATATTCCAATAAGTTTAAAACGAAAACAAGGATCAATACAGCGGATATTAAAATATCGCCTATAAGTTTTTTTCTTTTGTTTATAAAATCAATAACCATATATCTATGTTTCCCATACTTTGCTTTCGATGAACAGATCGACAAGCTCTTTATGCAGTTTTCCGCCGGCGGCATCGGATGACAGTATGCTCAATGCTTTATCGGACGGCGTTACCGGTTTATACGGCCTGTCGCGCGCGGTCAAAGCTTCATATATGTCGATTATCGTCAAAATACAGATTTCTGTTGTCAAATCATTTCCGGCCAATTTGCGCGGATAACCGGTTCCGTTCAAAAATTCGTGATGGCTTTCCGCCCAATATTTGACGTCTTTATAATACGGATTAAATTTCATTTGGCTCAACAATCTTGACGTCACGGAAGCATGTTCATGCATGATTTCGATTTCTTTATCTGTGAGAGTACCTTTTTTTATAGTCAACGCATCCATATTTTGAGGAGTCAAAATTGGCGTTATTTCCCCGGTTTCGTTTATATACATAATATCCGAGAGCTTTTTTACTTGTTCAAGTTTATCGTCTGGCAAAAATCCGGGATTATTGATCGATTCGATAAGCGTTAAAGCATTATCAAGTTCTTTCATATTGATTTCAAGTTGTTGTGCATTTGATTTACCGCTTAAATAATCGTTTTCGATTTGATAACGTTTTATTGCAAACCTATATTTGACAATTTCCAGTTGGCTGCCCAACTTGTCCGGTTTATCCATTATTTCCAGGGGAGTGACGATTTTTCCGATATCATGCAGGAGACATGCCATTATGAATTGATCTTTGCGGATTTTATCAAAATAGAATTCATGTGCCGGCGAAAATTTGTTATTCAAATATCTTATGAACCGTTCCCCGTACATGGCGACGTTGTTCGTATGGTTTATATTAAACGGAGACCGTTCGTCAATGGCTTTTGTCATGACTTTTACAAACGAATTGAACAAATCTTTAATTTCTTTTGCGTGCAGCAAGTTTGCGAGGGCATTCGCCGATATGCTTGCCAACGACGGGAGCAGGGGAGGATCGTTTATATCTTCAAAAGGCTTGATGATGCCTGTTTCCCAATTTGTGGAATTTAAAAGCTGTATAACGCCTATAACTTTGGAAATTTCGTTTTCTGTTGCGGTAAGAGGCAAGTTAAGCATTGATTGAGTGCGGTATCCGGTTATTTTATCGTATTTTTTAGGTCCGTCAAAGTTAAAAACGGTGCTTTTATATACATCGTTTATTGCCAGCGGTTCATTTTTTATGGCTGCATAAGCGCATACATTTGTGATATTATCCGGATCGAGTATGATAGGCGGCAAATCTATTTTATCATATGCCGACTGGTGAATATTCAGGCTTATATTGCGTAAAATCCGGAAATGCAATTGATTATCTTCGATAATATACAGCGTACCCGCGTCTGCGTCGCTTATATCCATCATTTTAATTAGGATGGTGTTCAGCAGGTTGAAATAATCTTTTTCGATATTAACGGCGATTATAGCTTCTAAAAGCCGTTCTATTTTTTCGATATATGCTATATCAAGATTCAGTTCATTCACAATTCCACCTCCAATCCGTCATAGGCAAAGCAATACTTCCCGGATTCGCCGAGTTCGCACAGTTCATCCCTGCGGGAGAAGCTCTGAAGCGTTTCGTCTGTATAATCATACGCAAGGTGCGCGAAAATCACGCGTTTGCACCCTGACAGTTCCGCAAGCTTTATGCCCATTTTATAATGTGAATGTCCCCAGCCCTGTTTTGTCGGGTAATCGTCGGGCATATACGCGCCGTCAAATACGACCAAATCTGCGTCTTTACATAATTTTAATAATTTATCTTCACCGTTAAAATTCTCGTCGATTTCGCAATCCAATAAATGCACGATCGATTTATTTTCCGCGTCTATGCGGAAAGACATCGTGGTGTCGGGATGACAGGCGGACATAGTCGTCACTTTTACGCCTTCGCCGAGCATAAAACTGTCTTCTCCCTGTATCGTGACCATTTGCGCGTGATTCATTTCCACTAAGTTTACTGGCCAATACGGAGGTTGATAAAGCCCGAAAACCTGATCGGCGAGCGGACGCTCGTCCCTTGATTTCGTAAATATGCGGATATTGTTGTTCTTTTCCCAAACAGGCTGGAAAACCGCCAGCCCGATGATATGGTCGAGGTGCAAATGCGAAATAAGAATATCTACAGATTGCGGATGATTTTCACTATTTTTATTCCATGCGTTTGATTCAATCATGTCGGCGGCAAATTGAATAAGCCCGGAGCCGCAGTCAATAATAATAATATTTTTGCCGGTATCTATTCTCAGACAGGAAGTATTACTGCCGTATTTAATGTTTTTTTTGCTGAACCACGGCGTCGATCCGCGGCTCCCGTAAAATTTTAATTTCAAATTTTATGCCTGCCTTTCATGTATTTATATTATTTATCGTTGAAAATACCGCCTGCATTTATTGTCAAAATGCCGTTTTTTTCTATTCTTATTGTGGTATTCATGCGTCCGCACCATATGTCAGATATGTCAAATCCGCTCAGAGTATTATTTTTTGTAGGAATATTTATGTTTGAAGCGTTATTTCCCAATCCCAATTCGCCGTAGTCGTTATATCCCCAAACATAGACATCGCCATTTGAATCGCGCGCGAAGTTATGCATACCGCCGCACCATATATCCGCTATATCAAGCCCGCTAAGAACGTTGTTTTTTGTCGGAATATGCACGTTTGATTTATTTCCCAAGCCCAATTCATTATCGCTGTTGTTTCCCCAGACATAAATGTCGCCGTCTGAAATCTGCGCTATTGTATAAAAATCTCCGCACCATATGCCGGTTATATCAAACTCGCTCAAAGTATCGTTTTTCGTTGGGATTTCAATATATGATGCCGAATCGTTCAACCCTAATTCACCGTCGCTGTTGTTTCCCCAAACGTAAATGTCGCCGTCTGAAATTTGCACGATTGTGTGGGAACGTCCGCACCATACTCCGGTTATATCAAATCCGCTCAAAATATCGTTTTTAGTGGGAATAGACCGGTCCGTTGTATCTCCCACTCCAAGTCCCAGCTCGCCGGATCCGTTATATCCCCAAACGTAAATATCGCCGTTTGAAACTCTGATTATTGTATGATTTGGTCCGCACCATACGTCGGTTATGTCAAACCCGCTTAGGGTATTGTTTTTAGTAGGAATAGACCTGTCCGTTGTATCTCCAATCCCCAACTCACCGGAATAATTGTTACCCCAAACGTAAATATCACCGTTCGCAACACGCGCGATTGTCCGAGAACATCCGCACCATATATCGGTTATTCCAAGTCCGCTCAAAGTATTGTTTTTCGTGGGATTTTCTCTGTTTGTTATGTCTCCCAAACCTAATTCGCCGGATCCGTTGTTACCCCAAACGTAGAAATCGCCGTTTGCGATCCGTGCGATTGTGTGAGCGCTGCTGCTCCATATATCGGTTATTTCAAGACCGCATAAAGTAGTATTTTTAACGGGGGTGTTTCTGTCTGTTGTGTCACCCAATCCTAACTGGCCGAAGAGATTTTCTCCCCAAACGTAGAAATCCCTGCGTGCAGCCGGCAATATAGCGTAGTTGTGGAAGTCGCCGTAATTATTGAAAATACCGCCGTTTTCGATTGCCGTTTCGCCGGCGTTATAAAAACCGCCGTAATTGTCTATTACGCCCGACAATTCGATAGAACTTCCAATTTCGGTTTGCAACGTGCCGGACGTAATCAAAAGCCTGCGGCCATTCGGAATAATAAACGTTATATTTGCGGGAATCGTTACATCATCATTGGATATTCGCATATCCTGAGTCAAAGTTATAGTAGCCGAAATAACGCCAAAAAAGCTGGAAGTTAAAATAGGCAAATTAAAATCTTTATTATACCAGCCGGATGGCGGATTTGATAATATGGTTTGGTCTTTATAAATATAAGTGGCGTTAAACGGAGGTTTACTTGAAATGAATGTGCCTTCGGCATCGTAGAAATCACCGATATTGGTTTGAGTTCCGTTTAATACCGTTTCCGTCCCCAAAATCAATTCTGCTCCGTCCGATCCGATAAAATCGCTGCCGATGTTGATGGTTAAAGCGCCGTGGTTATCAAAAATTGCGTTTGGTCCGTCTATGATTATTTGGGAGTTGTCTTTGTTTATGACAGTCCCGTAATTTTTAAGCACCGCTATCGAATTCGGCAAAACGGAAGAATCGGATATAATGATTCTGCCGTCGTTTTCATTGACGATCGTGCCAACATTGTGAACTTTTCCTTCAATCCGCCATGTCGTTCCACTTTGGTTTACAAAATTTCCCCCCGGCATGATATCTAATATTGCTTCATATGGTAAATTCACGGTGCCGCCGGCATTTATCGTTACCTTGCCGTTTATCTGTACTCCTGAACCGTTCGGGGTATCAAAATCGAGATAACCGGCGCTGCCTATAATTAATTCCATGCCTGCCGGTATGATAAGCAAGGCATTTGCGGGGATTTGTATATTTCCCGTGATAATAAATTTATTTCCGTTTGCAAGAGCGTTTGGCAACATTACCGGAGTGAGGGGAGTGGCATAAGGCGCGCCGGGGAATATATTTGCCATTTCAAACAGCAGGGGAGACGGATCCGGAGAATCCGGGGCAGGTTCAGATGGTTCCGGATTATCCGACGGTATATCCAATACCGTATCCGCCGACGGTTCTACTGGCGTATCGTCGGCATAAATGAGTATATTTTTTATATCGGGCGGTTCGATTTCATTTGCTGTGGATTGTTCTTTATATTTTTTTGCGAGAATTTTTTCAATATCTTGTACGTCGTCTTCTGTGAATAATCCGGATTTGATCAATTCATCTTGATATTCCAGCATAATTTCAAGAACGAATACACTCAATTCGCCGCCGATTTCAAATTTTAATATTTCGTAATCTTTTTTTTCGGTTTTGACTTTATTATCCGACACCATCATGATTTCACCGGCTTTTACGGGATTACCGTTCACATCGCCGTACCCTGAGAGCATGTAAACTTTGAAATTGTTGCCGTATTT
>Ga0209628_10002795_pt1 | contig 11996 bp, 8 predicted proteins | sample TergutCu122P4_FD_187285 | JGI IMG/M metagenome (GOLD analysis project Ga0209628, IMG submission 187285) | Cubitermes ugandensis P4 segment gut microbial communities from Kakamega Forest, Kenya - Cu122 P4 (SPAdes) (version 2) | ecosystem: Host-associated > Arthropoda: Insects > Digestive system >...
TTTCAGCAATCTGGTAAAAAAACAAACGCAAAACACTTGGCAATTAAAAATCACGCAAATCCTTTTACAACAATGGGTTACTTCGCTTGACAGTCAAGTCAGACTGCCAAGTTACTTAACGGCGTAGGGTGCCAGTTGAGCAAAAATGTGTACGCCCCGACCAGAAAACTGCCGCTTCCGCAGGCGGGATCGAGAATCGTTACGGTGGAGGAATTTTGTATTTTTTGACCGATTGTTTCTCGTACAATATAATCGACGATGTACTGCGGCGTGTAATAGACACCGCCTGACTTGCGGACCTCCGGTTTTTCCTCAACTTTGGCCTGGTGCCCTGCCGTTAGCCGGATCGTCTTGCCGAGAAAACGTTCATAAATACTGCCCAGAATCTCAATCGGAAGCACCGAAAACTCATAAGGGCTTTCCGGATAGTACAGTCCTTTGATAATCGGCGAAAGAACCTTGTCGTCCACCTGAAGCTGGTCAAGCCAGTCTTCCTGTTTGAACAGACCGGCGTTGTATTTTTCATCGGCATCCGCGAAAAGGGAATGGAGTTTTTTGTAAACATCCTGCTTTTCGGCGGCATGAAACAGATTTTCGTAACGCTCGATATGCCGGTCTTCGGCAATACGGAGAAAGAGAATCCGGTCGATGATCCGCTGGACGGCGACGTTCAAGTGATGGGTGTCGAGTTCAGGATTCGCTTTGGCGATTGTCCTTGCCAGGTGGAGCCGCCACGTTTCGACCAACGCCAAAAGCTCCTGATCGACTTCACTGGTTCCACGTTTGTTTTTCGTCGCTTCGATATACCGATCGAAACTTCCACGCAGAACGCTTTCTTTGGAAAAGGTGCCGACAATATAATCGAAGTTGGTGTCAAAACCTTCAAAGGAGCATTTTTCGAGATACTGGTCGTACTTGCAATAGAAAATCCGTGCGGTGGAGGCCTTGTCGTTTTTGTGCGGTTTGATTCGGGTGTCGTAAACGGCGAATTCCTCAAAGTCAGTCAAAATAGACAGGGGAAGTTTCGCGGTATACCCGTAACGACGAATCTGGAAAGCGGGCGAAATGTCGTCTTTGATATTGACGGACGGCTTCTTGGCCTCGACGAAAAACGTTCTGTAACCCCCAATACGGAACGAATAATCGGGAGCCTTCGGCCGGTTGTCGATGACAATACGATCTTCCCGAACGACATCCCGGTATTGCTCGGAGTACCCGTTTACATTACGGACATCCCAGCCGAGTAATTCGAAAAACTTATCAATGAAGTCGGTGCGAGTGTTCGCCTCATCGTAATCCGGACTTTTGTATTGAGCGACATTGGACCGAAATAGTTCAATGAGCTCGCGGAGTTTTTCTTGAGAGGTATCGAAAGGCATGGTCAATTTTATTTGAGTGGCTCGTTGATTTTTACATTATTACTGTTTGGCCGCCTCGCCCTGCGAGGCATCTTCCCTCTCCCAACGTCTTACGGCGTAAACGGTGACGGCCAGGCAAAAGAGGGCGATCAAAAAGATAAAACCGATGGAAAGTTGGACCACCGTGTCGGAACAGATTTGATTCCAGCGTTCCGGAAGTTTTTGGTACATCCAAACGAGGAAAATCACGGCAAGGTAAATCGGGGCGACGTATTGAATCAGAATTTTTATGAAACCGGGAATCCGAATATGCGCTCCGCGACGCAACTCTTCCATTCCTTTGTCGATTCCCAATACCCAAGCGAAGACGAACACCTGGAGTCCAGCGACGAGAAACAGGAAAAAATTCGCCGTCCAGAAATCAATCGTGTCCAAAGCGGTCAATCCTTTGGAAAAGTACCCGATAAAAGCCGCTCCGATCAAATTGACAACGGCAAGAATCGAAACGCTGGCATGTCGCCCGATCTTGAACGATTCCTCCATGAACGCGATTTGCGGTTGCAAAAGCGACACCGAACTGGTGATCGCCGCCAGAAACAAAAGGGTGAAGAAAAAGAAGCCGAACATCTGTCCCAACGGCATCCGGTCAAACACCTGCGGCAACGCTTGAAAGCCAAGCGTAAAGGAACTGCCAAGATTTTCGGCGGTCATAAACTGCGGTCCGAGAAAGAGAATCGCTGCGGGAACAACCATCATGCTCCCCAGGACCACTTCGCAAAACCCGTTGCCTGCCGCCGCTGTCAGGCAGGAAAGAGCGACATCGTCGTCTTTTTTCAAGTAACTCGAATAGGTGATGATCGCTCCCATGCCGAGTGAGAGCGAAAAGAAAACGTGTCCTGCGGCGGCCAACCACGCTTCCGAATTCGCCAAAGCCGACCAAATCGTTTGACCGGGCCCAGTGTGTTCGGTCCGAAGGGGGTTCCAAACGTAAGCGAGTCCGTCCTGTACACTTTGCCCTTCCAGACCGGTCGGGTTGCCGAGCGTCAAAACCCGTGCGAGAACGAAAAACGAAAACAGAACCAAAAGCGGCATGGCCCAGTTGCAGAGGGCTTCGATCCCCTTTGAAATCCCTTGGTAAACCAGGTAGAAATTCGCTAGAAAACAGGCCAAAAACGCTCCGATTCGCCAATCGAAAAGACCGTTTGAAAAGACCGCCCCGTCAGAGCCGATCCCGATAATCTGGGCGAAAAACGATTGGTAACATGCCAAATCCCCCAAGTGCATTGTCCCGAACAGGTATTTCACGGCATAAATGAGGCACCAGGACTCGATGATGACGTAAAACATGAAAATCAGCATGGGGACCATGATTCCAAGCGAACCGACGTAAGCGACGGAGCGGTTACCCGAAACGCTTCGCAAGATGCCGGGAACGGAATGAAAACCGCGATGTCCGCCGTACCGTCCGAGCGTCCATTCGACCCAGGCGAGCGGCAGGCCGATCACAAGGTACGCGATAAAGTACGGGATCATAAACGAGACGCCGCCGTAAATCGCCGCCAGGCCAGGAAAACGAAGAAAATTCCCCAGCCCGACCGCACTACCGGTTACGGCGAGAATAACGCCAAGTTGTGAACCCCAATGTTCTTTTTTTATCGGCATATTTTTCCCTCGTTTTTATCTGTTCCATCTGTAACACCTGTCGACGAAACTGAATAATCAACGGATGGAACAGATAATATCGATACGTTTTTTGTGCCCCGTTTTCCTGTTTTACCCAGATAACCGGACGTTCTAAAACGATGCGGCGTCGGGCGAAATTCCTAATCGTCCTTCGTTTGTTTCCGTTTTTTCATCTCTTGTTCGAGTTGATAGCGGTACTTCGCTTCCTCGGCAAGATTACGGCGGTGGATTCGTCCAAAGTGCATCCGAATCGATAGGGCGTCCACCAACGCCAGAAGGATCGTCCAAAAAATGAAAAGAATCGCAAGTGCCCAGGAAAGAGCGAAAAGTCCCGGCTGGGTTTCATGGGAAAAATGAGTCCCGGCAAACATGCAGAGTCCGCAAATACCGATCAGCACGGAAATTTGGATACGCCGCCGATGTTGCCGACGCTTGAAGACCCGTTCCCGCTCCTCTTGTTCAAGCGTCTGGAGCGTTCGGAGCGATTTTGTCAGCGTGATCGACTGCCAAACGGCGTAACCGATTGCGAAGGCGGAAAAAAACAAAAAAGCGGTTTTGATGAAAGTCGGCATGAGGAGAGAACCTATTTTTCCCTTTCGATGACGTAATGGGCGATGCTTTTCAGAGCGGCAAGCGCAGGACCGGCGGAGCGGAGTTGCGGCAAGTCGAGGAGTTCATTGGCTTCGCGGATGGTTTTCCGTGCGGTTTGCCGTGCAGCGTCGATTGCTCCGCTTCGAAGGAGTTTTTCTGCGATTTCCGGCATCGTCCGGCCCAGTTTCTCCTTTTGCCGCAAAAGAGTCAACATTTCGGCCCGGTCTTTTTCCGAGGCCGTTTGCATAAAGAGAATCAACGGCAACGTGCTCTTTCCTTCAAGCAGGTCGGTTCCCAAAGTTTTGCCGACGACGGATTCCTGACCGACAAGATCAAGAATGTCGTCAATCATCTGGAACGCAACGCCGAGTTTGACTCCGAAACGGCGAAAAATATCCTGAACCGCCAAGTCCGCCCCGGAAAAGTACGCACCCAGAAGGCAGGCACAGGAAAGCAGTGCCGCCGTTTTCCCGGAAATAAGCTCCAGATATTCGTCGAACGTCAATTCGTAGTTTTCTTTCGTGCCGATTTGCCTCAATTCCGCTTCGCAAGTCGTCCGGGTCGCTTCGACAATGGTTCGATACTCGAAAATGTCTTCCGAGACGACCGCCAACTGCATCGCTTTCGTGAAAAGCACGTCGCCGGCCAAAACGCTGACCGCACTGTTCCAGCGAAGGTTCATCGTTTCCAAATGGCGGCGAACTTTGGCTCCGTCGAGAATATCGTCGTGAATCAGCGTCGCGGTGTGGATCATTTCCAACGCCGCTGCAACCCGAAGGTGATTGTCGCTCACCGTACCTTCCGGGCTGACCGCTTTGCCGATCAACAGCACCAACGCCGGTCGCAGACGTTTTCCGCCGAGCTGAAAACCGTAACGAATGACCTCGTTGACGAAGCTGTTTTCCGTTTCAAGTTCCCGGAGCATGAGGGCTTCGACTTCCCGAAGTTCCGACGCAATCGTTCCATAAGCGTCGGGAAGGCCGCCGGACGCGTATTCCGGGTTTCGCTCTTGACCGAAGTTCATTATTGACGAGGCTGTGGCGGAAGTGGAGAGAACGTGCAAAACAACGAATTGTACCGGCTTATCCGCAAAAAGGTATGGGGAGTTGAATTACGAATTACGAATTACGAATTGTTTCTCATTTCTCATTTTTTATTTCCCATTTAAAAAAGGTTGCGGTAAACCGGATGGTTGTTCCCAGGCCCGGCTCGCTGACAACCTTGATGTCTCCACCCATCAGTTCCACCAGATGTTTCGAGAAAGACATTCCCAGCCCGATCCCGGTGTACTTTCTCGCCATGGAGGTATCGGCTTGAGAAAAAGATTCGAAAAGTTTGCCAATCTGCTCCGTCGTCATACCGATTCCCGTGTCCCGAATGGAGAACAGCAATCGCGTCTGGCCGTTTGCCAGTTCGTCCGAATCGTCCCGACGAACCGTAACCGTCACTCCGCCCTGTTCCGTGAACTTGATGGCGTTGCTTATCAAATTGTCAAGCACTTGTTTCAAGTGGGTCGGGGAACCTGTGAGCGGGACGGGGATATCTTCGTCAATCTCCAATTTTAGTAACAGATTTTTTTCCTTCGCTTTGCCTTCCATGATTCCCATGATCGCTTCCATGACACGATTCAAGTTGAACGAGACATTTTCCACTTCGAATTCTCCCGTTTCGAGTTTGGAGAAGTCGAGGATGTTCTCGATAATCCCGAGCAGTTCGTTTGATGCCGTCAGTGCCGTGTTGAGATATTCTCTCTGCTGGTCGGTTAATCCCGTTTGGTGACAAAGCTGGATCATGCCCATAATCGCCGTCATTGGAGTGCGCAGTTCGTGACTCATTCTGGAGAGGAATTCACTTTTGACACGGGTGGCTTCCTCGGCCAGGTTCTTGGCCGCCATTAAGGATTTTTCCGTTGTTTTCAGGTCTGTAACGTCAACGGCCCAACACAGGATCGATGGTTTTCCTCCGTAGATAATGGGTTGGTAGGTTGCGATGGCCTCCAGAATATTACCGTCTTTTCCCAAGTATTGAATGTTGCGCCCGATGATATTACCTTTCGAACAAACTTCTCCAATGATCTCATCGCGAAGGTTCGGGGCGGCGTAGTAGGGTTGAACCGCTTGCCCGACTTTAATACCGAGATGATCTGTAAAACGCTGATTGCAACGTTGTACGATTCCATTGGTCGTGATGGCGAGACTGACGGGACTGGTCTCAAAAATGTGATTTAACATGACTCGTTCCGCTTCCAGGGCGGCCTCAATCTCCTGACGGTTGATGGCCGTGGCAATGAGCATCCCGACGGCCTTCAGTACGCCTTCCTCGACTTCGCTCCAATAGCGTTCTTTGAAACAATCGGAAAAGCAGATGACGCCCCAGGGTTTTCCATTGAGCTGAATCGGAGCGACGAGAATGGAAACGACCCCCTGCGAAGAAAGGTAGTTTTGTTCCGTCGGCGACATGAGACGTACGATATTACTAATGCACTGACCGTTGGCTATGGTTTCGTACCATGTGGGGAATATTTTGTCATAAGCGACGTCGGGTGACCACGATTCATCACGCCGGGGAGCCGTGTCGTTCGTCCACTCGTAAATCTGCGTGACGCCGTGATGCCCGCTGGAGTCGTTGAAGTTTTTCCAGATGTGAACCCGATTTACCTGTGCGGCGGCTCCGACCAAATGCAAGACCCGCCAAATCGTCAAGTCGAATCCCTGGGTGGAGGTGTGTAACAGAAGTCTTGCCGCCTCATTTGCCGCGGAGAGCAGGCGATCCCGGTTCCGGATACTGTTTTCGGCTTCCGTGAGCTGAGTAACATCTCGCGCGATGCCACCCACTTGCAAGGGTTTGCCTTCGGAATCCCGCACCGTAACACGCCCTAAAACGTAAAGAGAAACGTACTCACCGGATGCGGCCCGTATCCGATAGGTGGATTCATAATTGCTTACTTCCCCAGCGAGAATTTTTCCCGCAATCCGCACATCGTCCGGGTGAAACAAGTCGGTCAATTTCTCAAGAGAGAATGGTGTGTATTCCGTCTCGACATATCCTAAACGCTCAAAGAGACCGGTATCGGACATGTGAAACTGGTTCGTGGGAATATCCCAAACCCAGAATTCAATCCTCCCCCATTGTAAGGCTTTTTGAACAAGCTCGTACTCATTGTGTAGCCCAAGTTGGTCTTTGGTGGGAAACAATCCTCTGTCGAACTGGTCGGTTTGATGCATGTGGGCAACTCCACGTACTAAAGTTCTTTGTCTACTATTCAATGCCAATCAGTTGCCATTTTTCGCTAACCGTAAACCCAATCAGAGCCGCGCACGGAGTAAGCGGTAACCCCGATGGTAACGTGAAAACCGCTTACTCCGTGCGCGGCTCTGATTGTTTGTGGTTCGTTGACGAGTTCAAGCAAAATGTCAATTTATTGACGTTGTATGGTATAAATATACCACTCCAAAGTAAAGTATTGAAATTTAGCACGATGTGTGCAAAAAACAACTCTTTTTCGGCAAGAAAGTGGAATATTTTTGGAGTTCGGTGTCTTGGAAACCAGGATGTTCGCTTACGACGACCTGCGGCGATCCATTTCCAAAAGCTGAGCTTTGACCGTTTCCGGCGAGTCGGTTGCGGAACCGGGAGCGTTTTTGAGCGGACCGTAGTTGTTCGGAATATCGACTTCAACCACGACCGCATTGTTTGCCGACGGCATCAGGTCGAAAATGAACCGCTCGAACTTGATCGCATTTGGCTCTTGGGGAACGACCATTTGGCCGTGCTCGTCAACGTAAGAAACCTTCTTTTTCGCAATGTGGAACGGCAGAGCCGACGCAATCGGCGAAACACGACGCAAAAAGCCGAGATCGAACTGGTGAACCGCAATGCTGCCCGCCCAGATTTGCAGCGAACCGTCCGGAAAACGCCGGTTCGCAAGACTTTCCGGAATGTCGCTGTACTCGATGACATGCAGTTTTCCATCGAGTTCGACGACATTGCCGACGCGGTCCGACGGTTCCCGCTTACGGATCGCCTGCGACGTCATTTCCGAGCCGCTTGCCAAATGGTAACCGAGAAATTCCGGGCTGCAAATATCGACGAACGGATTGTCCACTTGGAAGTAGAAGAGATGCTTGATTCCTCGCTCCTGAAGTTGGTCGAGAATCGATTGTTTATTGATCGCAGCGAGCATTCCACCGTGTCCGTCGGGACTCAGGGCGAGCGTTCCTTTGTCGGCGAGCAACACTTTTCCGTTGAGCATGGAGACTGCTGGCATGGTTCCCTGGCAGAAGAGGAAACGATTTTCCGGTGTGATCCCGAACCAGTCGTTTTGTCCGAGGTATTCAACGGTTTCATCGTGGGTCGCCGGGCTGGTCATAATGCACAATGGAACCACAACGCCATATTTTTTGGTGAGCGCAACGACTTTTTCGAAGTGAATCTGGAAAAGCGTCTCCCCGTTGAGGCCGATGGGGTACATTCCTTTCGGATGGGGAAAACCGAGCCGGGTACCCTGGCCGCCCGCCACGATCATCACGGCGTAAGTTCCTTTGGCAAGAGCTTCCTGACCGAGTTGGATTGCGTCCGCTTTGCCGATTTTTTTCGGCGCGGAGTAGTCGGGATTCCCCTCGGACAACTCACCGAATTTGTAAGCGGGCGGGTCTTTGGCTCGTTGCTCAAACGGAGCGAGATCAATCGTGTGGTCCCGATTTTGATAGAGTTCGGCAATCAGACGAAAATCGATGTTCCGAATCTGGGCGGACAAACACGATTGCTCCTGTTCGTTCAGACTATCCCAAAAGCGTAACAAGTGTTCCTGTCCGAACGGTTTGAGCAAAGAGATCAGGTCAGACATGGTTAGTGATAAGTGATAAGTGATAAGTGATAAGTGATTTCCTATTCCCGATTCCCGATGCCCGATTCCCGACGCCCGACGCCCGACAGTCATGTTATTCCAAATTTTCGAGTGTCGCAAGGCCCCGGTAATTTTGAAGGCGTTGAACATGCGATGTTTACGCAAAATGGGAAAAATACAATAAGGTTGACGGTTTTAGGCTTTTTTCTTTTTGCGCAAACTTTTAGTGTTGTAACGGCGTTTTTCAGACGATATGACTGACGATAGGACAATTTTTTAGCCGGTACTCCGCGGTTTTTAGCCATGAATAAGCAAAACCTACCAATCGTCGTTTGGGGAATCCTTTTGGGGTTGATCCTTCACTTCGTTTCGCTTCGCTCAATCCAAGCAGCGGAAACGGCGGGAGGTCTCGCATCGGGAGGTTGGGAAACACTTTTTCCTGACGAGGGATTCAACACGCTCGCTTATACGCACAACCAACTGAGCGTGATCGATATGCTCCTGGCGAACCGGGGTAACGTGGGAATGGCACCGATCTACGCGATCCTTGACGATGAGAATCTGTCCTATTCCGGCTTCAATTCCCTGCTTACGGACTTGTCCGGTTCCGTGCGATTCAACGGGATGCGAATGTCCCTGTCCTCTCCTTGGTTGTCGGTGATGAACCGTTCCCGGGTCATCGGACAATGGGAAAATCACATTATCGCCAAAAACGAACAAAAACGCCGTGAACAGTTCCTTTCCCGTGATGGTTCGGTCCTGCTTGCCCAGACAACGGAAAAAGACTCCGGGTTTGGTAATCTGTTCGTTCCGAACGAAAAGAGAAGCATTTCGGAAGGAAACGATTATATTTACGATGAGGACATGGAAATGAGTCCCGGCGATATGGTCATGTCCTTGGGTTGTCTTGGCAGGCATTCGAAAAATCTTTGGTTTACGCCGGTTCATAGTGCCACCAACGTTGCTGGTCGGGGGGAAACGCCCGGCTTCCATATTTCGCGGACCGGTTTCATGGCCGGACTCGAAAAAGGGCATTGTCCCTGTACGAACTACGGGGTTGCGTTCGGATATACCGCGCCAACGTTGTACCAAGGACGCGATTCCATCTATTCCGACGATATTGTGGTCGGTTTGTACTTCAAGAAGAAATTCAAAAGCGATTTGTACGTGAACCTCTGGGTGGGTTACGGCAATCAACAGTACCAGCAAAGCCGTTACGCGATCGTTCCGGAACTCAATCGGGGAGACAAATACGAAGGGGAATTTTCGGGACAGAGCTTCACCGGTTCCGTCGAGGTTTCCCGTGCGATTTACTGCCGGAGATTTCTGGTGTTACGTCCATTGGCGGCGTTCGATTATCAACGGGGCTGGCAGAGCGGATTCGACGAAACCGGTCGCGGACCGTTCGCCCTTTCTTACGGCAGATTTTCGTATGACACCAAAATGGCCCGGTGCGGTTTCGCAACGCAAATCGGAGCCAGCGACGGGTCGAGTAAAATGACGATTCGCCAACGGGTTTATTACGCCCGACAGATCACCGGCGATCCGTATCCCAACGGCAACGCATTCTATCAAATCGGCGGTGCTCAGACGGTCATGAATCTGCGGGGATTCGACGTGACCCGGGATTACATGATCGTTGGAACCGGCGGACAGTTCTATCTTGATCCGACCCGAACCTGCATGGTCTACGGCGATTATGACGCCATCGTAACGAAAAACATGACGACCCACGCCGTTTCGCTGGGATTGATTCAGCGGTTTTAGAATAACGAACAGTACTCAAAGTGTAAACGGATTGGTTTTGAGGCCGGAAAAGGTGTTGAAATTTAAGGGCATAGGGCATTGGGCATAGAGCATAGAATTATGACTTGTTCGACTCTCATCCATCGACGAGGAAAAGGTGGAAAATACTACTGTTTTTCCTATGCCCGATGCCCTTTGACTGTTTTGAGTACCTGTTCGTTTACGGTTTGAGAACAGTATAAAAATAACAACCGCATTTATGGCAGCCGGGAACGTAACGCAGTGAAGCGACCGGATTTCCCAGCTGTTTGATCCGGTCACTGCGCTGCGCTCCGTTCCCGGCTACCATCTCTGTTATTTTTATACTGTTCCTTATCCTGACCCTTCCCAGAGAGGGAAGAAAACGGTAAACTGACTACCAAAAGGTCTTGCCAATACCCGGAAATCAAAGCCATTTCCGCTTTCCTATTTCCATGAAACGCCGGATCAAATTTGAGCTTTCTTACGACGGGACCCGCTACTCCGGTTGGCAAGCACAAGCGGACGTTCCGACGATCCAGGGGACCATCGAATCGCGATTGGAAGGGATCGTCGGACACTACGCCAATGTGCTCGGCAGCGGTCGAACCGACGCCGGAGTTCACGCAATTCGGCAAGTCGCCGCGTTCTGGACCGACAACCCGATTCCCGCTCCCGCGATTGCCAAAGCACTTAACGCAACGCTTCCGAACGACATCCGAATCTACAAGGCCGAAGAAGTGCCGATGGAGTTTCATCCGATCAACGACGCCAAAAGCAAGCGATATCGGTACATCATCGACGACAGCAACCCGCCGCTCCCGTTTTTTCTGAATCATTCGTGGATTGTTTACAAGCCGCTCGATCTGAAAATCATGCAGGACGCCGCCGCTTACCTGCACGGGGAACATGATTTCGCCTGTTTTCAGTCGGTCGGTTCTCCCCGACAATCGACCCGACGGACGATTTACGATATTTCCGTGCGAAGAGTGAGCGACCAAACACCGTGGTCGCTCAAGCCGTTTTATTCGCCGAACCGAATGACGCCAAACCTTTCTTCACCGACGGAACCCGAACCGAACCGTGAAACCGACAAGCCGTTCCATTCGTTTCTCGTTCTCGAAGTCGAGGCGGACGGTTTTCTGTACAACATGGCCAGAGCCATTGCGGGGACGCTCTTTCTGTTCGGCTCCAGCGAATCAAGCCGTCGCGGCAGTCGCGGGCACGGTATCAAGGCGCCGTTCATGCAGGAAATCCTCGAAAGCCGCGACCGAATCCTCGCCGGACCAACCGCCCCGGCACACGGTTTGTATATGCTCGAAGTAACCTATTGAAATCCAGCCCTTTGTAGGTGGTGTTGTGGGCCTAAATAATACGGATACCGCTGATTTTGAAGCATCAGCCCCAAACGGCGGCTGGTAACCCCAAAAATTTTACCGCAGGGGGCTACGACTACAAAATCAGGGAATATACGTGAAAACAAGACTCTCGATTATGTACACCACCTACAAAGGGCCGGCTTTACAAGGCAAGCGTGGGTGAAGCACTGAATCCTGAGATTACGATGAAAGCGGACAGTGGTTATCAAGGGATTGCGGCGTATCACGCCAACAGTGAAATCCCCTACCTGTACTGTTGGAACTAAATTGTTGTAAAATTGATATTGTTTATATTTCCCAAATCTTGTAGTCTTCCCTTTTTTGACATGGAGGTGTCATGGAAGCGAGATTTTTGGCGAGAAAGCGTGAAATTGA
>Ga0209628_10002796_pt1 | contig 11996 bp, 10 predicted proteins | sample TergutCu122P4_FD_187285 | JGI IMG/M metagenome (GOLD analysis project Ga0209628, IMG submission 187285) | Cubitermes ugandensis P4 segment gut microbial communities from Kakamega Forest, Kenya - Cu122 P4 (SPAdes) (version 2) | ecosystem: Host-associated > Arthropoda: Insects > Digestive system...
ATTTTCGATATAACCTTTCAATTCGGACGAGAGCAGCAGGCTCGATACGATAGTTGTTGAAGAATCGACAGCGATATCTTTGTCGTCGGTAATGGCGACGGAAAAAAGCCCCACCCCGTCCCTCCCCGAAAGGGAGGGGGACAGAGATAAGGTGGTAATGACTTTTTCGCGTTTTTGATACGATACTTTATCTGTTTGAAATTCAATATTTGCTACAGTATTTGTAAAGTTCTTGCTGAAAACCAACCGTTCGCTTAACGGATTCATCCGGCTGTCGAATAAAACAAACTGCAATACGCCAGCGGGCAAGGATTCTTCCGGGAAAGTGATAAACTCATCTGTATTATTTCTTGCAGAGAAGTGAAACGGTATGCCGCGGCAATGGCCGAGCAGGTATAGGGGAATGTTAGGGGAGTTTGCCGTTTTTCGGATTGCAACAGTAAACATTTTATTTCGTTGGGAAACAGCCAGTGAATATGTATGTGGATTTGGTCGGGGGAGTTCGAACTGTTTTTCGACTCCGCTCAGGTTCCGGCATTTCAGGAAATATCTCTTTCCCGCTTCGGGAATGTAATTGAAAACTCCCATACCGGCATGGTATGTTTGTGCAGAAGTGATCACAGTGCCATTTTCGTCGATGATTTCTCCGCGAATAATTTCAGCATATCCATTCCGGTTTAATGCCTTAAAGGCTACTTTGCAAAAATCGCCTTCAAGCAAATTCCCACCTTCAGGAAAAAACGAAACCTCAAAATCATTTCGGGCAAACGCAAGGTTTGTCCCTGCATCCCTGCTTCCCCCGTTCCCTTTGTCATCCTGAGCGAAGCCGAAGGATCTCTTCATTCCTCCATTTCCCCCATTTTCTTCCCTTCGGGAAAAGAACTCCTCCTTGCTCTGCATAGCCAACAAGTTGACTCTGCCCTCGCTTCGTTCGTCGTTTCCCCCATTAATATTCCCAATCCGAATATTTTTCTTAAAGAAATACCCATCCTCCAGATTTTCCATATATCGGGTATAAGCCCTGAGCGTATAATTCCCTTCCGGCATGATTTCAGAAAGAAAGATATGCCCGTAGAACATATCGTTTTCGGGTCGGAGCATGACCCTGCTGATAAGCGAATCGCCGGAGTTAATCAGTTCGATATATACATACCGGCTATAGGTGGGAAACAGATGCGTTAGCGCATCCACGACGTATGCTTTCAACCAGATTCTTTCGCCCGGCACGTAATAATCGCGGTCGGTATGCAGATGAATCTTTTCCTGCGGAAAGACTCCCAATTGCGCCACAAGATTTGCTTCAATCCGGATAAATGTACTGTCCACCCCCGTTTGTCCGAAAAGTGAACACGAAAGCAGCGAATACAACAAAACAATCAACATATTTTTTTTCATAACACAACTAACTTTATAAAATTTGCGTAAAAATAAGCATTAAAAATAACATACAGCAAAGGCGAGAATACAAACCTGAAAACTGACATGCTCCAACCTCCCCCTGCCCCCTCCGGAGGGGGACAGAGCGCACCTATCCCCCTCTGGAGGGGGCAGGGGGAGGTCGCAATTCTGTATGCTCTAAAAATATTCATAACATCTCAAACTAACAATGCGTTCAAACACGAAAATCCGGCCGACAGCACCATTTAACCCTAACAGGGTTTTGAACCCTGTTAGGGTTGGTTGGCTGACATTTATCTCGCCCGTCCTGCTTCCTCTTCGATACCGCCTGTTCTGTTGCGTGCCGCTTTAACGGTAGTAGCGCCGAAATTGTACCGGATTGTCAGATTAACATAACGGGAATCCTGTTCGGAAGAAACATAATAATTTACATCGTCATATTGCGTATTGATCCGTATTTTGGAAGTAAATAATATATCATTGACCATGAGCGACAGGGTCAATTTGTTTTTCATCAATGTTTGCCGAAGCCCTGCGGACAAATTGCCCTGCGGCTTTGCCACTAAATATCCCTGACGCATTTTCGACATGTACATACCTGTTATTTCGGCAGACAGGGTGGGTGTAATTGTCAGATTGTTGTTAAGTTGAGCAATATAAATAACTCCCCTGTTGACAAATTGGCCCGATGCTTCTTCTGAAGTATTGTTAAAATACCCGCCTTGAACGGTCAGGTTTGCTGTCCAGAATTTAATCAGCGGTCTGCGATAATTTATCATTGCATACATCTGCTGGCTTCTGCCGAAATTACTCCAAACCAAACCGTGGCGCTGAGTGGCTGCATCTTCAACCGGCTTCTGTACAATCAAATCGGTCATACTGGTATAGCCTATGCGTGTCATTAAGCCTTTGGCAAACATGTGCGATAATTGAACATTATGCGTATAGGCCGGAGTCAGGTAGGGATTTCCTGCAGTAAAGTAATAGGCGTCTATGGCCACTTCAAACGGATTTAAACTGAAGTACTGGGGACGGCTGAGGCGGCGGCTGTACGACAGGCTGAACGTATGCTGCGGCAATGCCTGCCAGTTTACAAAGAATGTCGGGAACAGGTTGAAATAGGTCGTGTCGTTTACGGCGCTTGTTGTTTTCTGTTCGCCCCTTGCATTTGTGTATTCCCCGCGCAGACCGGCCTGCAAACTGAATTTACCCGCCTGCTGGCTGATATTGAGATAGCCGGCATCAATCTGTTCGGTATACACGAAGCGGTTGGTTTTGATGTTGTCAATCTTCCAGCCGTTACTGGCAAATACTTCGAACTTAATGTCATTGTCCGTTTTACTGTGGCTGATTTTTGCGCCTGCTTCCATCCGGGCGTTTTTCCATAGCGGTTGCACATAGTCAATTTTTGCCGAATATACATTAATGCTTTGAGGATTTGAATTGCGCAACTGTTCGACATCGCCGAACATTGCCCCGTTTGTGTCGTAATACCTGTTGGTGTTATGTTGGAACGGTTTGGAATAGAAACGGGCATAGTCCATATCGAAATTCAACTGCTGTCCGGGTTTTTGAAAAATTGCCTGATAATTGGCGTTTACCTGAATCCCATCGCCGGGTCTGGATTGAATGTTGTCCGCTGCCGTCCGGTTTATTCCGTTAAGAGCAGGTGAAATTAGCGTATTCCCCTTGATAGATGATTTTCCGCCATCTGTTTGATAGGCATTGACAATAATTCCCAGCGTATTTTTTTGATTCAGGAAGTAATCCATTCCTGTTCTTACAGCATGACGTAAAACAGGTTTTGCCGACTTGGCTATGGCATTCTGGTCGAACACAATTACACCGTCAGCAGTCTGTGATTCATTGATTTGATTGATTCTTTCCCAGTATTTGGTGCTGTTTGCGGAATAATTTCCATACACATTGATTTTTTCGCGACGCCAGTTCAAATCCAGCCCTGCATTTTCACTGTCTGTTCTGCCCTGTTTGTAGCCTGCAGTTACGGTTCCGTTCACGCCAAATTCCAATCCTCTGCGGGTACGGATGTCGATAATCCCGCCCGAACCTTCTGCCTCATACCTTGACGAGGGATTGGTAATCACTTCAATACGGTCAATTTCACCTCCCTGCATGGAATTGAGAAACGCCTGCAACTGTTCGCCCGACATCCGCGAGGGACGTCCGTCAATCCAGATCTGTACACTGTTTCCCATAACCGAAACATTGCCGTCCTTATCAACTAACAGACCGGGTGTGTTGCGCAAAATATCCAGCGCACCGCGTCCTGCGCTTTGAATGTTACCGGCTACATTCACAATATAGCGATCGGCGCGGCTTACTACTAACGGTCGGGTGGCGCTAACCACCACCTCCTGCAACTTATTGGCGCTTTCCGACAGAAGGATTTCGCCCAGATCGCTTTGAGACGGAACATTCACCGTCCGGAATGACTTGTCGTAACCGATAAACGACACTTGCAGCAGGTAGTTCCCCGCCGCTACATTTTCGATAACGAACTGACCGTTAAGATTTGAAATCACACCTGTTACCACGCTCGAATCAGTGCGTAACAACGCTGCGGTGGCATACGCTATCGGACTGCTGTCTGCGGCATCCTTGACGACGCCACTGACTTTTGCCTGTGAAAAGGCATTGGTCGCCAACAGGGCGACTGCTAAAATGCTTACAATTTTCTTCATTACTTTATTATTAAAAATTAAAAAATATTTATTCGACTGATATGCAAAAAAATCAACAATTAAACAATGCAGGTTTTGCGTTGGAGATTGAACGCGAAACCCGAAACCCGAAACGCGAAACCGGAAATTGATAATCCGGCTTCGACGACTAACATGCGACTGAATTGCGCTGTTACACAGGCTACTTAAAAAACAGTACGTGCGTAATGTGGGGGGGGTAAAGAACTGTATATCATATTGTTAATGGAGATTTTTAAAAAGGTTTATATTGGCTTGATCAATCGACCTTTCAACCGTATTTCGAATCGGAAGATTCAGATCATGTATGATTTCCATTAATGTCTTTTCCGGAAATCCGGTATCATATATTTTGTGCGGAATATTATATTTCAGATAGAACGGCACAAAAAAATCGTTCGACAATCTGTCAATTACCGAAGAATTGGCATGTACAATAAAGTCATATTTTTGGGCGGCATATACGAAACTCGCATTTTCGATACTTTCTTCAAATTTTGCCCATTCATTCCGCATTTTTCCCTTGAGCCGTTTCGCGAAATTGATTTTCAACCAGAGCAGTTCACTGAATGAAGCGCCGTCCGAAATAAATTGATCATAACAGGATTCAACACTGATGCGTTCAAAAAATGAAGTCGAGGCGACTAAAATCATATCTTTCAACTTTATGCCTGCAGCATCGGACATTGTTAACATTTTTTCCCATTCATACATCGTTTTACTTCGTATGCACGGAATAACCGTCATAATCGACAGCGCCTGCGCTATCAACGATTTGTTACATTCAGGCAGTCCGGTTATTGCTATTTTTTCTGTCATATCCGTAAAATTTTCTACAAATCTAACGGGTTGTTTGAAGGTTTTATAATTGATTTTTGAGGCCTATTACACGTTTTTCGCAAAAAATACTATTTTTCAGGCAAATAATTTGTTCTTATGAATATTTTTAGTGATTTTTGCAAAAAATATAGCAGGATAACCAAAAATTATTAATTTCTGCGAAAAATAATTTTGTGATTATGGGGAATCGAGGAATAAAAAATGAGAGCCAGGTACTCTTTTTTGATCAAATTCAAAAAGTATTACCTGCAAATTATGCATTGGTTGACGTGATTTCTGATGTATTGGATATTGGCAGCGATTCTGCCTATCGAAGAATTCGAGGAGACAAACTGCTTGATTTTAACGAAACCATTACGCTTTGCAAGCATTTTAGAATATCATTGGATTCAATTGTTGGGATAACCGCAAAAAACCAGATAGAATGTCTCTATACACCTATGGATTTAAGTAATGCTAACAATTTTATCACTTACCTGAATACTCTGTTGTCAAATATGAAAAACATCAGATTGACACAAGGAGGCGAGGTACTTTTATCGGCTTCAGATATTCCATTATTCGGATTAAGTATGTTTAAGGATTTGGCTTTTTTTAAACTATTCTCATGGGGAAAAAATGTTTATGGTTTTTCAGGGAGTTATGAAGAATTTGTTAATGGTTTGGATACAAATGAATTTCTAAAATTTTGCAATGAGATTGCGAATAACTACCAACTAATCCCTACCACTGAAATTTGGTCATCCAATACAATTGACACTTTCTTGAATTCAGTAAATTATCATTATGAGACTGATAGTTTTAACAACAGGAAATTTCCGATTTATCTTTGTGAACAGTTACTGGAATTAATTAATATCCTCCATAAATGGACTGAAGAAGGGCAAAAATACCCAAAAGAAACGTCATTTAAATTCTATGTGAATGAAATTGGAATTGAAAATTCATTCTTTCTGTTCAGGCTACATGAAAAAACAAAATGCATGATTAAATTATATACTGTCAATGGTTTAACCATTTCAGACAGGAAATTTTGTGAAGAAACGGAAAACTGGCTTCACAATTTAGCCCAACGTGCATTATTAATCAGTGGAGGTTCTGCAAAGGAAAGACACAAATTTTTTGCCAATCAAAGGCAAAAAATACGATATTTCATGGATTCCTGCTTCGAACGTGATTTAGAATGTAAATGACGCAAAAAACACAAATCCTGCTCAGCCAGGATACCGTTTCAACGGTGTCTCTATGTCTTCTCTGTGTAACTCTGTGTCATTTATTTTTTGTCTCACAGAGAACCACAGAGAAGACACAGAGTTACACAGAGAAAAATACATAGTATCTTTTTGCGACAATTTGAAATGCACCCCTCCTGATTTTACTTCTGTCGGAATGATTTCATCTTCTTTATACGGTGGGAATGACAGCCGGAAATTTCTCCGTTTCAATCAAAATGACGTTTCGATGATCGATGACAACTTTATCTCAAATAAATTTGTATTTTTACGCCTTTAAACGACATAAAACTTTACGACAATGAAACGAAGAAATTTCCTTAAATCGGCTGCTGCTTCGACGGCGCTGGCTTTCATACCATTACAAAACGGATTTGCACAATCCCGTCCGGCGCAATCATTGCCTGTGCGGACAAAAATTTCGCTGAATGCCTATTCATTCAACCGGCCTTTAGTCTCGGGCGAGATGAGTATGGAGGATATGCTTGAGTTTGCCGCACAGGTCGGGTTTGAAGGAATCGATCTGACCGGTTACTATTTTCCCGGATATCCGGAAACACCTACAGATGAATATATTTATCGAATCAAACAGAAGGCTTTCCGTTTGGGACTTGAAATATGCGGCAGCGGGGTGAGAAATAATTTTGCGCAGGCTGATCCGGTTGCTCGCGAGGCAGACAAAAAACTTGTTAAAGAATGGATTGTAGTGGCCTCGAAACTTGGCGGGCAGACACTACGGATTTTTTCGGGTAATAATGTACCTGACGGATACGGCAGGGAAGAAGTATTTCAATGGATTGTCAGTTGTATCAAAGAGTGTGCCGAATATGCTCGCAGGCATGGAGTTATGCTGGCTCTGCAAAATCACAACGACTTCCTGAAAACGGCCGATCAGGTGGAAGAATTGATGCGGGCGATTGATTCCGAATGGGTTGGGTTGATGCTTGATATCGGTTCGTACCAAAAGGCGGATCCCTATATTGAAATCAAACAAACTGTCAACTATGCCATTTCCTGGCAGTTGAAAGAAGAAGTGTATATCAACGAGAAAGTTGCCAAAACGGATTTGGACAAAATAAAAGAGATTATTTCCCAATCAAACTATCGGGGTTACCTGCCGATCGAAACGCTTGGGGCAGGCGATCCAAAACAAAAGATTGCCGCTATGTTTAGCGAAGTAAAAAAGAGATTTGGGTGAATCTCTATAGCCTTATGCTGGATTGCTTCGTACCTCCCCCCCCGCCCTCTCCAAAAAGAGAGGGAGCGTCATTGCGAGGCGCCACTCCGCAATAAATTCCGTCGAAAAAAGGGAAATGACGTTTAGATCTGTTCCGTTAGGAACAATATATTTTATTGGTAGAAAACAGCATTCTACCATCGCTCCGACTCCCCTCTCCCTTCGGAGAGGGGCTGGGGGTGAGGTGGACGCCGCTTTTCTACCAACATTGAATCCCTAACGGGATTGGTTGAAACACAGAAATACAGTCGCTTACGAATTACGTAATTATAAGGAATGAAGCAATCCAGAAATAAATCCCTTAAATCAGTGACATTACCCACAAGAGGAGGGGGTAGGGGGAGGTGAGAACGCATTTGTTATTTGGAAGGGGAAAAAACTTTTTTACCTTTTCGAGACAAAATTCAATATAAAAGATGTATTTTTGTCAAGTTTATGTAACGACTGATTAGATTAATGTTTAAAGAATTTATGTAAATAGTGTATGAAAACGAACAGAAGAACATTTCCTAAAACCCTGGGTGGTGAGGTTTTTCGGGCAATAATTTCCTCATATTCAGACATAATTTCGTTAGACACACACAAATGATATGTTTTGTTCAGAAAAGACGTCCAAACAGAATGAAATTTACTTCTTTTATCAATACTGGCGAGCAAACAATTGGTATCTAACACAACATATCTCATTTGTACGGAGTTCGAAGATGTTCGTTTAAAACCTGATCGTCAATCTGGTACTTTTCTACCTCTTTTTCTACCTGTTGAATATAGAAATCGCGCAGAATTTTTTTTAGATCCTGCAGCGTTTGTTCTGTTTTTGTAAAAGAAAACATCTTCAACAAATGCAATTGTGTTGCATTGAAAGGCTGATTTGCTACTGTTGATTCCATAAATTCAACTATTTGTTCCTTTTGCGTTAATTGTATGAATGTTTACATCTTCACTCAAAACTTTGCAAAGATAATTGTTTTTCTTGAAATTCTTGTGATTATTTGTTCAAAAAAAATTGCATACAGGCTATAAGAATTTTTCCAGTATCACGTTCAGCATTTCAATATAATAAAACGGCAAATTTATGAGTTTGAGGATTTTACCACTTGGTGTGCATACATCGTCAGTCGAAAATGGATTCGACCACACCCTGACAGCCACTTGATGCGGAGCGGAATCCATAAACAAATGCAATGACTTCAATTTTGAATTATGCCCTGACTTTACTTCAACCGGAATGGCTAAGATTTTTTCTTGAAATATGCAAAAAAGAACGGTAAAAATTTACTGAAAATGGAAGAAAAGAACGGTATAAATCTATTGTAATTGGCGCAAAAGAACGGTATATTTTCATTGATAATGGCATAAAAGAACGGATCAAATGCACCCCACATATTCCAAACAAAGTTCTACCATTCATCTACGGCCGTACATTACCGCGTCGGGCGGCGCTTACCGGTTTCAATTTCAGCAGGTTGTTGGATGTGCGCCATGCAACGTCCTGCAATGCCTTGTCGGTAAGTCCCAGTTTTAATATGAATCGGGTATGGCACAGAAAGCCCTGTATGGCATATTCGTCGAGGCTGCCGGGTTTGATATCGGCGTCGGTGCCGAACAGGATGCGTTCCGACCATCGTTCGACAAAATCGCGCAGGACAATGCGGTCTTCTTCAATAAAATCGTCAGCCCAGCGCAGGTACATGCCGCAACTTGAGTCGATATAGAGGTTTTTGTATTCCTGCATAAGGCTTTGCAGACGGTCAAGTCCGACATGGAGTTGGTGGGCGCCGATGACTTTCAGTTTCGGATAGCGTTTCATAATCGCCAGCATGTCCTGAAGCAGATCTTCGTTCGTAAAACGCACGCCTGCCGCCCATCCGCTTTGCCAGTAGGCATGAAGTCCGCCGCCATGGTAGGGCGAGTAACTATGCCGCTGGGTAACGTGCCAGAGCAATGGTATTCCGGCATTTTCGGCGTAGGCGAAGATTTTTTGCCATTCGTCGAGTTGCCAAATGTCGCGGGGCACTTTGCCTTCCATGATTTCGCGGTTGTGCAGTTTGATGCCGCATGCTCCGTTTCGCACGGCCTCCTGCACGGATGCCAATGACGGCGCATCGTTTTTAGGCCAGTAAAACCATGCAAAGCGCGGATCCTTTTCGGTTGCTTCGCCGAAAACGTTGAACATTTCTTCCTGTTCGGTGATACCGACTACGATGCCAAGCCTGTAGGCGTCGAACCGCGAAAACCAGTTGTCGATCAGGAGTTTAAGGCCGTCAGCGCTTGTCACGCCACTCAAATGAGCGTGCATATCGATCCAGTATTCCTCGCTTGGCAGGAAATGAGGCATCCATCCGCGTGAAAAACCGCTGTCCATCGTGTCGCGTTGGAGCAGGTAGGGGGAATGAGGTCTGGATGTTATATTATTTGACTGACAATGAGCGTCATTTTCGAATATATCGTATATAAAACATACCACGAAGACTGACAGGATGCCAACGCCAATGCCAATCCATAATTCTCTGTGTTTAAGAGATGTTTTTTGCATATTATTTTAATTAATTCTCTTTCAATAAATTGTTTATTTTATTATATAGCGTACCTGACGGCACGCAAAGACGGGATAGCAATCGGTTTTCTACCCATATTATGTCCCTAACGGGACAGTTCGTATCACTATTCATACTGATAGTTTAAAATAATTCGTAAATAGCATAATACGTTGTGAAGAGCGAGAAAGCAATTACTGCTCCGAGCCACAGGTTTTCTTTCAAGGTGGCGCTATGCGAACCCATCATGTCTTTGCGATTCAGCATGATAAAGATTGGAATGGCGACTGCGGGCAGGATGCACGCCTGAAATGCCTGTGAGAAGATCATCAAAGCGGGAGGTTTTTGTGCCATCAACACCGAACCGAATCCAAACAGCAAAGCGACGAGTATTAATATGCGCGATTGCATGGATTGTGTGTTGCGCGGCTTACCTGTAAAGTCGGCAATCAGCCACGGAGCAATCAGCGCAATCGGGAAAACAGTTGATAATCCGGCTCCTACAACGCCCAGAATCAGGATCAACGAGGCTGCTTTTCCGCCAAGCGGCTCGAACAGGTAAATCATATCGGTTGTATTTTCTACAGTTATTCCCATCACGTGAAGCGTCCCCGCCGAAACAGCCATGATGACGGCGCTCAGGATAAGCATGGCGGTTGCCGAGAAAGCCGAATCGCGCTTTTCGGTTTTCAAATCTTTGATCGTCCATCCTTTTTCGGCAACGATTGTGCTGCGCATGATGAATAAAACGGCCGAGCAGGTAGTTCCCGCTATGGCGGCAATCAATCCAAGATTATGCGTGGGAATACTGGGAATCAGTCCTTTGGCTAATGCTCCAATATTTGGTTTTACCAAAATAAAAACGAGTATAAACGATAACCCCAACAGAATCACGAATCCCAGCAATACCTTTTCAAAGGTTTTGTATCGTCCGTACCAAAGTAAAGCATACAGCGCCATCGTCGCTATCAGAATAATCCAGAAGGTGTTAATCGTCAGACCCATAGTCAGTTTAAACCCTTCCTGCAGCATATCGGCTACAATCCCCATAACGCCAATCACGGCAAGCAATTCGCCGACAATCAGCGCAATCATGATGTACAGCGCCAATATCCACCCATATTTGAAGCCTGTTTTGATGTTGTACAGCGCCGTTTGTCCGGTCACCAAAGTGGCTTTACCGTAGGCTACAAACAGGATATAGGTAAAAAGGCTCGACAGTACTAATACCCAAAACAGTCCCATGCCATGGTCGGCTCCTGTTTTGGACATGGTGGTGATGCTGCCCGTACCGATGTTGTAGCCAATCAGAAACAGCCCCGGCCCAAAAAAGGCCAAGAATTTTACGATTTTTTGAAATAGTTTGTTCATTATATATAGAATATTAAATTGTTACCTTATTCCCAACTGATTGAAACTTTGGAAAAAATTCCTTTCGCCTTTCCTTTCGCTTGAATACCAATCATGGGTGGCCTATCCCATTGAGGAAGTTCATTCAAATGAATGACTTGTCCGATTGCCTGAAATTTTTTATCCTCCATGAATCCGAACTGGCTGTATTGTCCGAATTGTGTTCTGATACAGAGCGATACAGGATAAGAAGCCACAGGTTTTGTCGCTAATACAGTTCGATTGCCCTGTTTGACTTGCCATAATTCGATGTTTCCGTTTTCGACCGAAAGGCCGACTCCATTTTCACTTGTACCGTACACGCAGACGCCTGACGAAATATTCTTGCTTTCAGGCAATTCAGCCATAAGCGTATAATTCGCTTTTTGGATTCGCAAGCCCAGAAAACTGCCGATTGGCGTATCATTTCCTTGAAGAATTAAGTTGTTTTCTGAAAAAGTTGTCATGGGTTTGGGTTGAGATACGTCCCATATCCATTCATTTAGCAGTTTGGAAGTGGAAAAATCATCGGAAAAAGCAGGTAAAGGTTGTTGCATGGATGTTGATACCGGCGCCTCTGCCTGCAAACTGGGTGTCTTGCCGTAGCGAAATGACGGCCATCCGGTAGTTTTATCCCAAATCA
>Ga0209628_10002797_pt1 | contig 11996 bp, 7 predicted proteins | sample TergutCu122P4_FD_187285 | JGI IMG/M metagenome (GOLD analysis project Ga0209628, IMG submission 187285) | Cubitermes ugandensis P4 segment gut microbial communities from Kakamega Forest, Kenya - Cu122 P4 (SPAdes) (version 2) | ecosystem: Host-associated > Arthropoda: Insects > Digestive system >...
AAACGGCAGAGTATGGAATGGAAACATCCACAATCACCTATCAGGAAAAAGTTCAAAAGCCAACCATCAGCAGGAAAATTGATGCTTACAGTTTTTTGGGACTCACAAGGCCCAATACTGGAACATTATCAGGAAAGGGGATCAACAATAAACAGTGTTCGTTACGAGATGCTTATTGACAGGCTGAAGCCTGCAATTCGAAGCAAACGCGGAGGACAACTGTCAAAAGGCAATGTGTTGTTGCATGACAATGCCTGTCCACATACTGCTGCCCACACAGTTGAAACCCTCCAGAAACTCAAGTTTGAGGTTTTGGCTCACCCTCCGTATAGTCCCGATCTTGCCCCTTCAGACTATCACCTGTTTGGTCCACTCAAGGAGGCATTACGGGGCCGTCGATTCACCTCGAACCAAGAACTGAAGGAAGCAGTGCAAGCGTGGCTTGCTGCTCAGCCAAAAACGTTTTTTTCCTGCGGGCATAAAGAAGCTTGTGCAACGATGGAAGAAGTGCATTGAAAAGCAATGGGACTATATTGAAAAATGATGTTATTATAAGTTTTCTATTTTTATTGAAATAAAGTTTGTATCTGTATTGTGGATAATTATTGACTCACCTACGTATTTTATGCAATTACAGAAATGTGTTATCCTTAATGTTGTCTTTACACTGAGGTGTGAATGTAATGTTTACTTCCCTAGGTTGAGTTAAAAGCCTACCGATAGGTAGTACAGTGATGGGTTGCCACCTTTATGCCTCTGGACAGGCATGTTCTGCAGCATTTCATCTGCAAATGATGGAACAGTTATACTGCTGTGACTTGGTCACCAGACCCACGTTAGTTAGGGCAGGTTGTACCACCAGTAGGTGAGGATGGACTCTGGGTAGGAGAGGTTACTGAATGTACTTCCCTACCCCTTGCAACAAGCAGAACAATTACTTTTGGAATGCCAGAATGGCTTCCATTAAGGCAGTTCCTCTTGCATCAATCCAATGTTTAGAATGAAAAACAAAACAGAATAGAGTTTAATTTAGAAACTCATTTAGCATTTCTTGATTATGTTAAAGCCTTAGACAAAGTTAAAAGAAACAAACTGTTTGAAATATTACAAAGCAAAAATATTCCCAATTTAACATTAAAAAGTATGATAGAAATACACTCTGGAAACAAAATAAAAGTAAGGATAAACAATCAATTATCAGAAGAACATACAATTAGCCACAGAGTCAGAAAAGACTGCCCTTTATCACCCACTTTATGCAACATTTACAAGAATGACATAATAGTCAAATCGAACCGGACTTACACAAAAGGTATTACTTTATCAACCACTACAAAAATAAACACTCTTCTTTTTGCAGACGATCGAGTAACATAGCTGATTCAGAGGATAATTACAGAGGGGAATAATTACATGTGAAAACAGCAAAAAATTTTGAAATAGAAATATCACCAGAAAAATCTGAGTTGATGGCATTTTTAGGACAAGCCCCAGCGAGATGTAAAATCATTGTGGATAACAAATATTTATAACAAGTAAAAATGTTAAATATCTATGTTGTGAAATTTCCTATGAAAATAAAAAATATATTCTACAAAAACTAGCAAGATTTGCACAAATACTGGGAATTCTAAACAACACTTTTAAACCAACTTTGGTCCAGAAATCTTCAAGAATAAAAGTACATAATGCACTGGCCAACCCATTTCTTCTGTATAGAAGTGAAACTTGGAGTCACAGACAAAAGGATAAAAAATGATCAACATCAATCGAGATGACATTTTTTTGAAGAACAGTGGGATACGCACTTTTTTACCATAAAATGAATGAAGAAATTTTGGAAGAGATGAAAGCAGAACCAGTTGGTCAGAAATTAAGATTATACAAATCAAATTGGCTATGACATGTAACAAGAATGAACAACAACAGAATGCCAAAAGTAATGCTGTATTATAGACCACATGGTTGAAGATGACTTGGAAGACCGTTGAAGAGACCATTACAGAAACCAAAAAGGTTTAATAAGGCCTAACTCGTGACAGATGATGATGATGATGATGACGACGACGATGACAATGACGATGATGACAGAAATATGTAAAACCTCATTCTCTACCCTCTTGACACTGATAGCAAGTACAGTATTACAAATACACAGTGGGAATGGATGTCAGCTTTATTAAGTATTATGACAAAAAACTACCTGCTTAGTATCAAATGGCAAAATTATCTGTTCTTGTAAAGTTTCATTTGATCTGTGTTTGCAACTGTTGGTCTTGTGCAGAACAGATTATTCAGTACACTCTTGCAAATAAGACTTGTGCATTCTGTGCATAGTCCATACAGCATTTTCGTAACAAAAAAATGGATGCACTACAAATTTATAACAATCTTAATATAACAGCATTCAAACCAAATCCATACATCCATTCCAAATTACCCTATTCATGTTGTAAAATTGCACATTAGAATGATTAGTATGCTATAAATTTGTGAAGATATAAAATTATGTTACATTAACCAAAAAAACTCAAATACGACATCCAAGTCAGACCAACTAGGCCTCAGCTGGAACTCAACCCAGACTTCTCCAATAAATATCTGGTATGACATGCCATATTCACCTTTAAGTTTTTTAGATGGTAGGATCACTTCAGTTTGTGCTGGTCTCTTCATAGCTTGTGGAAGAGAAGGCTGCACACAATTCAGTGCATCTTCTCTTTTCCTCTTTGCACAAGCAATATTTTCACGATGTTTCTTGCTATTTATATGTACATTCCATACTGCTTCACTTCGGACTACTGATTCACATAAAATGCAAAACAGCTGTCCACTGTCATCATATGTGAGAAACAAGTTAAATGTAAATATATATATATATACATGAACAAACAATAATAATACAAAGTAACAAATGCCCACCCAACAAGACTCCACAGACAATTCATATGATCAACCACAAGTGAAAAATTGTGCCAAACAAGTGCATATTCCTTTCACATCAAATAATAATTTTGAAATGTTCTAGTAAATCACACACACACACACCTGACAAATTAAATCTTCATTAGACTGACAAACTAAGCCTAGGTCACATTAAAGCTTATGCCATTTGGCACCAGCTTTCCTAAGTTCAATTCCAAAGCAAAGCATGTGGGATATATAGTGGACACAATGGCAGTGAGATAGGTACCCCTCCAACTACAGTTATATTTTCAGTTACCATTCCAAGAACACAACTCAATTATTACTGTCCAAAATGTGTAATATGCCTGGCTAAATACCTGGTCATTAAATCTGACTCACCTCTTGGACTCAGAATAAATAAAAATAAATAATTACGTAGCAAACATTATATTTGAATCGATACAATCATCTACATTGTTGCTTCATGCTCTAGTTGTGTTCCTGAAAGAGTGGGTATAAATCAGAAAGGCATAAACCGAAAGTAACCACATTCAAGTTAGGCAAAGCATGCATAAAAATGGGTACAAAGCATATTATGCAACAAAACAGCCCGCAAAACATAGTACAAAACGCAGAACACTAATAGAACCATAGTGCTGGAATGACTACTTTCAATCTCAAACAACCAGAAAGGCAGCTGTTTATGACTTTCAAGACAAGTCTGAATACACATGAGGGATGGATGCACCAATGGCTGGAAAAACTTATGTCATAACAGAAGAGACCGAGCTGTCTGTAGATGGCTTTTTTGTTGTTGACAGTATGCAGAAGTTAAGTTTTTTATAGCATATGCCACATGAGTCTTAATTTACATGTTACATTCTCGGAATGCTCCATGGACTAATTAAAGATCATTTAAAAACAAGATGTAATTGGATGAACTCTTCCTCAATAACAGTTCTGATATTGTGTTCTATTTATTATATTTATTTTGACTCTTGACAAGACTGTCAGTAACTGTAACTGATACGATCTGATAACAGTCAATAGTAAATTGGAATGTATGTGGAAAGTAGCGAGACATGTAGAGTGTACTACCCTAGCATGTACCTATACTAAGACAGCCATAAAAAAGCCTGTCAGCATAGCTGTCATCTCAGGCAAGACTCAAACTGGGCACCTCCCAAACATAAATTAAAACATTACCATTTCCACCAACTATCCCAATATCATTGGTGAGGTAAATTTCAAAATTTCTTAGACACGTCTGTGTCTATTGGGATGTTACTGTTCTCCACATTACTGCTGTAACTTCCTTGAGCCAATTTCAAGTAACTGTGTGGGATACTGATTCCACATTTGGTACCATAAGTACCCATTTTCTTGGAGGAATGGTACCTGATAAGTCCCACTTGCAAATTCCACAAGTATATGTGGCACCTGCCCTGCAATATGAAGACCTATACTGCATACAGAATGGAGCAGCCACGTGTTCTGCAAATACCAATCATTTTCTTGTAATAAAACAGTTTACAGTAAAGGAATTAAAGAAAGGGGTTTTACCCAAGTGGCATATTCCTTGAAATGTACAGTGAATGATACATATCCTTGTAGCAAAGACAAAAAGAAATGGTGGGAATCAAACCAGCCTTGCACCACAATCAGTCATGACCTACTGTGCTTGCTCCATTTCTTTTATTCATCTCAGTGAAAAATGCAATAAAAATTAATGACCTTGTTACAGTCGGAGTCCACATTCTATAGCAGATAATATTAAATAAGGCTATAATCATCCATCTCGATAAATAAGTTTAGTAGTTCAGGTGATTTATTTTACCTTAACACCCCCTACAACCTCCGGGAATTGCATTCAGCAATACAATCAGCAACGTACCAATACATCTGGTGAATCTGAGGTTTCCACAGCAATGATACTGAAGATTCAGGTCCCCTCAGTTGTTACAAGGGTTACTGATCCCTAACATTTAATACCAACTTCATCCCAAATGGTTGAGGAGTCCTAGATGAATAACTCCTCCATGCTTAAAAGATGATGGCAGTATGTTCCTTCAAAATATTGAGGGAAACAACCCAGCCAATCAGCACAGGAACACAGAAGGCATGAAATCTTAATATGCCTGACAGATGGCCATATATAAATTTGAACCAATTTAAACAGTTTACTTCAATGCAATGTAAAAGTGTCATAATTTGAATAGACGTTACTGTTAATATTTGTCTGTTGTTGACTGTAAAGCAAGTTCCCAAATTCACAGTTTTAATGGTTGTGAACATTTGCACTTTAAGTACTTCAATTAATCTGCCAAAGATTCACTATGCTTCAGTATAAAAAGTCTTGTGGAACAGAGTAGGCTATAAAACCTTCTCCAGCTCCAACAATGCAAGTTTACAGCCTTGCAATCCAGAAGTTTGCAAGAATAGCACATTATAAAAATTGACTTTTCAGCCCCAGAAAGCTAATGCATTCTAACAAAAACGTTGCTATAACACACACACTGAATTCCAACTATTTGCAATTAATAAAGCAATCATGCACAATATACAACTAATTGTGAGAATGCCTTTTACTTGGGCAGTTATGAAATTTATTCAACAAACTCGATCAAGAAGATGACTGCAATAATGTATTCCCAAACAAAATGGTCAAAAACGTTGGCACAACTTCCCCCTTCTTCAATTCTGCAAGTCAACTACACTTACTATCCAAAATTTCATAAGAATGGCGAGTGACGAAAATACACTTGAAGATTGACATGCACTCATGACAAAGCGTGTACACACAGGATGCAGGATACTAAAATAGGCATCGAGACAAGGAAGTGAAACACAAGATTTTGACATTCTTTTAATCATTTGTTCATTATGTCTTCATCAGGTAAGAAACTCAGATTGCAATAGTGATACCACTAAACTGGACTAACCGTACCACATCACAACATACCGTAATTATTTGGCAAGAAGCACTTGTGTACTGCCAAAAATCACTCTGTAATTTGAAATAATTGGAGAACCCTACAACAATGTGGACTCGAAACTAAACATCCTGTACGTCTTTTTTAAGCAAGTGCGGAAGCTTCAATGGGGGCGCTGTTTTGCTCCAAGATCCGTAAGTTCACAGAATAATAATTTGTCAACACAAAAGTATGTAAAGACGAAGCCATAAATAAACAATACAGTGGGTAATGTATAACCTAAAACCAATGTGTTAAAAAGGATATTTTGCTAAAGGAGAATCTATCTTCTTAATTGTTTCTGAAAATTTGCGTTTTTGTTCATTCATTATACGTCTTAAGTCATTCTGTGTGACTTTCTTCTTTCTTGACGTAAAACTTCCAGCCATATTTTCTCCACTGTCTCACACCACCACAAACTACAGAACCATTTTGCAACAGGAATACCAACTTAATTGCGTGTGTACCGAAAAAGCCGTCATACAACCCAATTTACCTCATTTTATATCTTGTTAATCGTAATTGAAACGCTGAGTACTTTTCTTTTTCTAATTCTACAAAACTTGAGGCGTGCATGTTCCAAATTAGTCATACTGCACAAAAATTACCACTTTACAACTCAAACTCGGTTTTTCGCACTGCTGAATGTTACATTAATAGCATTTGGTGGAAGAATGCAATTATGGAACTCATATAATGCACATTTTCCCAGCATGCACACACTTCCTCTTACGTCCAGCTCTTATCCCCTCAGCACCTGTTCTGGACCACATTCGTTTTATGCTCTTCCATATTTTGAGAAACTAAGTGCCACCCCATACAAATTAGCAGGCAAAATTAAACATCTTACACCTTAATGGTTACCCATTTAGACAGACACATGAATCTGAACTGAACCTTCCCCATCTTTATGGGTTGTTAACCCAAATACAATATTTGTTATTGACATTTGCAGCTTCTTTTTTTATTAAACTATCTCCATAATAATAAGACATGTACATGTGCTTTATCGTCTGCACTTGAGACCAACCTCATGACTAATGTCCAATACCTGTCTTCTTATTTCCTTTTCCTGGCTGAGTTGTAATGACATGTCACCACAAGTTGTTACTGATGACTTCAATATGCTGCCTGATTTTCTGTCAAGTTGGGGATCATGGATTGCAATTTCCTACACTGTAGCCAGCCATGGAGTTACCACTAAAATTAACTTCATTACAGCACTAATCCAGTAACACTGTTGCAGCTGTGTTGTACCCACTCCAAATACTGTTAGAGTGAGTGTCAAATGGCATGCAGTCACTAAGGAATTTGAAACAACGGAAAGTAGCGTTAAGAAGATACTTAAGGACATGCTCCTTTCAATGTTGATGGATATCTGATATTTAAGAATGATTCACAGAATGCATATGACATGGCAATGGCAGTCATGTTGTACGGTATTTGTATCTTTTGACAGAGAATTTTTTCTTGTGGTGTTACCAGGAGGGCTAAATACATGAGACATACAATGCTAATATCAATGACCTCCAACAGCATATTTCTTCCTAGATGTATAACTGTGGATATACTAGTGTAATACTCATTCCTCATTTGGTGTTCATATTAATAAAATGCACCCCATGAGCAAATTTCATCACATTCACAGGACATTGCAATATGCAAACATGACAATGATACAGTAAAACTATAGTTTACAAAGTATGTGGTTGGCATGTGAATACACATTCAACAATTTCAGCTCATCAGAGCATGAGGTTGGTGGTAAACACATGCAGAAATCTGACACAAAACCTATTATGTGGGAGACCACTACATGCTCCTATGCCATCATCCCTACACTACTACTCATATGAGAGCACTCTAGATACATAATGTATACATACCGTAACAAATTGTATTCCTGTTGTTGATAGAAATCCATTATTAAATGCATATTATTCACATCTGTAATGGGGACTTTACATCACATTTAACAAGTGGACTACTTGGTGGAGAGAATTATCCACATTTTACTCACAAAAATTCAAAATTTTTAAAATTTCTTTGATGTCTCAGTACATGTCATTCTTGAAATCTTTGATTTAATAAAGGCCAGCACAAAGAATATTGTGCAAAATAATGTTGTGCAAGAATCAGTGTTTTTCATTCACACACAAGTGTGTTCTGGTTATTACCACATATGTATACCTATATACACTCTGCTTAGAAAGTCTTTAAAAATTATCAACCGATCATGGGGATAGGGACATCTGATGCATTCCTTGCATAATAAGCTGGTACATTATCCTTTACAAATGTTGTACTTTTTACCATCAGCAGAGTAAATGCACTTATTGATGAAATGAAGCATAACATACTGTGACTTGATCACAGACAATTCTAAGAGCAAATATACAAAGATGACAGTAAGAGTAATTCAGAATGACTGATGATACAATACTCTTAATATTTTCAATTCAGGAATCAGGCAACAGAAATTCCCAACAGCTCAGCAACCTATAATAAAGGCATTCTTTGCTCAACACCCATACCAAGAATAAAAACACAACAATTGCACACACTTAATAAAAACTAAATAACACAAAGATAACAAAGTAATGAAATTACTAATAAATGACAGCATCATAAAAATGGACTTTTTAACACCTGAAATATGGCTCATTGTGCCACTTCACAATTCCCTTGACATACACTTAAATTCATGCACATCGACAAACAAGTGTCTGATCTTTAAATGAAACCACAGCTAACAAGTGTCAGCAAGTTATTTTGTACCTTGTGTTTATTTCTATATGAAATCATAAACATCACTTGGTTTAAATAATATTCCAGTGCAGTTACTGATCCTAATATAAAATGACAGAAACATCCACAAAATCTCTCTTTCAGAGTCTGAAAACATCAAATATCTCAAAACCAACAATGTCATACGAATATAACAATTTTATAGCAGAGTAATAGGCCTACACAGCAACTTCAGAAAGTGTGGGAACAGAAGTGAATATACATTGTGGTCACTGGGTGGATGCTTGCTCATACATGCCTTCTCTGCAGGGGTCAGTTTCAGGCATCTATACAACCCCTAGAGGTCCTTCCCCCCTGCCCCCCCCTTTCTTTCTTTCTTTTTGGATGTGGAGGGGTAGTATCGCCAAAACGGCTGTCTAGTTCAAATTTTGTATCAAACATATTTTGTATATAAATTCTTACGCTGCTCTGAGTCATCAGTGACGGACTACATGCAGGTGGCCACCAAATTTATTTTTCCATGCAGCCCAAAGGTATCCTAAAGTGGCCCTACCTCTCTATAGTAAATGACAATCAGATGGCATTATACAACCAGGAACTGTAGCTCCTGCTTGAGAGCAAAGTGCTAAATTGTTGCAGTCATGAGGAAATGGATTTTCTCAAGAACCTGGCAAATGCCAAATTTTCCTATCAACTAGGAAAACTGAACTGAAAAATAACATCCCAGCCCAAGGAGTTGAGTGGCATTGCTTTGACCACACACGAGACATCTCACATTATGGAACAAGGAGAATATGAGACTCAATGTCCATTTTTTACTGCTATCAGGCAGAAAAGATAATTTTGAAGCTGGAATTTTGATTGGTAGTCACCACACCATGCTTCGTTAAGAAACTGAAGATGATGCATCATCAATCACGAGAGAAAGCAATGTGCACAAAATGGTGCAGTAAATGCATCAACATGGACTTAAAAATCCACTTTCTCCCAAATACTGTCACATTTTCAGTACTTTTTTACAGCTGCTTTGTGGAATAACACAAATGTCAAATACGTAGCACAGCTGTAATAACATTGTGCGCAAGATTTACTGCTGAAACAGCAAAAATTGCATACTACTTCACAGCTACAACTTCACAACCATTCCACAAAATAATAAAAAATACAAAGCAGCGTTAATGAACAGGATTCCACAATAAATCATGTAGATGAAAGTTATAATCAAAATGTTCTGGAACAACTTGCGCACTTTGATTCCATACAATAAGTAGGTGGGTTATTTAAAGCTACTACACAAGCACGGTAGATGAAGAAAATCTCCTGAGGACACGAGTGCTACCTTTAGACAAGAAAATAATTTCTTATGTCTGAGGACATCAAAGGTTATGAAAATGTCAACTGTGAATAGCACCAGAACAGCTGCACAATCCCCGATTATGAGTTAAGATAGAAAAATTTAGACAGACAAAATGGGCAACATGAGGAAATCTGGCAATTCCTGGCAGCAAGATAAAGTTGTTGTTTGTTCCCTGAAGTATCCTGACTGAACCTGGGACCCACTTACCTTCCTATTCAGGAAGTGTTGGGCAGGGCGGCTCCTTCCCATGGGGGTAAAATGGCCTGTGTGAAGCTCCATCTCATGCTGAGATTACAAAAGTGTATCTACACCTCCACTCCACCAAATGCCCTTGTAGCATGCATTTTAAGCAAGCTCAGACACTACTTGACATCTCTCATTCACGACGAGATGAAACTCAGCATTAATTCTGGAAACCAAGTCAGTCATTCTTTGCTGCCAAGTGAAATGAAGAAGTTCTTGACCAATTCTACACCAACAGGTGTTTTGCTGACATGGAGTCACAGTACAAAAGTAATACAATTCCAAAGCAGATTATGTAATACCATTTTCTGGGGAGAGGTACATGCTCAAATAAGCTTAATTACCCTTAATACTTATAAAGTTCCTGCTGTACGTGACCTAAAAAAGAAAGGGTAAATGGATATTAATATATACACATATCTGTGCTACTGATATCACACCGGGAGGTGCACTACTAAAATTAGACAGATTGCTTTTTCCCCACCATGGAAGAGCTTCAAGGTCAGACCATTCAATGGGCAATACATATCAACCAGGCAGTACCCTGCATTACGTTGAACTTAAATCGGCTACAATATGTCTACAGCACAATGGTGGAAAAAAATGGAAGATAAGGACAATTCCCAAGACAAATCAAAGTACAAATCTGAAAGAGATGGCACCAAATTATGCAGCACAAGAACTGTGCTGCAGCACACGTTACATTCACTACAGTACAGAAATGGATCTGTATACTGTACCTTTTAAACCAATTAAGATTTTCTCCTCTCTCAGGCTTGTGAATGTAACATAAACATCTTATTCAATTATGCAACCTTTACTTCATAAGTGGAAAATAATAAGGCGATGTTATTCAGGCATTCACATAAAGTAGCATCTATGTCGATCAAAATGGCCCCAAAAAATACAATTTTAGGGTTCTACTCTGGTATATTTTCATTCATGTTGTTCATAAGAATAGTACGGAAATGCATACAAATTAAAATCAAGAACTTACATTATGCCAAACATGAAAGAAATCAGTAACCTGCACATATGCAATGTGATTTTAGGTCTTCAAAAGTAGTTAAAATTAAGTGTGTGGTTTGTGAAGTTCTGACCCCAGACATTTGTAGATGTTAACCAGTGTTTCAGAGAAATACAGTGTCTCCACATTCAAAGCTTAAGTTGTAAGCTAGCATATGGAGGAGTTACATGTAAAGGGTGACCAATCAGGCCAATGGGAACAAGTACATTCGTCAATCAGAACCACCGTACAGGGCAGTGGAAATAGTCAGTCAAGACATGCCTTCTGAGTTGACAGTCTGCTGCAAGAGCCAGTTCTATGACCAGATGGCAGTGCCAGGTGCACTCAAAACTTCTGTAGCTGCCAATTTTTCCATGCACAGCCCTGAGGAAGGAGCTCTCTAGCGCCTCTGCACCACCTCACCATTGGTATAAGGAAAACAGTTTCATAATTTGAATCTCTGAACCAATAAACTGTATCATTTCCTCAATTACCTAACCGGCATGTACCGTAATATCCAATTCCTTACAGAAACTGAGACATCTGCCAACCCTGCATGGATATTGGCATATACAGGGTGTCACAGGAGGAAAGGGCCAAACTTCGGGAGGGTGTTCCTTATGTTAAACTATACCAATATAACCCAAAGCACCTATATCCAAAGTTGAACGGTTACGGAGATAATGGCAAGAGAAGTTTGAAACTTTGACAGCTGTTACACACTTACTGATTGCCAAATTCATATTGAAACTGGCAGGAATAT
>Ga0209628_10002799_pt1 | contig 11991 bp, 11 predicted proteins | sample TergutCu122P4_FD_187285 | JGI IMG/M metagenome (GOLD analysis project Ga0209628, IMG submission 187285) | Cubitermes ugandensis P4 segment gut microbial communities from Kakamega Forest, Kenya - Cu122 P4 (SPAdes) (version 2) | ecosystem: Host-associated > Arthropoda: Insects > Digestive system...
GTGGGTAAATTTTGACAGAATTGACTTGATAGAATCAATTTCAAAGTAGGGTGGAGGTTCTGAGATTACGATGAGGCGGCTGCTATCGGAGAAAGTAGCCACGCCAATGGTTTGAAATTGAAATTTGAAATTGTCTCTAAAATCTTTGTAAATAGAATCTTTTTGGTGAAAAACCTCGCAGTTTTCGAGCATTTTATTTTGGTTTGGAATAAATTCAACTTTCATAATTAGTGCAGTTTGTTTCCGCACGGTTTCTATTACTTTTTCGTTGGAAAAGATAATGACTCCCAAAACGATGAGGAGGGTTAGGGGGATGAGGATGTAGAGGAGTTTTTTTGTTTTGTATTTTCTTTCAATATGTTTCATTAGTGTAATTTTCAATTAGTTAATAATTATTATTCTCTAATGCTCTTTTGGTTAAAAAATGTTACAATTCTCTAATTTTTCATGCCGTAGCCAATAAGTTTGCAATCCTGCCTTTTGCGCACCCAAAATATGTCGTTCAGTATCGTCAATAAACAGGGTTTCAGCAGGAACTAAATTTTGTTCTTGGCAGATTTTTTGAAATCCCTCCGGTTTCGGTTTTTTTATGCCTAATGTATGCGAATAATAGGCTTTCTCAAAATGGGTCTCAAAAATATTTACACCAAATTTTTCTGTTACAAATCGTTCAAACTCAATACAATTAATTTCATTGGTATTACTGAACAAAAAAGTGCGATATTTTTTTCTCAGTTTTTCAAGAAGTTTAACGCGTATTTCGGGCAAATCTATTAAAATGGCATTCCAGGCATGGTCAATTTGTTGGTTACTTAGAGGATGGGGCGTAAGTGTGCGAATAAAATTGCGAAACTGCTCGGGGGGTATTTTTCCCTCCTCAAAAAGGTCAATTTCTTTGGCTTGCGCTGCCTGAGCGTACACTCTTTCAAAATCTTGCACACCATACAAGCGAAATGTATCGGCAATATTTTCATATCTTATGTCGTAAAGAACACCCCCTAAGTCGAAAATAATATTTTTAATAGTTGAAAACATCTTTCTAATCTTTTATAAAAACCATGTTAATACCAAAGAAAAAACGTTTTCGTAGCCAGGCGTACTTTTGGGCAATTTTTTGCTCTTTACAAACAACTTCTTCCATTTTTTTGTTTTTATATGCATTCGGAAAACAGTATCTGATATAGTTTGTTTCCTGTGAAATATTTTTAAAACCTTCATCTTCAAACAGTTTTACCCACTCCTGCACACACCTTATATTTTCATTTCCAAACAGGATTGTTTTTTGTAATTTCGTATCATAATACTCAATAATCCTTTTATTTCTTCTTTTTGCAAATAAAATCGCTTGCTTTGCCCAACACGCGCCGTTCTCTTCAGCCAAAATTAGTTTGCCTCCCTTTTTTAATAATGTAAAGAAAATTCTTATGGCATCTTTCACAGGTTCAATGTGATGCAATGTGTCTTGTAAAATAATATAATCAAAGCTGTTTTCCTTAAAATTTGACTCTAAAATGTTTTGGTATTCAAAAGTAACGTGGTCAATATTTCCAAAATTTCGCCAGTATTTTTTTCGATTGTCAATTTGTTCATAGTAAAATTCGAGAGTAGTACCGATTACATGAATGCCATTTAACCCTAAAAAAAATGCGGTGGTACCGTACCCGCACCCACAATCTAAAACAGCCACATTTTCTTCTTTTTCTACTTGTTTTTCAATAAAATGCAAGCGCTGCAAAAAATAGGCTTTTCTAAATTCTTTTTGTGCAGAAGAACCGCAATTTAATTTATAATATGGATATAAATGTTGATTTTCGTTCAATTCCTGCAGAAAAAGTTGAATAAAATTATCGGTTGTCATTTTCATTAGCAAAATTCAAGAATTAGATTCCAAAACTGTTGAGCGGATTTTTCCCACGAAAAATGGCTATTTCTTTCCTTACCCATTTGGATAAGTTTTTTTCTCAGTTGTTCGTTTGTGGCTATTGTTTCCATAGCATTAACAATATCGGTTATTGAAAGCGGGTTTACCAACAAGGCGGCCTCACCGGCTACTTCCGGCATGGAGGTAATGTTGGAGGTAATTACCGGTACACCTGCAGCAAACCCCTCTACAATGGGGACGCCAAAACCCTCGAAAAGAGAAGGATATACTAATGCAACAGCACTTGAAACCACCTCATTCATTTCTGTTGTGGAAAGATATCCTGTAAACACAATATCCCATTTATGTTTCAATTGGTAATAGGTTTCTTTTATATTTTCATCCCAATATTTATTAGAACCGGCAAAAACAAACTTAAATTGCGCATGTTTTTCACGAAATTGGTCAAAAGCATGCATAATTCGTTCCACATTTTTTCTTTTATGTGCAGAACCTACAAAAACAAAATAAGGAACTCCGTTTGTGATCGCCTGAACTGTTTTTTTCTTATCTACTTCATCTATTTCAAAAAAATCATCGGAAGCAGCGTTATAAATTACACTTATTTTTTCTCTATCTATCTTATACAAACGTTCAATATCCCTTTTTGAAAATTGAGACACCGTAATGAGCCTGTCTGCTTTTTTTGCAAAACGTGGAAAAAAATATTTATAATAGATCCTTTTTAAAAAAGGGATAAATGATGGGTAATGTTCAAAATTTAAATCATGAATAACATTAATATTTTTAATTTTTGTATTCAAACAAGTCCATCCATCTGGAGAGATAAAGAGGTCTATTTTTTCTCTACCGAGGGCTCTCTTCATCCCCCATTCAAAGAAGAAAAACCAAAGCAAGGGGTGTCTTGCCTGGGGATGAACAACAACAGGTTTCACATTTGGCGCAAAAATAAAATAGGGGTCGTATGGTCTATCAAAGAAAAAAACAAACTCATGTTCAGGATGTTGTGTAACGATTCGTTTAAATATTTCATAAGTAAACCAAGCGATGCCATCCATTTTTCCTTTGACAAAAAGTCGTGTATTTACTCCAATTCTCATAAAAAAAAAGTTAGAATGATTTACCTGAAAAAACAGGTCCATCTTTACAACAACGTTTCATTCCATTTTTTGTTTTACAGGCACAAACCAAGCACGCACCAATTCCGCACGCCATTCTGTTTTCCATGGAGAGCCAAACCGGAACATTGTGATTGTCGCAAAGTTCTTTTACTTTCATCATCATTATTTCGGGACCGCAGGTAAAAACGAAATTATAGTTTTTTGCATTAAAAATATTGGTAACAAACCCTTTATATCCTTCATTTCCGTTTTCAGAAGCAATAAAAACAGCATTGCACACTTCTTTAAAAGGTTCAAAAGCAAAAAGTTCATCTTTATAACCCAGAAAAACATCCACTTTACAACCTTTTTTTGTAAGATACTTTGCGGTTTCAAAAAGCGGAGGAATGCCAATACCGCCACCCACTAAGGCAATTTTTCCTGTTACTTCTCGGCAGGGAAAGCCGTTTCCCAAAGGACCTAATAATTCAATTTCCACCCCCTTTTCGAGGGTTGATAATTTTGCTGTTCCTTGCCCAACGGTTTTATATAAAAAATGAAGTATTTCGTTTTCAACATGATAAACACTGATGGGACGCATTAAAGGCAATGCGCCGTCCCACGCTTTAAGCATATAAAACTGCCCGGGTTCAATTAATTCACTTTTTTTGGCTACTGCTAAATGGTAAATGTTGAGGGCAATTTTTTTTTGAAAAATAATTTTTGAAGTATAATATTGCATAGCAAACAGTTTATTTCAGAGGTTGCAAATAAACTAAAATTCTCTGAATGGTGAACGAAAAAAAATGAGTGTAAAGTTCCATTCACCTTATTGAAGATACGGAACTCCTTTATAATAATTAACTTCCCGAATTTTAATTTGGTATTTTAAATAAGCATTTCTCAGTTCAATTTCAGATAAAAATAGCTGATTATCTGAAGTTTGCAATTCAATAATACTTAATGTACCAACTTCAAATTTGCGTCGGTTTGCTTGATTGGCAATTTGTTGATATTCTACATTTTTTTGTGCTTGTAACCACTGACTTTCAGATGCTTCCAGTTCCATAATGGCTTGGCTTATCTCACTGGAAAGGACTCGCAAGGTTTCATCATAATCGCGTTGGGCTTGTTGTAGATTATTTTTGGCTTTTGAAACACGCAAACGGGCATCCAATCCATTGAAAACAGGCACAGAAACGTGCAATCCTACCCATTCTCCCAAGTGGTTTTGGTATTGAGTAAAAAAAGACTCTTTATAGGTTGAAGAAGTAAAATAACCCGTTGATATACTGCCACTTAAATAAAAAGTAGGGTAGTAAGCGCCACGCGCCAAGGAAAGAGAGCGTTTTTGAAGTTCAAAATTCCTACGCTCAATAACGGCAGAAGGATGTTCTATCAATGCATAAGTAATAATATCGGCTGGCGTTTGCTCACTCAAATAAACCATTGTTGTTTCAATTTTAGGAACAATAAGCAGCAACTCTCCCAAAGGAAAGTTCATCACATCTTTAAGTTTTATAATGCTGATTTTTAAATTGTTTTTTGTTATCAAGGCGTTATACTCTTCGGAAGCGAGTGTGGCGCGAATTTGCGCCAAATCGGCTGATGAACCGGCGCCTAATTCTAACAAACGCGCTATTCGCTTTTCTTCCATTTTGTAATTTTCAATTCTTTTTTGTTGCAGTTCAAGAAGTTCTGTATTATATACTACCTCAGCGTATGCCAGCATGGTTTCTTCCGCCACTTTATCGCGAGTTTGACGCAACTGCTCTTCACCGCGCAGCATGGCAATTTTGGCTGCACGTGTTTGATTCAAGTAGCGTAATCCATTGAAAATGGGGATTCCTGCACTTAATCCAATGCTATGATTAAACGAGGTTGTATTTAGTGAATAAGTGTTGGTTTCAGGGTCAATACCTCTTCCAAAGTTATAATTTAGACCAACAGAACCGTCAATTTCTGGGAGGTGTGCCAATAACGCACCGGTGTAATTTTTTTTTGCATTATCAACATCAGTAGCGGCACGGGCGGTTTTATAACTGTTTTCTATTGCATAACGCATGCAGGTTTCCAAATTCATTGGTTGTTGCGCAAAAGCAACCATGGAAACAAAAGTGAGGGTTAGAAAAATAAATCGCATGATTATTAATGATTAATAAATATTTTATTTCAAAAACCGTGCCAAATTCATTAACATATTAAAAATAAGTATCTTAAAATATTAAAGTAAAATTCTAATGTAAAAAAAATTTACAGTATATGTATGAATTTTTGACAGATGAATGATTGCTTGGATGGCGAAAGCAACAATGTTTCAAAAGATACAAACTTTTGCAAGTAATTACTTGTTTATTTTTTTTAAATCGCGTTCTCTGTTTGGTTGATGTTTATCTAAATATTCAATAATTCTATGCGATGTTCTGTGGTAAACAAAATCTCTAACCGACTCATATTTACCCTTTAATACAGCAAACAAACAGAAAGGAGATATCGTTTTGTTTACCTCCTCTGCAAGTTCTTTTTCAGAGTCATACTGTTTATTTCTTACCTTTTCAAGTTCTTGCTCGTTGTAGGCAATAAAACTTTCCACCCGTTCACGCACTTCATTCAACATACCTGCATATTCCGGAAAATAGGCAATCAGTTCAGTTTCTTCTCCTGCAAGGATAATATCAAGGCACCGTTTTTCTGTGGATATATCGTTTACCAAGTGATGCATAGCCACATATTGCGGAGATTTTACCTTAACTCGTCGCCAGGCACCGTCAACCACCACAAATCCCTCCTGATACTTGTCAAGGTTCTTTGCGGCATCTAAACACGCCTCAATAGAAGTAAAGTTATACTCTTTAGGTTTCTCAATTCCAATATCCAAATTCAGTTCCTGCAAAGTTTTGATATCGCGTGTGCCTATGTGATAGAGTTTTGTATCTTTATGCGGAACAACCACCCTTGATTGAGGGGAAATAAGTTCAAACATATAGGTAAAATCGGGATTTAATTCATCGAATTTTTTACCGGTATCTATCCAGGCCTTTTGAAAAAGTTGATAAAAAGTATTTTCATTGTAGTTTGTTTTTGCACTTTCGGCGCTAATGCTTTTGTTGGTCGAAATGCGCCAAACACCTTTGTTGTGCCACACTTTTATAAGCGAACCGTCAATTTTTTCCAGCACTCTTGCGGTATTCCAATCAATCTCGTCGGCGTATGGCTCGCTATAGTTCTCGAACTTAAAAAATGGGACACAAACCGGTTTATAGTTATCGGTTTCGTCTAAAATAATTCCTCTACATTCTTTTACAATATCAATGCCTGCGTTGGCTCTTTTTTTATACACAAACATGATGTAACCTCCCGAACGTTTTATTTTAATATTATATGGAGGTTTGGAAAGTTGTGTTTCCCAATCTCTATTATCTCTTAAAAAATTCAATAGTTTTAATCTCAATGTTCAATGGATTACAATAACGCAAATCTTCCTTTTTGCAAAATATCCTGCTCAACATCGGCAGGAACCCGCGCGTAGCGCAGAAACTCCATGCTGTAGTTGGCTCTTCCCGAACTGATAGAACGTAGTCCCGTTACGTAGCCAAACATTTCTGAAAGTGGTACTTGCGCTCTGATGATTTGAAATCCAATTTTTGCCTCAACCTGTTCTACTACCGCTCTTCTGCGGTTTAAATCGGCAGAAACATTGCCCATATATTCGTCGGGGGTAGTTACTTCTACCTTCATAATCGGTTCTAAAATACACACATTGGCGCTTCTAATGGCTTCACGAAACCCAATTTTTGCGCAAATTTCAAACGACAACGCGTCGGAATCCACGGAGTGCGTACTTCCGTCTAACAAAATTACATGCAGCGATTCCAACGCAAATCCGTATTTGCCGTTGAGCATTGCCACTTTAAACCCTTTCTCTGCGCCTTTTACATATTCTTGCGGAATGGCTGCGCCTTTGAGTTGGTTCTCTAAAGTAAATCCTTTTTGAGAAAGGTTGGTGGGAGAAATCATAAATTTCATGGATGCAAATGACCCCTTACCGCCGGTTTGTTTTTTGTAAGTTTCGGCATGCATTATCTCTTCCAAAATGGCTTCTTTGTAGTTAACCCGCGGTTTGCCGTGGTTGCATTGCACATTAAACTCGCGTTTCAGTCGGTCTAACAATATTTCCAAATGCAGTTCTCCCATGCCGCTAATGAGCAACTGCCCCGATTCTTCGTCCTGCCGCACCATAAAGGTAGGGTCTTCTTCCGAGAGTTTTGCCAGCGATGTCATCAATCTATCATCATCCTCTTTGGTTTTCGGTTCTATGGCAATTTGAATCACCGGTTCAGGAAAAGTAATGTTTTCTAAAGAGATAGGATTTTTCTCATCACACAAAGTATCGCCGGTTTTAATCTCTTTCATCCCCACCAAAGCCACAATATTTCCGGCAGTAACCAATTCTAACTGTGTTTGTTTGTTAGAGTGCATCTCCAAAATTTTATTGGCACGCTCTCTTTTTTCGGTACTTATATTATATACAGTTTCGCCGGCGTTGAGTTTTCCGGAATATACTTTGATAAAAGTGAGTTTTCCCACAAACGGGTCGGTGGCAATTTTGAATGCTAATGCCGCAAACGGCACTTTTTCATCCATTTCTCGGTTTTCTACTTTTTCTGTTTTTGGGTTAACCCCTTCCACCGCCGGCAAATCCAGCGGAGAAGGCAAATAAGTAACAATGGCATCAATGAGTGGCTGCACTCCTTTGTTTTTAAATGAGGAACCGCATAACACGGGACACACTTTTTGCGCAATGGTAGCCTTGCGAAGAATGGGATATAAATCTTGGGGGGTAATGGTTTCGGGGGCATCAAAATATTTGAGCATCAATTCCTCATCATAATCGCACAGTGTTTCCAACAAAATTTTACGTGCTTCTGCTACCTCTTCCAACATCTCCTCAGGAATAGGAATTTCGTAATAGTCAGTACCTTGATTTTCCTCTTCCCATTCGTATGCTTTCATTTCAATAAGGTCAACTATTCCGGTGAAAGCATCTTCCGCGCCAATGGGCAGTTGAATAGCCAGCGGATTTGCTTTCAATTTTTCTCTAATAGTTTGTAATGCAGCAGAAAAATCGGCACCCGACCTGTCCATTTTGTTAATGTAACAAATTCTGGGAACATGGTATTTGTTTGCTTGCCTCCACACGGTTTCCGATTGGGGTTCAACACCGCCCACAGCGCAAAAAATGGCCACGGCACCATCTAAAATACGCAGCGAGCGTTCTACCTCCACTGTAAAATCCACATGGCCGGGGGTGTCTATGATATTAATTTTGTAATCCTCTGCCTGATGTTTCCAATACACAGTAGTAGCTGCACTGGTGATAGTAATTCCACGCTCTTGCTCTTGCGCCATCCAGTCCATCGTAGCGGTGCCTTCATCCACTTCACCAATTTTGTAATTTTTTCCCGTATAAAACAAAATTCGCTCGGTTGTAGTTGTTTTCCCCGCATCAATATGCGCCATAATACCAATATTTCTGATGTTTCCAAGAGGCATAACCACTGTTTTTTTAAGCGCGGCGAAAATAGAGAATTATTTTTATGAAATTTTGTTTTAGGTTATGCTCTAAAAGTGATACCGAGTAGTTGTTTTTTTAACTCAAAAAATTCACTTTTTTTGTGAATATAATAAAATAATAATATTTTTGCGCCTAATAAAAAACTTGAAACATAAATCATTGTAAATAAAACACTTATGGGCAATTTAGAATCTCCCTTCCGTCCCGTGCATCCGGGAGAACTATTAAAAGATGAATTGGAATACCGTCATTTACCTCTGAATAAAATCATACTTATAACTTTAGCCATTTTATTTTTTGCCGGAATTTGCAGTTGCAAACAAAATAAAAGAGAACCGGATGCTTTCGGAGTATTTGAAGCCACAGAAATTACAGTTTCTTCGGAAAGTAATGGCAAAATGCTATGGTTCAACGTGGAAGAAGGAAAAAATTACGAAGCAGGGGAGGAAGTAGGTTGTACCGACACCGTGCAAATTTATCTACAAATCAAACAATTAGAAGCATCCATTGGCGCGGCAATGGCTAAACGTCCCGACCTGCCCTCGCAGGTACGCACACTTTACAACAAATTGGAAACATTGAATAAAGAAAAAAACAGGGTAGCCACTTTAGTGGCAGCTAATGCGGCTTCCAGCAAGCAATTAGATGATATTAATGCCGAAATTGATATTACAAGCAGTCAAATTGCTGCCTTGGAGTCGAATCTTACTATCACCAATAAATCTATAATGGAAGAGGTAGAAGCCATGCGTTTTCAAAAAATGCAACTGCAAGACGCGTTGACTAAATGCCATATTAAATCTCCCATTACAGGTACTGTGCTCAAAAAATACATTGAGCCCAACGAGTTGGCATTTCAAGGAAAACCGCTATATAAAATTGCTGACCTAACCAATATGTTTATCAGAGTTTATATTACCGAAGATATGTTATCCACGGTTCAACTTGGACAATCTGCTGATATTCATATTGATATGCCTAATAATGAAGAAAAGGTGATAGAAGGCACTGTTTCTTGGATATCCTCAAAAGCAGAGTTTACCCCAAAGATGATTCAAACTAAAAATGAGCGAGTAAACTTAGTATATGCGGTTAAAGTCTCTTTTAAAAACGATGGTTCTGCTAAAATAGGGATGCCCGGCGATGTAAAGTTTAAATAATCACATCATGCCAGCCATTTGTATAGAAAAAATTTCCAAAGAATACGGAAAAGTAAACGCACTATCCGAAATCTCGTTTGAAGTTCAGGAGGGCGAAGTGTTTGGGCTTATTGGTCCGGATGGCGCAGGCAAAACAACGCTTTTTAATATTTTGGCCACCTTACAATTGCCAACATCAGGAAAAGCCACTCTGTTAGATTATGATGTTATTGATGATTACAAAAAAATACGGAAAGAAATTGGGTATTTGCCCGGTGTTTTTTCTTTGTATCCCGATTTAACCGTGTATGAAAATTTGCGATTTTTTGCAACCATGTATGGAAATAAAATCCATGAAAACATGCACTTAATTGCGCCCATTTGGGAGCAGATTGCCCCATTCAAAAACCGACAAGCCGGCCGGTTGTCGGGTGGAATGAAACAGAAATTAGCACTTTGTTGCGCATTAATTCACAAGCCAAAAATCCTATTTCTTGACGAACCCACCACCGGCGTTGACCCCGTGTCGAGAAAAGAGTTTTGGAATCTGTTAAATACCATTAAAAAACAGGGCATTGCGGTATTAGTTTCAACGCCTTATATGGATGAAGCCACCCGCTGCGACAGAATTGCCTTGATGAAAGAAGGAAAAATCATCACCATCAATACGCCTGAAAATATTGTTGAAAACTATAAGGGGAAACTCTATTCTTTAAAACCGGCAGCTATTTTTGATTTATTAGAATGCCTGCAAAAATGCCCAATTAAAAGCAACTATTACCCTTATGGAGAATTTGTTCACATCTCATTTTATGAGACAAATTTTAATATAGAACAATTCATCAATTTTTTAGAAACAAACGGTCAAAATTTTACCGAATTGAAACAGATTCAGCCTGCCATTGAAGATTGTTTTATTGAATTGGTGGCAGAATAGGAGTTTCAAATAATATCCGGGGGCAGTTGCATATCGTCAAACTCATCTTCTTCTTTTGCGTTCGGAATAGTGCGTTGTAACGATGTAACCAAAGAACCTATCATTTTGGTCAATTCCATCATTTGATTTACTGAATATTCTTTTTCACTATCATTCAATAATCCTAATCGGAAAGTCATTTCGGTAAAGACGACACATTCTCTCACAGAACTTTTAGCCATTTTAAGGTAATAAATAAACTGCGGTTTGTTTCGTGCCGAACCTTCTGCAAGATATAGCGCAATACTTTGCGATACTTTTAAAAAAGGCTGTGCGAGCGTAGGCTGGTCTTGGTTTGGAAATTTATTTACCACACCATGCAGCCAGGTAATATAATCCAATGCTTTTGCATAAATACGCAAATCTTCAAATCTGAAGAAACTGACAGGAGTATCGGGTTTAATCATAAGGAATTAGTTTTAGGTTAGAAAGTGCACAAAAATAGTAATTTTTATAACAAATGCAATTTTTATTTAAAAAACAACACTTTTTTCAATAATCATTGCATTTTCCAACACTTCTTTTGCAGCCAATTTATAGGCTATCCTTAATCCGCCGGTTCCTAATTTAACTCCTCCAAAATAACGAACCACTACAATTAGCACATTGGTAACTTCTTTAGAAAGCAACTGACCATAAATAGGACGTCCTGCCGTACCCGAAGGTTCACCGTCATCATTCATTCTATATAAAGACCTGTCCGCACCCAGGATGTAGGCATAACAATGATGTTTGGCATCATGATACTTTTTCTTCAAAAACGCAATTTTCTCTTTAATTTCTGCTTCATTTTCTACGGGATATGCAAAAGCAAGGAATTTACTGCGTTTTTCTTTAAAAATCGCCTCCGCAGGGGTAGTAATTGTTTTATACGAATTTAGTGATGGCATATTTCAGAAATTGCTGCTTTTCAATATTATATCAGCGCGAGCAACGATGGCGAAAATATATTTTTTTCTCATAAGCATAAAAACAATATCAACAAACCAATAGAGAATAATTTATTGCGTTTTTCAAAAATTTGTGCCGCAAGGATAAACAATAAATTAAATATCAACTGAGGGATAGATATTTTTATACTTTTGCATCATCAAATATTCAATATACAAAAGAATGAGTACGCTAACATTAGACAGACCGAAACGCAGGATACAGCAACAAAGAGTAATATTGAACGTAGCCTCCTGCAAATACAATTTCTTTATGGAATTGCTTAAAAATTTTAATTTTGTACAAATAGAAGAAAATGACGGCGATTCGCGCGAAGATATTATTGCAAATCTTAAAGAAGCCGCCAAATCGTTAAAATTAATTAAGGA
>Ga0209628_10002800_pt1 | contig 11991 bp, 7 predicted proteins | sample TergutCu122P4_FD_187285 | JGI IMG/M metagenome (GOLD analysis project Ga0209628, IMG submission 187285) | Cubitermes ugandensis P4 segment gut microbial communities from Kakamega Forest, Kenya - Cu122 P4 (SPAdes) (version 2) | ecosystem: Host-associated > Arthropoda: Insects > Digestive system >...
ATCCGTGGGGATGGCATTTAAAACTGTGTATTGAATATTATAGAGATTACGGGGAAACGCTTGTGGCTACTTATTGCCATGACCTTACGAAAGACTATAAAGAAACGAACACAGTATCAAATAACAAGATAGAAAATATACTAATTTACCCAAATCCCGCTTTTTCAGTTGTAACTATTGAAACAAATATTTTTAGCAAAGTAGAGATTTACAACACAGTGGGTCAATTTTTAAAAACCTCAACAACACAAACAATAGATGTTTCTTCTTGTAGTTCTGGAACCTACTTTTTTAGAATATTTGACACGAAAGGTCATAGTATTACGAAACGGGTTGTGGTGGTGAGATAAAAATTAGTGCACTTCTATCTCTTATCCCGTCATTCCGAAGGAGCGAAGCCGACCGAGGAATCTCATGAAAAAATAAGATAATTTTGCCGCAGAAAAACGCAAAAAAAACAATTAATTACAAAAAATATGAAAAAAAACTTGGTGCTTTTTTTCCTTCTGTGTATGGCAATATTTTACTCTGCTGCTCAAACCTACCATACTGATGATAAAGAGGGTTTGCGGATGTTTCTGCGCCAACCATCCGCCAAAGAGGGACAAATAAACGCACAACGGCTCGGATTGGAAATTAGTGATACACTAAACTGGCAAACCTCTGAAACATGGGTAACTAAAATACCAGGACTCCTATGGGATAATTCAATGCCTAAAAGGCTGACGCATATTGGGAACTCTTATAATTGGGAGGGTAAGGTGATTGCAGGCACTTTGAATTGTAGTAAATGGGAAGATTTAAAACACATACGTGTCTTCGGTAACTTTATGTCATCTTTGGTAATAAACAATAATCAAAATCTTACCTGGTTGGATTGCCGCGGAAACCAACTGACATTTATAGATGTTAGCAAAAACTATAATTTAGAAAACTTAGATTGCTCTGAAAACCAAATAACCGAATTAAACTTGAGTAATAACACTCTTTTAACTGATTTGGAGTGCGGTTCTAATAAATTAACTCATTTAGATATTAGCAACAACCTACTTTTAACTTACTTACACTGCAACACTAACAAACTCACTTCTTTGGATCTGAGTAACCTCGTTCATTTACAATGGTTGAATTGTGAAAATAACCAGATTCCCGCTTTGAATGTAGATAACTGTTCAGAGTTATTAAGTTTAAATTGTCTTAGGAACAACCTGACGCACTTAGGTGTAACCAAATGCCCGCTTTTAATAGAGTTAATCTGCAATAATAATCAACTTTCTACTTTGGATTTAAGCAACAATCACAATTTAGAGTGGTTACTCTGCTTAGGTAATAAATTAACGAGATTAGATCTCAGCAACAATTTAGAGTTGGCTCTTTTGTGGTGTCCGGGTAATCAACTAACTACTCTGGATGTAAGCGCTAATCAAAATTTATCAGTATTGTATTGCTTTGATAATCAAATTAAAAAATTGAATTTAGAAAAGAATCTGAAATTAGGAGAACTCCGATGCAGCAACAATCAATTAACTACATTAGAATTAAATAATAATTCATATTTTGGGTGGCTTGAATGCAATTATAATCAACTTTTATTTTCAAAAATTCCAAAACCTAAAGGCTACTACCCTTATGCCTACAGTCCACAAAAAACTATTCATGGTGGCAATATTCATTATGAAGCAGGTATAGATTTGAGAGAAGAATATAACATAAATGGAAACATTACCCAATTTTCATGGTTCGATATTACTAATGGCATAGAACAACCTGTAGAATTAGGTGGAGAAAACGGTCTTTTCTCACTCACAGAAGATTTCGAAAACAAACATCTACGTTGCAAAATGACTAATGCAGAGTTTCCTTTATTAAGTGGTGACAATATTTTAGTTTATGAAGTTTGTATAGGAGAATGTGAAACAAACGGAATAGAGGAGAATCGGATTGAAAATATAAAGGTTTATCCAAATCCAACTACAGGGCAATTACGAATTACGAATTACGAATTACGGATTGATAATGTTGAAGTATTTGATATTTTATTAAATAAACACCCGATTGTAAGTTAGATATATCTATTTCATTCTGTTTTCTGCATTTCGGTTTTTATCCGCTGATGTTCTTTTTTAAACAATTAATTCAAAGAAAAGTTTTTGCGATTATAGCCTTAAAAACTTTTGAAAATATACTTTTGCCGCTTCAATAAAAACCCTATCAAAGAATTCTCAACAATAAATGTCGAATTACCCTTACATTCTTGGCATCGAATCCTCCTGCGACGACACCTCGGCAGCCGTAATTTGCGGGACTAAAATTTTGTCGAACGTTATTGCGGGGCAAAAAATTCATGCCGAGTTTGGCGGCGTGGTTCCGGAGTTGGCTTCGCGTGCGCACCAGCAAAACATTATTCCGGTAGTGGATGCGGCGATAAAAAGAGCAGGAATAAACAAAGAGCAAATTGCAGCCATTGCTTATACGAACGGCCCCGGATTACTCGGTTCTTTGTTAGTAGGAAGTTCTTTTGCAAAGGGTTTAGCGCTGAGTTTAAATATTCCGCTCATTGTTGTTGATCATCTGCAAGCCCACGTGTTGGCAAATTTTTTGGATACGGAGGAAAACAAACCCAAACCGGAGTTTCCTTTTTTGTGTTTGACGGTTTCGGGCGGACACACTCTTTTGCTCATGGTGTACGACTATTTTAAGATGGAAGTGCTGGGTAGAACTATTGACGATGCTGCCGGCGAAGCCTTTGATAAGGCTGCCAAAATATTGGGACTTACCTATCCGGGCGGACCCGTTATTGACAAACTCGCCCAACAGGGAGATCCCAAACGCTTTGCCTTCTCTATTGCAAAGTTGCAAAACTTAGACTTCAGCTTTAGTGGATTAAAAACATCATTTCTATATTTTATTAGAGATAACTTAAAAGTTAATCCGCGTTTTATTGAGGAAAATATAAATGACTTAGCAGCATCTATACAATTTCATATCATTAGATCGCTTACCGATAAATTGGAAAAAGCGCTGAAAGTCTATAAGTGCACTAATTTTGCTTTGTCGGGCGGGGTTGCCGCCAACTCCGAATTGCGCCAACGAATGAATGAATTAGCAACTCAATACAACCTTCGCGTAACTATTCCTCCTTTGGCATTAACCACAGACAACGCTGCCATGATTGCCTGCTACGGCTATTTCAAGTATATACAAAAAGATTTTGCTAAATTGAATGCGATGCCGTATTCTTCAATATAATACCAAGTTTCGAGTTTCGAGTTTTATTCAAAGTTGTCGTCAGTTACAAGAAAATCAATAAAAAAGCGTTATGTTGTATCGTAGTTTTTTAAGAATAATATATAAACAGTATGGAACATCTTTATAAGATTGGTATTACCCACGGAGACTTAAATGGTATTGGTTATGAAGTAATTCTGAAAGCACTTTCCGACCCAAAATTATTGGAGGTATGCACTCCGGTAGTGTATGGTTTGGCGAAAGTAGCAAGTTATCATCGAAAATTATTGGATATGAATGATTTTTCTTTCCATTTAATAAAAAATGCCCAACAAATTACATCCAAAAAACCTAATTTGATTAATTTATGCGACGATGAAATAAGAATTTCTATAGGGGAAGGTTCAGAAGTTGCTGGAAAAATGGCAGAGTTGGCTATAGTAGCGGCTTGTAATGATCTGAAAAGCCATTCAATAGACGCTTTGGTTACTGCGCCTATCAGTAAATTTAACATACAATCTCCCTCTTTTCAATTTGAAGGACACACCGAATTTTTTAGCGCTCATTTTAAAGCGCAAAACACTATGATGTTGATGGTGGCCGAGAATCTGAAGGTAGGATTTGTTACCAATCATTCTGCGGTAAATGAAACAGGAAAAATGTTAAACACGGAATTGGTTCTAAGAAAAATTAAAATTTTACACGATTCTTTAATCAAAGATTTCATGTGTTCTAATCCCAAAATTGCTGTTCTTGCTTTTAACCCGCATGCCGGTGATAAAGGGCTCTTTGGAAAAGAGGAAATTGAGATTTTAAAACCCGCAATCAAACAAGCATTTGACCAGAACATTAACGCTTTTGGTCCTTTTCCTGCTGACGGATTTTTTGCCTCAGGACAATACAAGCAATTTGATGCGATCTTGGCAATGTACCACGACCAGGGTATGATCCCTTTTAAATTGTTGGCTAACGATGGCGGAGTAAATTTTACTGCCGGATTGCCCATTGTAAGAACTTCGCCTGCGCACGGTACAGGTTACGATATTGCAGGAAAAAATATTGCCTCGCCCACTGCAATAAGAAATGCTATCTATTTAGCTATTGATATTTTAAACAACAGAAAAATAACATCTTAGTATGTTTTTGCCCAACCAGATTATTGAGATTGTTTCCCCTAAAAATAGTATTGTTACAGATACAAACTGGAATATTTCAGAATTGGTTTTTGATAGCAGAAAAATAACTTTCTCTACAGATACCCTGTTTTTTGCTATAAAAACAGAAAAAAATGATGGGCATACATACATCCCCGAATTAGTTATTCAAAAAGTTAAGAATTTTATAGTTAGTGAAGATTTAGATAATTTTAAAGATCATAATGCCAATTTTTATCAGGTTGATGATCCGGTTTTAGCAATGCAACAAATAGCCGCTGAACATAGAAAACAGTTCAACTATCCTATAGTGGGCATTACCGGAAGCAACGGCAAAACTATTGTGAAAGAATGGCTTTCTACTATTTTATCTAAAGATTTTTCCGTAATAAAAAATCCAAACAGTTATAATTCTCAAATCGGAGTGCCCCTATCTGTGTGGCAAATGAATGATAGTCATAATTTTGGAATTTTTGAAGCCGGCATCTCCCAAAGAAACGAGATGGATAATTTAGAAGCGATAATTAAACCAAATATTGGAATTTTAACAAATATTGGAAGCGCTCATTCCGGTTTTTTTAATAACGATGAAGAAAAGTTATTAGAGAAATTAAGATTGTTTAAAAACGCATCTACAATTATTTTTAATAATGATAACCCATTAATACATAAAACATTAACTTCTAATGCACCATTGGCAGCTGATTTTTCACACTTGAAAAAAATCTCATGGGGAATAAATCCGGATTCTTATTACAAAATTGTTGCTCAAAAGCAACTTCAAAAATCTACTATCATAGAGTTTTCGCATACATCCGAGTGGCTTGAAATACCATTTGTAGATGCTGCTTCTATTGAAAACATTTTACATATAAGTGCATTATTGATGTTTATGGGATATTCGCTTTCCTATATTTCAAAACAATTGCATTTGCTTTCACCGCTTAGTATGCGCATGGAGATTAAAGAAGCGCAAAATCACTCTATCATTATTAACGACACTTATAGTTTGGATATCAATTCATTACGAATCGCCTTAGACTTTTTATCCACGCAAACACAACATACAAAAAGAACACTGATTATTTCAGATTTTGAACAGGTAAGTTGGGGAGAAAAAGAGTATTTTGAATTATCGAAAATATTTGACAACCATAAAATTACAAAAATGGTAGTGGTGGGAAATGAGATGCGGAAGTATCATGGCTATTTTCCTGTGGTTGAGAAATATTTCTACACTACAACAAACGAACTTTTATCTTATTTGGAAGACATTGATATACGAGATGAAGCGGTGTTGATAAAAGGAGCGCGTTCTTTCAGATTTGAAAGAGTAGTACAAGCTTTGCAGCACAAAACGCACCCAACCATTTTGCAGGTTGATTTGGCCGCGCTCATTCACAACTTACATTTCTTTAAAAAATTACTTCATCCCGAAACTAAAATTACGGCTATGGTAAAGGCGATGTCGTATGGGTTAGGCGATGCCGAACTGATTAACGAACTTTGCTATCATCAAATTGACTATTTGGCTGTTGCCTATACAGATGAGGGAATTACACTGCGAAAAAGAAATATCTCAAGACCCATTATTGTTCTCGGTGCCGAAGCCACAGGTTTTGATTTAATGATACGCTATCATTTAGAGCCGGAAATTTACAATTTGTTTTATTTAAAAGAATTAATACAAACTCTACAAAATTATCTTGAGATAGTTGATTTTCCGATTCACATAAAATTGGATACAGGAATGCACCGTTTGGGATTTGATGAAGAAGAGATTGATGAGATGTTATGTTTAATAAATGCTTGTTCGCAAATAAAAATCGCTTCTGTTTTTTCTCATTTAGCTGCAGCGGAAGATGAAGATGATGATGTATTTACACAAAATCAAATCAAAAAATTTGAAACTATTTGTCAAAAAATTGACACTCACATTTCTTATCCGTATTTAAAACACGTTTTAAATACGGCGGGCATAGTTCGTTTTCCGGAGGCGCAGTTTGATATGGTAAGACTTGGCTTAGGGTTATACGGATACAGTTCTGTTCCAAAGGTTCAGCCTCAACTACAATCTGTAATTAACCTCAGTAGCGTTATTACACAAATCAAAAAAATTAAAAAAGGGGAAACCATAGGATACAACAGAACATTTACTGCTCGTGAAGATATGAAAATTGCAATTGTTCCGGTAGGTTATGCAGATGGGTTTCCGAAAGAACTCAGCAATGGAGTTGGCACGATGCTTGTACAAAACAAACACTGTACTGTGGTAGGAAAAATCAGTATGGATATGACAATGATAGATATTTCACACTTGGATGTTGCTATTGGAGATAAGGTAATTATATATGACGCAGAAAACTCATTAGATAAAATCGGTGCTAAAATAGGCAAAACACCTTACGAATTATTAACTGCAATTTCGAAGCGGGTACCACGTATCTATGTGAGGGAATAAAAACAGAAAATATAATTGCCGCGAGTTACTCAAATTATCACTAATCATTAACCACTAATCACCAACCACTATTTGTGGTCAAACCAATCATATTTCGGATTTCCGCCAAAATAATCTTCGGGTGTTCGTTTGTCAAGATTATAAATTGGGGTTTTGCGTTCCGTAACTCTTAGCTTCCAAAAAGGGTCTTGCATCTCTCCTCGTTTATCGGAATGGAGAAGTTGATAATCGTTTGATACCAAGTCTGTATTATAAAAAATAAACTTCACATTCGACTGGTCAACGCAATGATAATAGTGCCAAATTTCATAAGGATAGGAATGTGAATCAAACGGTGACTCATAAATACTGTTAGGAGGTCCGTACTGTAAATAAACCCTTCCTCTATCTGTTCTATAGCCTTTTACTAACTTACAACCAAATTCTCTGTTTACCAATTTCACTTTTTCAAAATATTCTTCCCAGGCTCTTTGAGGATTTTCAGGGTCTCTTTTTAACCAAAAGGCATAGAAGAATTTTTTCAAACTTTCCACTGGGATTTTATTCATTCTCCATGTAAAAAAATTTTTTTCCACAGGAGTTGATATGGGAAATAAACATCTTACATATTCAAGCAGTTTTGTTGTATCATTGATTTGATCCACAAAAGTATTGCCAATTGCCAGATTTTCAATATCGCTAATATCCAGTTGGATATTTGGATTGCTTCTTTGGAAAAAAGATGAATTTGTAGCAAGTAATTTGGATTCTTCATTATAAACCTCAACTATTAAGTTATAATTTCCGGAAGGTAACTTAAAAATTCCTATCTCACCAACTGTTACCACCACAGGTTTTGCTTTTACCTTTGTTGAAAAACGTGCTTCGGGATATGGCATTAAATTGCTTTCAAAACATGTAATATAACTTTTAATAGTAATTTTTTCATCTCCTACCCATTTATCCGTGTTGTAAATTTCACATGAAAAAGGTAGATTATACACTGTTTCCGGTATAAATCCATAAAAGAGTGGTTTCAAAGAAAAACCATACTTATCAAATATATTTCCTTGAGGCTCTCTGCTTACACTTTGATAAAGCGATATATCAGAAATAGATACATCTTTTTCGGGGTAATTAATATCAACCACATCTGCGTAAGTAACAGGATTTGCATCCGTATTCCTATCAGTAACAGAAAATTGTAACAGGTACTCTCCGTTGTTTAACTGCAAATTTTGAATATCTCCAAAATCGGGTTTGGTTGAGGCAATGTTGTCATCAAACAGTTCACTTACTAGTACATAATCTAAATAGTTTATCAAGGAATCGCTTTGAAATGCTTGTACGGTAATGCGCACTTCGGCTTGATATTTTCCCTCCCCATTCGGCAAATAAACAAGGGTTTTCCCGCCCACAAAACAGGATATTTCCAAATAAGGCTTACCGGCTGCGGTAAAATAGGATTTATAATCAATAAGTACACTTAACTTTTGAGCAAAAATTGTGCTTGCAAGCACCAAAAGAAAGATAATGATGGTTGTTTTTTTCATGTTTTTTATAATAATTAATATATCGGCAGCAAAACTAACAAAAATTTGTATTTTTTTCACTATTTTACGAAAAAAAACGAAAACTCTTATTGCGACAGTATCACCGTTGCACGCTGCCGCATGCCTACGGAATATCCTATCAAAAATACACAAAAACCGTGCTGTCCCCTTTTTTTGATTTCTCAATACTCTTTCACTTTCAACCGATTAATATCGCACATTCCTTATCTTTATCCACAACGCCTGAATCTTTAATGTGCCGGTAAGCGTGGCGTAAGTATCGTTAGCATAGTGTACCACCAACTTAATTTCGTATGTTCCGTTTTCAAAAGTCTTACTCCACGTGGTTGCCGATGTTTCAAAATTGTTGTCAATATACCACATTATGCTATCAGAGGGGGAACGCCCAAATAAGAAAAAGAAAACAGATATTGGGTTTTTTATTTGCAAGAAAATAAATGAAACAACGCCTGTATTTCGATTATTTTATTAAGTTTGCAACCCAAAAAAAAAATCGGGTTTTAAACCTTAAACCTTAAACTTTGAACTTTAAACTTTGAACTTTGAACTTTAAACCTAATAGATTATGGTAGAGATTAATCCATCGGAAGTTACAGCGATTTTGCGCGAGCAGTTACAACATTTTAATTCTAAGGCAGAGTTGGAAGAGACTGGCACAGTGCTTATTGTAGGAGACGGCATTGCCCGCGTTTATGGGCTGCAAAACGCCCTGTCGGGCGAGTTAGTGGTTTTTGAAAAACCGGAAGGCACCATCATGGGCATAGTGTTGAATTTGGAAGAAGACAATGTGGGTATTGTACTTTTGGGCGATTCTAAAACCCTGAACGAAGGGGATATATGCAAACGCACAGGAAGAATTACCTCTATAAAAGTGGGAGAGGGGCTCCTGGGGCGCGTAATCAATACTATTGGCGAACCTATTGACGGCAAAGGCGAAATCAAAGGCGAACTGTACGAAATGCCCATCGAAAGAAAAGCGCCCGGCGTTATCTACCGCCAACCCGTGAAAGAACCACTCCAAACCGGTATCAAAGCCATTGATGCTATGATTCCGATTGGACGCGGACAGCGAGAGTTAATCATCGGTGACCGACAAACTGGAAAAACCGCCATTGCTATTGATACCATTCTCAATCAGAAAGAGTTTTATGATAAAGGAGAACCGGTGTATTGTATCTATGTGGCTATCGGACAAAAAGGTTCTTCGGTAGCAAATACGGTAAAAACGCTTACGGAAAAAGGGGCGATGGCTTATACAGTGGTGGTTACAGCAACTGCCTCTGACCCTGCCGCCATGCAGTTTTACGCACCATTTGCCGGTGCCTCAATTGGGGAGTATTTTCGTGATACAGGACGCCCGGCATTAATTATCTACGACGATTTGTCGAAACAGGCAGTGGCGTATCGAGAAGTTTCGTTGCTGTTACGTCGCCCACCGGGGAGAGAAGCCTATCCGGGAGACGTATTCTACCTGCACTCCCGCTTGTTGGAACGCGCTGCAAAAATCATCGAATCGGATGAGATTGCCGCCACCATGAACGACCTGCCCGCTTCCATTAAACATTTGGTAAAAGGGGGTGGCTCACTTACCGCACTGCCTATTATTGAAACCCAAGCAGGGGACGTTTCGGCGTATATTCCCACCAATGTAATCTCCATTACAGACGGACAAATCTTTTTGGAAACCTCATTGTTTAATTCCGGCGTTCGTCCTGCAATTAACGTGGGGATTTCGGTGTCGCGGGTGGGAGGAAATGCCCAGATTAAGGCGATGAAAAAAGTTGCGGGTACGTTGAAACTTGCCCAAGCGCAATATCGTGAGTTGGAGGCGTTTGCCAAATTTGGCTCCGACCTTGACCAGGCAACTAAAAATGTGTTGGAAAAAGGAAAGCGAAATGTGGAAATATTGAAACAACCTCAATACTCGCCTCTTACCGTTGAAGAACAAATTGCGATTCTGTTCTGCGGAGTTAACGCTCTGTTGCTTAAAATTCCTGTAAACCGTATTCGCGATTTTGAAGCCGATTATTTGCAAACTTTGCATGTAAGCCACCAAGAGATATTAGACAGTTTGAAAAAAGGCATAATAGATGACCATATTATGCAAGGTTTAGAACGTGTATGCAAAGAGGTAGCGCTGAAATACGAGAAATAAAATATTGTAAAATAGTAAAACAATAGGATATTTTTCTTGTGAAATAAAAAAAGGAGTTTTTTAAACTCCTTTTTTTTGGCAGGGGAAGAGAGATTCGAACTCCCATCAACGGTTTTGGAGACCGCTATTCTACCCTTAAACTATTCCCCTAGGGTGGGTAGAAAATTTTCTACCCGTACATTGTTAGTCTATTATTTTCGTTACCTGTCCTGCACCAACGGTACGTCCTCCTTCGCGGATTGCGAAACGGAGATTGAGGTTGATAGCAATTTCCGATAATAATTTAACAGTGATAGTCAAGTTGTCGCCGGGCATTACCATTTCTACACCTGCGGGAAGAATTACTTCACCGGTAACGTCAGTAGTTCTGAAATAGAATTGCGGACGGTATTTGGTGTGGAATGGTGTGTGGCGTCCACCTTCCTCTTTTTTCAAGATATACACTTCGGCTTCAAACTCTTTGTGTGGTTTAATAGAACCCGGTTTCGCGATAACCATACCACGACGGATTTCATCTTTATCAATACCACGAAGTAACAAACCTACGTTGTCTCCGGCTTCACCTCTATCCAAAATTTTGCGGAACATTTCTACTCCGGTAACTACTGATTTCAGTTTTTCAGCGCCCATACCTATAATATCTACAGGGTCTCCTGAGTTGATAACTCCGGTTTCAATTCTTCCGGTAGCTACTGTACCGCGGCCTGTAATTGAGAACACATCTTCTACGGGCATTAGAAATTCTTTATCTCTGTCGCGTTGCGGAAGCGGGATGTAAGAATCAACAGCATCCATAAGTTCCATAATTTTTTCTACCCATTGTGGTTCTTTATTCAATCCGCCCAATGCAGAGCCTTGAATAACGGGGGTATTGTCGCCGTCAAATCCGTAGAATGAAAGAAGTTCACGGATTTCCATTTCAACAAGTTCTAATAGTTCGGGGTCATCCACCAAGTCCACTTTGTTCATGAAAACCACCAATTTAGGAACGCCAACCTGACGAGCCAAAAGGATATGTTCACGGGTTTGGGGCATAGGTCCGTCGGTGGCTGCTACCACGATGATAGCGCCGTCCATTTGGGCTGCTCCGGTAACCATGTTCTTGATGTAGTCTGCGTGACCAGGGCAGTCCACGTGTGCATAGTGACGACTTGCCGTTTGGTACTCAACGTGAGCCGTGTTAATGGTAATACCACGTTCTTTTTCTTCCGGTGCGTTGTCAATAGAAGCGAAATCACGTACTTCGGAGAGTCCTTTTTCTGCCAAAACGGTAGTAATTGCAGCCGTTAAGGTTGTTTTGCCATGGTCAATGTGACCAATTGTACCCACATTTACGTGGGGTTTGGAGCGATCAAATTTTTCTTTTGCCATTGTTTTATAAATTAAAAGGTTATTAAATTATTATCTATTTAATTATCTAAATAGAGGTTGTTTTTCTAT
>Ga0209628_10002801_pt1 | contig 11990 bp, 16 predicted proteins | sample TergutCu122P4_FD_187285 | JGI IMG/M metagenome (GOLD analysis project Ga0209628, IMG submission 187285) | Cubitermes ugandensis P4 segment gut microbial communities from Kakamega Forest, Kenya - Cu122 P4 (SPAdes) (version 2) | ecosystem: Host-associated > Arthropoda: Insects > Digestive system...
TGCGGGTCGTAGGGCAAGTAGTTTGCGGCCATCTCCCATTAACGCACGCCACCTCCCTTACGACGACAGATTCTCGACTTCTGCCGCCCAGACTCCTAGAAGGACACCAGGGCCGGCGCGCCCCGCCGCGGCTGCCACAACCGACGCGTGTGGCAGCCGCATTTTTATTCAGCAATCGCTTCTATGCGATCCAGCGCGCAATAGCCGAGGCCACGATGCTCAAGAGCAGGGTGCTGGCCAGCGGCAACTGCCATTCGCGGCCAAAGGCGCGGAACACGAAGTCGCCGGGCAGCCTGCCAAAACCGAAGCGCCGCAGCCAAAGCAACAGGCCTTGGCACAGCAGCAGCGCAAGCACGACGATGAGAAGCCAACGGATCATGGGTGCGATTCAGTCGGTTGCGAGTCTGCCCGGTCTTCAGCCTCATTGAGCACTGCCAGCGCCGCCGCATGCAGTTCAGGCGTCGCGGCGGCGAGCACGCGGCCATCGCTGTCCAGACCGAGCGGCCTGCCTTGCCAGTCGGTGATGACGCCGCCCGCCGCTTCGATCAAGCCCGCCGGGCCTAGGTAATCGTAGGGCTGCAAACCGGATTCGACCACGAGGTCGATGGTGCCCCCGGCCAGTTGGGCATAGCCGTAGCAGTCACCGCCGAAGCGGCGCATGGCGCAGCGCCGGCTCAGGCGGTCGAAAGCTCGCCAACCGGCTGCATCAAAAATATCGGGCGAGGTGGTGACGATGCGCGCCTTGGCAACCTCGGTACATCGGCTGGCGTGTACGCGCAGGCCGTTGCACGTGGCGTGGCCCTGAACGCCGATCCAGCGTTCGCGCAGCACCGGCATATCAACCAGGCCCAGGCGCGGGCGGCCGTTTTCGAGCAATGCGATCAACGTGCCCCACAGCGGCGAACCCGTGATGAAGCTGCGCGTGCCATCGATGGGATCGAGCACCCAGATACGGCGAGCGCCAAGCCCTTGGCTGCCGTGCTCTTCGCCGTAGATGCCGTCAGCCGGGCAATGCACCGCCAGCAGTTCGCGCATGGCGGCTTCGGCGGCACGGTCGGCCAGGGTGACCGGGCTTTCGTCGGCCTTGGCAATCACTTCCAGCGGCGTGCGGAAATGGCGCATCGAATGCACGGCGGCGGCATCGGCCAAGGCGTTGGCCAGCGCTTCGTCGGAAGAGAGGGGGGCAGAAGGACCAGAGATCATGACGTTAGAGCTTGTTCTTAGAGAGTATGCGTGCGATCGCCCGCGGCAAAGCCGATGGCTTCCCACGCCTGGCCGGCGGCAAAGCCGACGACCTTGAAGAGTTCACCCATCTCGTGCTCATGGATCAGCCGCGCCGCCATGCCGCGCTCGGCCAGCGTGGCCTGCTCCATCAGCGGCAGGATGCCGGCATTGAGCAGAAACCTCGCCTGACTGCAGTAGCCGAGCACATCGAGCCCCGCGTTCTGGCCAGCGAGCGCGATGCCGGTGAAGTTGACGTGCGCGGTGATGTCCTTGTCGCCCACGTCCACGAGCGGATCGCCGTCGGCCCGATGAGCACGGTGGCACATCACCGTGCCCATGTGGCGCTGCGGATGGTAGTACTCGTTTTCCGGAAAACCGTAGTCGAAGAAGAAGGCCGCGCCGCGTTTCAGGCGGTCGGCCAGCGTGGCGATGAAGGCTTCGGCCTGCGGATGGATTTCGGTCAGGTAATCGTGCGCGCCATCGACCTCGACCGGCGGGCGCAGCGCGGTCGGGCGGTCGCTCCATGCGAAGCCCTGGCCGTGCGCGACCACGCCGCGCTCGAACCATTGGCCGCCCACGCGGGCGAGTAACCGCACCGGCATCGCATCGAGCACTTCGTTGCCGACGATCACGCCGCGCATCGATTCGGGCAGTTCGTCGAGCCATTCAACCTTGGCCGCGTGCTTGGCGAGCGTGTGCCGCTGGCGCTCGCGCAGCGTGCCGGAGAGATCGACGATGGCGTAGCGCGTCACGCACTGACCGCGCGCTTCGAGCGCATCGAGCAATTGCAACGCCAGCGCCCCCGAGCCGGCGCCGAATTCCCAGACTTCGTCGGTGCCGGTTTTGTCGAGCGCCTCGCCGACCTGCACGGCCAGCGCACGGCCGAAAAGCGGCGTGAGTTCCGGCGCGGTCACGAAGTCGCTGCCCGACGAGGGCATGTGCCCGAACTTGCGGCTGGCGTTCGCGTAGTAGCCCAGCCCGGGCGCGTACAAAGCCAGCGCCATGAAGCGGTCAAAGGGCAGCCAGCCGCCCTCGCGGCGCAGCGCAGCATCGATAATTCGGATCAACGGGGCGGCGCGTTCGGCGCCCGGCTCCAAGTGGTTCATACGAAAGAAATTTATCAGAATGGCTCGATCATCCCAGCGTCAGAGCGTGCTCGTGACCGGCGGCGGCCAGCGCCTGGGCGCCGCGGTCTGCGAGGCCTTCGCGCGCGCGGGCTGGCGCGTCTGGTGCCAATACCGCGCCTCGCGCCAACAAGCGCTCGAACTGTGCGCGCGACTGCGCGATGAAGGGTACGACGCCACCGCCATCGAGGCCGACATCGGCAGCGATGACAAGCGCCGCGCGTTGATCGCGCAGGCCAGCGCCGATGGTCCCCTGAACTGCATCGTCAACAACGCCTCGGCCTTCGAGCCCGATACCGCGCTCGATTTCGACACCGATGCCGCGCTGCGCCAGATCGACCTGAACCTGATCGCGCCGCTGTCGTTCGCGCGGCTGCTGGCTCACGGCGCCGCGCCGGACGACGGCATCGACCGGTCGGCGATCCACGTGCTCGACCAGAAGGTTTACAACCCGAACCCCGACTATTTCTCGTACACGGTCTCCAAGCTCGCGCTGGAACGCTCCGTGGCGCTGCAGGCCCAGGCGCTCGCGCCGGCGGTACGCGTCTGCGGCGTGGCGCCGGGCCTGCTGTACCCGAGCGGGCCGCAGAGCGAGGCGAATTTCGCCTTGGCCTCGCGCGCCAACCTGCTGCGTCGTCCGATCGATCCGGCCGACGTTGCCCGCGCCTGCGTCTTCCTCGCCGCCACGCCGAGCGTGACCGGCACCACCCTGTGCGTCGACAACGGCCAACATCTGGTGCCGATGCCGCGCGACGTCATGTTCATCGCGGATGAACTTCTCCCCCAGGCTGCGCGCACTTCGTGTTGCTCCGCCATTCCCCTCTCCGGGAGCGCGCCCAGCGACCCGGTAAAGCCAGTTTCGCGGGCGCCCTGAGCGGGGCCGCGCCAGTCTCATGCGCCGCACGGCAGAAACCTGAAACCATGATCACCATCGACCCCCTGCTGCTGACCTGCCGCCGCGTATTCCTGCGCGACTACGAGGTCTGGATCAACATCGGCGTGCACGATTTCGAAAAACGCGCCGAGCAACGCGTCGTCATCAACGTCGATCTCTACGTGCCGCTGGATGTATCAACCCCCAAGGCGGACGAACTCGAGGAGGTGGTGGACTACGACTTCATCCGCCGCACCATCGCCACGCGCCTGAGCAAGGGCCACATCCACTTGCAAGAAACCCTGTGCGACGACATCCTCGCGCAGATGCTGACGCACCCGAAAGTGCAAGCCGCGCGCGTCTCGACCGCCAAACCCGACGTCTACCCCGATTGCGCTGCCGTCGGCGTCGAAGTCTTCGGGAAAAAATGATGCACATCGAACGGGAAAACCACAAGCTCGAAAAGCGCCTGTGCCGCGAGGTGGGCCGCGCGATCTTTGACTACAACATGATCGAGGCAGGCGACAAAGTCATGGTCTGCCTCTCGGGCGGCAAGGACAGTTTTGCCCTGCTCGACATCCTGTTGAAACTGCGTGCGCGCGCACCGATTCATTTCGACCTGGTCGCGGTCAACCTCGATCAGAAGCAGCCTGGTTTTCCTGAAGACGTGCTGCCCGCGTACCTGCGCGGCATTGGCGTGCCTTTTCACATCGAAGAGCAAGACACCTATTCCATCGTCAAGCGCGTCATCCCCGAAGGGAAAACCACCTGCGGCCTGTGCAGCCGGCTGCGCCGGGGAATCCTGTACCGCGTGGCCAGCGAATTGGGCGCGACCAAGATCGCGCTGGGCCACCATCGCGACGACATGTTGCAAACCTTATTTCTGAACATGTTCTTCGCCGGCAAGCTCAAGAGCATGCCGCCCAAGCTGGTCAGTGACGATGGCCGCCACATCGTGATCCGGCCGCTGGCCTACGTGGCCGAAAAGGATCTCGTGCGCTGGGCGCAGCACCGCGCCTTCCCGGTCATTCCGTGCAACCTCTGCGGCAGCCAGGAGAATTTGCAGCGCCGCCAGGTCGGCGACATGCTGCGCGAATGGGAAAAGAAGTTTCCGGGCCGCATCGAGAACATGTTCAACGCCCTGCAGAACGTGGTGCCCTCGCACTTGCTGGACGCAACACTGCACGACTTCCGCCATCTTGAAGCAACCGGCGTGCCCAACGCAGACGGCGACATTGCTTTCGATCCGCCCGAACTCTCATCGGCATTCGGCATCCCGTTGCGAACGACTGACACGAGGTAGTCCAGTCGATGCAAGGATAGGCAAAACGCTAAGCACTCAAGCCTAATCCTTTGGTAGAGGAATGCCCAATCGCTTGACGGCGGTCATGCGAAGCGCGGTTTGGCGTACCGATGATAGTCACCAGCGGCTGGCCTGCATGACGCATGTCAGCACCATAACTCTGACTATTCGCCGAAAGAGAACGCCATGAAGGCGCATGCACGCGCTACACCTGCGGGGGCGGTACTGCCGTGCCGGACCCGCATCTGCCTCCTCCTGTCTGGCTTACACAATGCGTGAGGCTATGCACGGATTCGTTCTCGGCATCGCCGGCAGTTCAGGCAGCGGGAAGACGACCTTGATCACCGCGATCCTGCCGCTACTCAAAGCGCACGGGTTGCGGGTGAACGTTATCAAGCACAGTCATCACGAACTGGATCTGGAGCCTCCCCACAAAGACAGCGCGCGCTTTCGCGAGGCCGGCGCCGCGGAGGTCATGGTGGCTTCGCGGCACCGCTTCGCCATCATGCACGAACTGCGCGGCGCGCCCGAGCCGACGCTGGCTGAGCAGCTCGCGCGGCTCGCGCCGGCCGATCTCACGCTGGTCGAAGGCTGGCGCAGCGAAGCCATTGCGCGTATCGAGGTCTATCGGCCCGCGCTGGGCAAGCCGCCCGTGCATCCGAATGACCCTTCTTTCATCGCGGTCGCCAGCGACGTGCCCTTGGACATCCCCTTGCCTTGGCTGCCGCTGCACGAACCGCAGCGCGTCGCGCGCTTCATTCTCGATTGCGCCGATCGCCACCGCACCGCCATGCTCATGGCCGATTCCGGCGCTACCACGCCACGGCCAATGACCGGCTCCCATAAGCCTTCTTCCTTTTTCATGGCGGTCGCCGATGCGCCGCACTCGGGAGTGCGTGCCAGCGACGCCTCACGGGCCCTCAACTCGCTGAATGTGGAAAGCAGCATATGAAGATGAAATCTTGGATGCTCCCCGCGCTCGCGGCATTGCCGGCTACGTTGTGGCTGGGATCAGCCCTGGCGCAGACGCAGGCCCAGACCGCGACCGTCAAAGCACCAGCCATGACACCGCAAGAAATAGAAGCCGGCAAGAAAATCTATTTCGAGCGCTGCGCCGGCTGCCACGGCGTGTTGCGCAAAGGCGCCACGGGCAAGAACCTCGAGCCGTCCTGGTCAAAGACGGCATCCGACGGCACGAAGCAGGAAGGCGGCACGCTCAAGCTCGGCACCGAGCGGCTGAAAAAAATCATCGCCATGGGCACCGAAGGCGGCATGGTGAACTACGACGACATCCTGACCAAGGATGAGATCGACATCATGGCGCGCTACATCCAGCAGACGCCGGATATACCGCCCGAGTTCAGCCTCAAGGACATGATGGCATCGTGGAAGCTGCTCGTGCCGGTCGACCAGCGGCCAAAGAAGCAGATGAACAAGGTCAACCTGAAGAACATCTTCGCGGTGACCTTGCGCGATACCGGCGAGCTCGCGCTGATCGACGGCGACACCAAGCAAATCTGGGACATCCTCAAGACCGGCTATGCGGTGCATATCTCGCGCCTGTCCGCTTCGGGGCGTTACGTCTACACGGTCGGCCGCGACGGCCTGGTCACGCTGATCGACCTCTGGACCGAGAAACCGACCACGGTGGCAACCGTGCGCATGGGCTCGGACGCGCGCTCGGTGGACACCTCCAAGTTCAAGGGCTATGAGGACAAATACCTCATCGGCGGCACCTACTGGCCGCCCCAGTTCTCGATCATGGAAGGCGAAACGCTCAAGCCCATCAAGATCGTCTCGACCCGTGGCATGACGGTCGATGGCGAATACCACCCCGAGCCGCGCGTGGCCTCGATCGTTTCGTCGCAAATCAAGCCCGAGTGGGTGGTCAACGTGAAGGAAACCGGCATGATCATGCTGGTCGACTACAGCGACATCAAGAACCTCAAGACCACCACGATCGAGTCGGCCAAGTTCCTGCATGACGGCGGCTGGGATGCGAGCAAGCGCTACTTCCTCGTCGCGGCCAATGCTTCGAACAAGGTCGCGGCGGTCGACACCAAGACCGGCAAGCTCGCGGCGATCGTCGATACCAAGAAGATCCCGCACCCGGGCCGCGGAACGAACTTCGTCCATCCGAAATTCGGGCCTGTATGGGCTACCGGCCACCTTGGCGACAACGTGGTTTCGCTGATCTCGACGCCATCGGACAATCCGAAATACGCCCAGTACAAGCAGTACAACTGGAAGGTCGTCCAGGAACTGCCGATGCCTGGCGCGGGCGATCTGTTCGTGAAGACGCATCCGAAGTCCACCCACCTGTGGGCCGATACCCCGATGAATCCCGAGCGTGAAAACGCCGAGGTCGTCCAGGTGTTCGACCTCACCGACCTGTCCAAGCCGCCGGTCAAGGTCAACGTGGCGAAGGATTCGGGCCTGCCCGAAACCAAGGCGCTGCGCCGTGCGGTGCATCCGGAGTTCAACCAGGATGGATCCGAGGTTTGGATCTCGGTGTGGGGCGGCAAGACCGATCCGTCAGCGATCGTCATCTATGACGACAAGACACTCAAGCTCAAGAAGGTCATCAACGATCCCAGGATCATCACACCGACTGGAAAATTCAATGTCTGGAATACGCAGCACGACATTTACTAGAGCTAAGATACTCGGATAAAGTGAGCGCATATGCGATGCGCCGTGCCTGAACCGCACGGCGCATCGTGGTTGCGCTAGAACTCAAAGGGAGCAAACTCAAGTGAATGACACCCAACCGACCCCATCGGAACGTATCTCGTTATGGCGCCGTCTACGGCGGCCCAGTGCGAAGTATTCGGTGTTGACCCTTCTGGGGTTGGGCATCGTCATCGGCATCCTTGCCTGGGGCGGTTTCAACACAGTGATTGACGCCACCAACAAAGAAGGCTTTTGCATCAGTTGTCACGAGATGCGTGACAACGTTTATGCGGAATTGAAGGAAACCATCCACTACACCAACCGCACCGGCGTACGGGCCGTGTGCGCCGATTGCCACGTACCCAAGCCCTGGATTCCGAAGATGCTTCGCAAGCTCAAGGCATCCAAGGAAGTCTGGGGCAAGCTCACCGGATCGATCGACACGCACGAGAAGTTCATGGCCAAGCGGCTTGAACTTGCGCGCGACGAATGGGCGCGCATGAAGGCCAATGACTCACTCGAATGCCGCAACTGCCACACGCTGGCGAGCATGAATCCCGAAAAGCAGCAGCCGCGTGCCCGCAAATCGCACGAAATGGCCGCCAAGAGCAACGAAACCTGCATCGACTGCCATAAAGGCATCGCGCACCACAAACCGGAAGGAATGACCGAAGAAGACGAAGAGTAAGTGCAAAGGCCATTGCCGCACCCATCCGCCGTATTCGGTAACCCATGATCACGAGGAACCCTATCATGCAAAAAACTTCTTTTACGCCCATTGCCACGGCCGCACTGTTCGCGCTGGCCTGCACTTCCGCCATGGCCGCCGCGCCCGACTGGAGCAAGGTGCCGGGCAAGAAAATCACCGTGTTTTATCCGGGTGTCTCACCGCTGGAGTGGGTCACCAAGGGCACCGAGCACGGCGGCGCGCGCGCATTGAAAAAAGGTGAAACCTGCGCGAGCTGCCACCACGATGAAACCGCCGACATGGGCAAGAAGATGGCCCTCGGCGAGAAGCTCGAACCCACGCCGATCAAGGGCAAGGCCGGCTCGATCCCCGTCAATGTCCAAGCCGCCAATGACGGCACCAACCTGTACCTGCGCTTTACCTGGAAGCAGCCTCCCGGCGGCGCCGAGAAGATGGACAAGGACAACCAGGTCAAGCTGGCGTTCATGCTCGAGGACAACAAAGTCCCAGGCGCCGAACTCATGGGCTGCTGGGAAACCTGCCACGGCGACGTGCGCACCATGCCCGACATCAAAGGCGAGAAAACCAAATACGTCAAGGACGGCAGCCTCGCCAGCGGCAAGTTCTACGACCTGATCCAGTGGACCAGCAAAGGCGACAAGCACGACGGCTACGTGGCCGAAAAGCGCGTCATGGAAGGCGGCCAGGCGCTGGTCGATGCCAAGGGCGAGAAAAAGGGCGACGAATGGGTCGTCACCTTCACGCGCAAGCTCACCGGCGGCAATGGCGACGTCACGCTGGTCAGCGGCAAGACCTACAACTTCGGTTTCGCCATCCACGACGACTACACGTTCGGGCGTTTCCACGATGTCTCGCTCGGCTACACGCTGGGCATCGACACCAAGGCCGACATTACTGCAAACAAGTAATGCAAGCTGAGGCAGGGACGCCCTCGCCCCTGGCCCCGGCCCCGGCCCCAGCCCAAAACGCAGCAGTGCCATGCTCGCGTTGATTTTGGGGATCGGCGCATGAACTCGCGGCCCCCATCGGATGGGCGCGCGCCGGGCCACGAATCAGCGCATCGTCACTGGAGTTGGCGGCCATGGGTTGCGCTGGCGCTGCTGGCAGCCGCGCTGGCGTTGCTGGCCGTGTGCCCGATACGCGACCGGCGCGACCTGGCCTCGGTTCCGATCGGAAAGCCTTGGCCCGCGATGTCGCTGCCGCTGCTTGAGGAGATGACCTGCGGCCATATGCTGACGGACCCCGAACAGTTACGCGGCAAGGCATACGCAGTCAACCTCTGGGCTTCGTGGTGCAGGGCCTGCCGTGCCGAACATCCGGTGCTGCTCGCACTTGCGGACACGCTGCGCGAACAAGGCCGCGCGGAACAGCTTATCGGCCTGAATTACAAGGACAAAACCGCGAATGCGACCACGTGGCTGGCGCAATTGGGCAATCCCTATGCGGCCACTTTCGTGGACGCCAATGGCCAGTTTGCGACCGAACTGGGCGTACACGGCGCACCCCGAACCTTCGTGGTCGATACCCAGGGCCGCATCGCCTGGAAACATGCCGGTGCCCTCACACCCGAATTGGTAGCCCAAGAGATTCTGCCGCGCTTGCTGGAATCCGCACCATGACACTGCACACCTGCCTCAACCAGACAAAGCCCATGCGCAACGCATCGTTCGCCTTCCCGGCCACCACCGGCGTACCCGCCGGCACCTTCGGCGCCAAGGCCTTGCGCGCGCCGGCCCGTCGTTGAGAAAAGAGGCTGCGATGGATCCTCGCCGGCGTCTTTTTCTGCGCGGCAGCTTGCGCCCCGGCACGGCTGAGCTGGCGCCGACGCGTCCACCGTGGGCCGTGGAAGGCGAGCGCGAATTCCAAGCCCGCTGTACGCGCTGCGACGCCTGCATCACGGCCTGCCCGCAAAACATCGTCACACGCGGCGATGGGGGTTATCCGACGATGGACTTCTCCGCGCACGGCTGTGACTTGTGCGGGCGCTGCCTGGCGATCTGCCGAACCGGCGCATTGCGCGATACCGGCAAAGCGCCAAGACCCTGGCGCGTACAGGTGGGGCAAAACTGCCTTACCCGCCAGCGTGTCGAATGCCAAAGCTGCGCCGATACCTGCGAACCGCGGGCGCTGCGCTTTGCGCTCGCGCCGGGGGGCATTGCGCAACTGCAGGTCAACCCTGCCTCATGCAATGGCTGCGGTGACTGTGTTTCAATCTGTCCGGTCGGCGCGATTTCGATGGTGACCGCGACCACTTCCGGCCCGGCCCGCGACCCGGCCCGCGACCCGGCCCATCAGTAAATCAGATGGCATCGCAAAACATGCTCCCATCATGGCATCGTCAAACAGCTGGTTTTTCTGGGCAGTGTTGTCAGCGGTTTTCGCCGCGCTGACTGCGATCTTTGCCAAAGTCGGCGTGCAAGGCGTCGACTCTGACCTGGCTACGCTCGTTCGCACGGTCATCATTTTGTTTGTCCTCTCCGGGTTCATTTGGATTGCGGGAAAGTGGAGCAATCCTTTTGCGCTTTCATCCAGAACGTGGCTCTACCTCGGTCTATCCGGGTTAGCGACTGGCGCCTCATGGGTTTGCTACTTTCGCGCGTTGCAAATCGGCGATGCATCAAAGGTCGCGCCAATGGATAAATTCAGTCTTGTTCTGGTCGCCGTTTTCGCCTTCGTGTTTCTCGGCGAACGGCCATCCGTGCGCGAATGGATCGGCATTGCCATGGTCGCCGGCGGCGTGCTGGTCTTGGCATTCAAGCGATAGCGGGTGGTCACGCGAGTGACATCGAATAGGGGTAAACCACAGTCTTTTATTTTTCCTGTGGCTCCTATTCTTTAAAGCATCCCGAAGCACAGCACGTTTCCAAGAAACATTTGAATAACCCCGTGTGAGCCGGCGAGCCCAGGTTTGGGATGGGCCGCCAGGTCTGCGAAGTGGCGCAGGAGTTTTCCGACCAGGCGATCGCGCTGATTCCGATCCGCCAGACCTACAACTTCGCGGTCCATCCTTACGTCAAGGACGTGCCGCCGTTGCAAAACAGCCTGGTGCGTGTGCGTGGCATCTGGCTCGACAAATAACAAATCAGCCTCTCGATTCACCACAACCCAAGGAGATCACCTTGTCCCGCATCCCGTACTTCGACATGACACAGGCGCCGGCGGAGTATTCCGCCATGCTCGGCGGGCGGCCCCCGCTCAACCTCTATCGCATGCTGCCCCACGCGGGGCCAGGCGCCAGCACCGGCTTTTTGAAGATCGGCGGCGCGCTGCTGCGCGAAAACGTGCTCGATTCGCGTCTGCGCGAGCTTGTGATTCTTCGCGTCGGCCTGCTGTCCAACGCGGGCTATGAAGTGCACCAGCACCGCCGCGTCGCGCGCTCCGTCGGGGTGCCCGAGGAAAAGATCGAAGCCCTTGCCAAAGGGCCGGATGCTCCCGTGTTCGATGAACTGGAACGTCTGATCCTGCGTTTCACCGACACGGTATTTCATGACGTCAAGGCGCCGCCCGAACTCTTCAACGCCGTGCTCGCGCGGTTGGATCATCGCCGCATGGCGGAACTGGTTCTGACCATCGGTTTCTACATGATGGTCAGCCGCTTCCTCGAAAACTTCGAGGTCGACATCGAAGCCCCCGGCACGATCTAGCCAAGCCCATCCGAAAGGTCGTCATCGTGAATCTGCCTCCTTCCGAAATCGATCCGTCCCGTCAGTTGCTGACATCCTCGCTTGGCCGCTCGCCCGGACGGGGGCGCCTGAAAGGGCGCCGGATTCTCGTCGTCGGCGCGGGCCAGCGCGTCATCCCCGAAGACAACCCGCCCGTGGGCAACGGGCGGGCCATCTCGCTGTTGTTTGCGCGAGAGGGGGCCAGCCTGGCTTGCGTGGACATTTCCAGCGATGCCGTCACGCAGACGGTCAACCAGGTCCACGCCGAGGGCGGCCAGGCCTTCGCTGAAGTGGCCGACGTTGCACAGCCCGAGCTGATCGCGCCGCTGGTCAAGCGTTGCGCCGACCGGCTGGGCGGGCTTGACGGCCTGGTGCTCAATGTCGGCATCTCGTATGGATTGCCGCTGGAAAAGCAAAATCC
>Ga0209628_10002802_pt1 | contig 11988 bp, 12 predicted proteins | sample TergutCu122P4_FD_187285 | JGI IMG/M metagenome (GOLD analysis project Ga0209628, IMG submission 187285) | Cubitermes ugandensis P4 segment gut microbial communities from Kakamega Forest, Kenya - Cu122 P4 (SPAdes) (version 2) | ecosystem: Host-associated > Arthropoda: Insects > Digestive system...
ATGAGGTACAAACATAAAGGAAATTATTATTTTTACAAAATTTTTCAAACTAAACAGAATGAATAGTAATGATCAAAATCTTTCGATTGAAAAATATCTCGAAAGAATCAATTATAATGGTGATTTGTCCATAAGTTACCATACGCTGTCTCAACTTGTTTTTTGCCATTTTATGAACGTGCCATACGAAAATCTGGATATTTTGAACAATATCCCGCTTTCACTTGAAATCCCTGATTTATACGATAAAATTGTCAACAGACGCCGGGGAGGCTATTGCTTTGAGTTAAATACACTGTTTAATTGGCTCTTAAACAGGATTGGATTTAAAACTCATACATATTCAGCACGTTTTTTACTGAATATACCTGAAAATACTATTCCCATGCGACGGCACAGATTAACCAAAACCGAAATCAACGGAGCATGTTATATTGCCGATGTAGGAGTAGGTAACGAGGTACCTGTACGTCCGCTTCAACTCGACGAAAACAACATTGGACATGAAACTGCAATGCGGAGATTGGTTTTTAGATTCAGAAAAGACGAATTTTTTGGTTGGGTTTTACAGTATAAAAATCCTCAAAAAGATCCAAATGAATGGAAGGATATATACGGATTTACGGAAGAAATCGAATATGAAATTGATTTTGTTCAACCTAATTTCTGGTGCCAGTACAGTCAGGATTCACCGTTCAGAGTACAGAACTGGCTCGCCCTGCGCACACCAGACGGGAAATACACAATTGACGGTAATCTTTTCAGAATATATGATCTGACAGAACCTCAAATAAAGATTACGGAAAGAATTTTTGAACCGGATGAGTTGAATGGAATATTGAAGGATTATTTCGGAATCGTTTTGTAACCAAAGTGTCAGACATTCTGTATTTTACTCTTTTGTCATTTAAAATTGAAAACTAAGGGAAAAATGAAAGTCACCAAAATTGTCCACAAGCCATAAACAGGTAAAAAAGATGCAATACTCTTTCCAACATACTCTATTTGGTTTTTATCTTTGACTGCTTTGAACAATCTGTAAGTAACTATTAGCAAATTGGTCAAAATGAGAATATTGCTGCCTAATACTGCAAGTCTGTTAGGAGTTATTCCCCATTCGGAAATTCTATACAAAATAGCCGATAGAGCGGTACCATTTACAATCACTGTCAAAATCGAAAGTGCAAGCAGAAGTAAAGTTCCAATAACAGTCGCCGAATTTTTTGAAGTTTCTGCGATTGAGAAAAAAATGATTACCATAACGCCGACTAAAAGTAAATTGAATACAATCAGAAAATCTCTGTCGTTGTATGGGTCTTTACCCGTTCTAATTACAGCCAAAAGATAAACGACAAGTGTCACAAGCACTAAGGGTGTAAATACTTTGGCAATTACAGGAGAAACCTTGTTAACTATTTGAGGGTTTGTCTGTACAAGATAGGTTCCAACAATCGGTGATGCAGCAAGCCCCCAAACTACAATATACTGAAAGTAAAATTCGGTTATATTTACGTCAATCAGTGAAAAAAGCCCAAGAGAAATGCCCGTTAAAACAGCGCCTGCGATTAATATGATGGTTGTCATTACGATTAAGTCTCCATTAAATCGTAAATAGTCCAACCTGTGCTGGTAATTTTTCAGTTTGTCGCCAACGTATGAAAAGCCCAATACAGTCCACAAGAACAACGGCAAATGAATGCAAGCAAGAATAAGCGTTTGACTTTCTTTGCTTTTGTCATTGTCCGGTAAAAAGTTGATATAAAGAGCGGACAATAAAATGATAACCGAACTGATTATAATGCTTTTCTTATTACTTTTTTGTCTCCACAAGAAATAGGCGGTCATCAATGGAAAAACTATCAATGCTATGTTTCTGGGATAAAAGAAATCAGCATCAATTGTCTTAATAAACTCCGGAATTTTTGCTAAAAATCCCGCCATGAATGCTGCAAGAACGACAAAAGTCAATTCGTTGTTAATTCCCCAAGAAATCCCTTCATTTTCAAAGTTTAAGCGTTCAAACCAAACTTGGGCAACCGGCTTGTCTTTGATTTCGGGATAAATCAAATCGAACGCCCGTTTGAAGGTCGTTTTGTTGTCCCGGTATAACTTTTCAAGTTGCTTCGGGTTGTCTAAATTGCTTACAATCTCTTCTTTCATCTGAGTTATTTACCGGTAATCTTTCCCACATCGCTTAAATAATTAATCAGCACATCTAATTCCTGTTTTCTCGTTCGCATCTTTGCCTGAAAATCTAAAACTGCTTTATCATCTACCCAAAGAATGCAATCAAAAAGAAGTGAACTGTCCATTAATCGAATGCTGTAGTCGTAAGAAATAAGAAATACCAAATCTAAATTAACACCCGAATCCTGTATAAAATGTATCATAATGGGCGACGAAAAAACCGACTTGCCGTCAATAAAAAAGTGCAACTCGGAAAAATGCCTTGCAAGAGATATAATTTCGTCTGATTTTTCTTTGGAAAAAACAATTTCGCCCATTGTTGCACCAAAAGAAACAATATCATCATCCGTAAAAACCAAATCGGTTGTACTTGTCGGATTTTCCCCCGACTTCGTTCCAATCACATATAATCCGCTCGAATTCAATTCACCGTTATCAGGCAATGTAACATCATTGTCAGGCATCATTCCACCGTCTTTTGTATTGTCATCGGTTGCTAGTTCGGAGTTGCAACCTGATAATAGCATTCCACAAATCAGTGCGGGAACAATCATTAAAACTAATCTTTTCATTTTCTTTGATTTTTAATTAATTAACTATACTTTTTATTTTGCAAAGATACAACATTTTTTATTATTCACCAAAAAATACATCATTTCCCATAACAAAAGTATTTTTTTGTGCTCTTTTTCGAGATGCTACTCACTCGATAACACATTTCGCGGCATTGCTTTCAATGTGGTGGCGGTTTCAGGCTGAATATGTTAGTTATTGGTTGTGTATGCCCTGCTTTATTTCGAACATTTTGTCTGCGTATTTTTCAATCATTGGCTTAAAGTACTTCTGTTCTGCATCTTTTCGTGCTGCTTCGGCTTCTGCGAGATTAAAAAACCATCCAAGGAAATATTTTTTACCTTTAAAACCAATTTGTGCACCCCACTTTTGAGTTCGTTTATTCCAATAAACACCCGTAACGCCGCTTATATTATTTTTGGGTATTTTTGTTGAAGAAATAGAATTTATACAGGTCCCTTCCACATGGAGATTTCTTTTCCTTTTCTCTTCAATTCCTTCCACTGCTCTATCTATTTTAAGACAACCGCAAGATTTCGTTGTTCCTTCTTTCACCGTGCTTGCAGAACATATTATTTCATTACCACAGGCACACCTAAAAAGCCAAAGAATATTGTTCTTTTTATTACGTCCTCCGATAGACCTTATTGCTGTTAGCCTGTTAAATGTCTGACCTGTTAAGTCGAGCCTTTTATTTTCACTACATTCTCTACGAAAGCATCCGCAACTTTTTATACCTCCTGTTTTTAGAGTAATTCCCGCAACAACTGTTTTACCTCCGCAGTCGCAATCGCACTCCCAAAGGAATTGTCTTTTGTTATTTTTTTCGCCTGTTTTTCTAATAACGGTAAGACGACCAAATCGTTGTCCTTCCAACTGTAACAGTGGACTTTTCGGTACACATCCGCATGACCTTATTTGCCCTCTCATTACTTCCGACCCAGAAGCCTTAAATTCATTACCACAAGCACACTTAAAAAGCCAAAGTGCATTTTTTAACTTATCTCTTTCTTCGGTAGATTTGATAGCTGTTAATCTGTAAAAGGTTTTACCTGTTATATCAACCTTTATACTCTCATAAAATTCCTTACGAAGACACCCACAACTTCTAACTCCTTTTGCACTCTTAAATTTGGTAGTAGGTAAAAATACTGTTTTCCCGCAATCACACAGGCATTCCCAAATATATCCTTTTTTATCCGTTTCATCTGTACAACGGATGGCAGTAAGCTTTCCAAATCGTTGTCCTGCAAGGTATAGCATTTTATCTTTCATGTCAAATTACTTATTATTTATGGTATAATTTGCATTTCTTCCGCCGCCTTCTTCCTGTTGCAAAATGCCCTTTTCTATCAAATCTTTAATATCTCTCAATGCCGTGTCGGTAGACGTTTTGGTAATTTTAGCCCACTTTGAAGAAGTAAGTTTTCCGAAGAAATCGTCGAATAACTTGTTTATCATTATGCGTTGTCGCTCGTTAATTGCGGTTTCTTTGTGTTTTTCCCAAAATTCTGCCTTACGCAAGGTGTTTTGCATACTTTCTTCGGTTTCGAGCAATGCGTGTTTCAGACAAGTCAAAAACCAAACTAACCACTGTGTGATGTCGCCTTCACTGTGTTGAACAGTTTTAAGTGTCTCGTAATAAGCATTTTTCTCTTGCTGAATTTGGTTTGACAAACTGTAAAAACGCTCTGAACTGTTTTCGCTTCGAGCAAGTAACATATCGGAAATTGCTCTTGCAATTCGTCCGTTTCCGTCATCAAAAGGGTGGATAATGATAAACCAAAAATGTGCAATAGCCGATTTTAACACACTGTCTATTATAATATTGTCGTCATTCAACCACAAAAGAAATTTGTCCATTTCTGTTTTTACATTTTTCGCAGGAACGGCTTCGTAATGTACTCGTTCTTTTCCCATTGCACCCGAAACAATCTGCATTTCTTCGATGCGGTATTTTGCTACTTCGATTTTATACATTCCGCTGTAACCTGTCGGGAAAAGTGCAGCGTGCCAACCAAATAAACGTTCTTCTGTCAATGGTTTTTTGAAATTTTGTGTAGCATCAAGCATCATTTCCACAACTCCGTCAACGTTTCTGGGCGAAGAAACAAGTCCCGCAGTATTTATTCCCAAACGCCGTGCAATTGAGGAACGCACTTGTTCGTAATTCAACTTTTCGCCTTCAATTTCTGACGATTTCACCACATCAAGTGTCAGCATTTCGAGGTTTCTTTCCTCTTTTGATGAAAAACCGAGCGAAAGAATTTGCCCTAAAATTTTACCCTGTAAAAGACGAACTTCACCAAATGCCGCACTCACAGCTGCATTTTGCCAACTGAAATCAGTCCAATTTTCATATTGATAAACGTATTTAGCCATGTCAAAATAATTATGCGGCAAAGATACAATTTATTTTCCGCATTTTTGCGGCGAATAATTTTTTTTCCACTTCCGTTCACCAATGCCCCAGTTACCCCTTCAGCAACGAGTGGTAGTTTGGTAACTGTCACATCTCTCTCTTCGCAGCACACCCAAACTGCTTGTTGTACCGATTTTAGTACTTTTTCCATGTTGTCACCCAAAAAAGATGTTAAAAAGTATTACCAAACCACCATACTAAAGCCATTCGAACATAAGGAATATTCCCTTTTGCAGGTGTATAACTGTATTTTACTGGAATGTTGTAACCTGCATCGAGCCGAAGATTTATTCTGCTTGGCATTGGCGAGGCAAAATACGGATCTCTCATCTTGAATTTGATTACACTTATTTCGCTACGCAATCCAAAGCCAACAGTAAACGAATTTGTTATTTTAAATTCAAGTTTGCTATCATTTGGGTCTTTGTAAAGTTTGCTTTCTAAAGTAGTCCCGCCAAGCATGACAAATGGCGTAAATTGCAACCAATTATTTTTTAGCAATATATAACCACCAAGAACTCCTCCGTCTACGTATGAAAAACGATCATTTTTTTGAAAATCATGTCCGTACCCTGTTGATTGGCTTAACATAGGAGTTTTTAAGTCCAAAGAGCCTCCATTAACTTGTAGCCCCAAAAGAAAATTGTTGAAATAAAAATCCATAGACACATTAAATACGGTAGAAGACACAAAATAATTGCTCAAATTTCCTGTAGGAAAAATTTGTGTCGCGCCCATGCTAAAAGCCATTCCAAATGTAAAAAGAGGATCGGGCAGATACTTGTTCACAAAATCGCTGTATCGTGATTGCGGATATTTTTTCTTGAACTCTTTTAGTTTTGTCCCATAATAATTGTCTCGACCATTTTCAATAATGTGAAAATATACTCCCAACAACTCTTTATCTTCGAGTGTTAAATCTGTGGTTAGCGCATTTTTTAAATGTAGCAAAGCGTTATTTTTAACTTCCAAATGCAAGGTGCTGCTGAGTAATTGATCGCGAATTGCAATACAGTAAGGTACTTGAACTGTTTCAGAAAAATGTTCGGCTTTTGTTAAAAAATTGTTCCAATTGTTGGTCAGGATAGAGATGAACAATTCCTCATTATATGTAAAGGCGGCGCAATTTCTCGCGTTTGCTTTTTCATTTAAAAAATCGTAAATCTCTGTAACCTTGCTATAGTCCTTGGCTTGTACATGCTGTAAAAGCAATCTTCTGCCGTTGTTTACCAACAGTTCGGTACTGTCCACAAACGATAAAATTTCATTTTCGATTTGTGCGTTAACAGTGCTTATAACGATAAGAAGCAAAAACGTGCTTAATACCACTTTGAACTTTTTAAAAATCAAATATGTTTCCAATGCTTTCATTTTATGTTTTACTTTTTTTGTTATTACTCATTAAAATACGCCCTCGCTTGTTTGAAATCGCTCGTTGTTGTCAGGCATATTCAAAATTCAATTCCATTGTTATAATAAATTATTTCAGAATTATTATCGTTTATATATGCGAATGGATAATCATATTTGCTTGATTTGATTTTCCACGCTTTGGTATATTTTTCATACGTGTAACTTGAGCCTGCATTCAAATCATAATATCCAAATTCGAAATCAAAACACCCTTCGATAATGTCTTCAATACGAATCACTTCAACTGTTTTATCAACCTTTGCTATTTCTACGAGAAATTCCAGATATTCTAAATAAATTTCATCGTGTTTTACGATATTAATGAACATTTCTGCAACTTCATCTTGTATCATTGACTGTCTCGTATTTAAATTTATCGTGTTGATTAAATCGCCTGACAAATAATAATAGTTGTCATTTTGGTCAAAATGAAATATTACATCACTTGTAAATACCATTAAACCGTTTACAAATTGAAAACATCTTATATGGTGATAACCTAACTCATCTTTCTGAAATCGAGTAAATTGATATTTATTATAATTCAATTTATTTCGTTTGAATAAATATTTTACAACATCCATTTCAGATTTTGATAAGTCAGTGTTTGCAGGTGAATTTTCAATAGTATTTGCGCAATAATAGTTTTCATATCCATTTCCACAGCCTGAAAACATTGTAATTACTGCAAGGCAAATTGCTTTCACAATTATATTCCTCAAATTCAATTTGTTATTATACATTTTTTTTGAAAATTTATGCTCTGGTCGAACGGTTTATATTACGTTTAAGTTCAATTATACTTTTTTATTGTCTCACTGCATCGATTTTATACAATAACAGGATGGCTTTGCGCATATCACTTCTTCACCTTGTAAATACGTCCGCTGAAATCCATTTTGTCAAGCGTAAGTGTTTGCGGGTGATCATATATGGCCTTTACCATTTCCGGGGTATTCCATCTGCTGATAAAATATGCCCAGGTCATGAACCACGACCACATTTTCTGCGCTTCGTACTGATCCACTGTGGGCAGTTGTCCTATCTCACCCAAAGCGATTAACTTTCCGCCGCCCAATTTCAACAGGTCGTCGTGGTGGCTTTGTTTGTAATCCTGCCTGTATACGTCGGCAGCCAAAACGTCAACATATTCCACTCCGGGAAAGAACAATTCATAATCGAAAGCTTCGTCGTTGGGTATATCGCGCGGAGCATTGGTATTCCACACCCAAAGCAGATTATTCAGTTTGTGGTGATGTGTGAAATAATTGTACATCATTATCCACAGTTTTTTAAACCCGTCATCGCCGGGGTGATTGCACCACCAGAACCAAACGCCGTTCATTTCGTGGTACGGACGCCACAACACGGGCACTTTCGCCTTCTGCAACTGCTTCAGGTATCCGGCGATATTGTCGGCTTGCTGTTTCCATTTTCCGTTCAGTTCGGTGCCGTCGGTTACCATTTCTTTCCAAACTTCGGGTGATGGCCGGTTTTCCATAGCCCAAATGGATTTTCCGTTACAACTGTCACCTTCCGTTGGGAAACAGCCATGCCACATCAGGGTGATGATGCGTCCGTTGTTGTATTGACGTATGGCTTCGTCAATCATCCCCTGACGCAACTCTTCCGTTGAGCGTCCATTAAAATCGCACGGGTCAAACGGAACGGTCAGGTTCATTGGTCCGCAATGCTGGAATTTTGCAAAATTATCACCAATGGCATTGAAACTGAAGTCGCTGCCCCACACAACCGGTGTTTTGCCTGCAATCTCTATTACAGCATCATCGTACCGTTGCAGGTCGCTCACGAAATTGTGCTGCCCTGCAAGGCAATAGTTTCCCTGTATGGAATACAGGAAACTCAATAACTGCGCCGTTTCAGGCGAAGCATCCGGATTTACCGGTGAAAATTTATCCGTAACAGCCGGCCTGCAACCCAAAAGCGACAGACTGACGGTGAAAACTAAACTAACTTTTACTATTGTGTTCATATACTGTTTATTATTACTTTATAAAAATCATATTCACAGTGCAAAATTAAATATTTTTTTGAATATATCTAATGGTTAATTTTTTGTCTTTCCTGCCACTTTGATTTTTAGTTTATCGCTTCCGCTCAATCCTTTTTTGTCTACTGCCTGAACAGCAATATTATGCTCGCCTTCCTTAAATTTCTTTTCCTGAACGCCTGTTTTGTCTATTACTATATCTGCCTTAAATTCCTGCTCGTCGTGTGAAAAATCCCACGAAAAGAAATCAGTTCCTGTTTCACTTTCGGCTTTTGCCTCAAACCTGTATTTGAGATTTTCCAATTCTTCGGCTGTCAGTGTAACTTTTGGAGGCTTGTCATACGGAATAATGTCTTTTATGTATTTAAGTTCAATCAGCGTATTTTCTTTGTTTTTTAGTCGGGAAACCTCGTTTATCAAATCTTTAGAGAACTCAAAACCAATGATAAACCCACAAATTTGTCCTTCTTTTTTGTTTTGGTCAAATAAATATTTGTTATCTCTTGCAATTGCCGTAAGAAAATTGTCAAGCGTATCACGACCAATCGCTTTTTTCCACTTTTTGACCTGAATTGGAGTACCGTAATCTGTGTGACCATCAATGCCGTAGTCTTTTCCGCCTTTCGTATTTGGAATGCCGCCAAATTTTTCTACAATCCATATCTCAAAATCTTTTCCGTCCGTTTTGTTAAGTTTTTCAAAATCAAACGTGGGCAAAATTACTTCGTATGGTTTAGCAAAAAGTTCATTTTGTCGTTTTTTCAGTCTCAAATCAGTAACCTTTATTGCCATAACCGATTGGTCTATTCCAATCCATTTTCGGTTTAATTTGTCGGCAACGGCAACCGTTGTTCCGCCTCCTACAAACGGGTCAAGAACAATATCGCCTTCGTTTGTGGAACATTCGATTATCCTTTGTAAAAGAGCTTCGGGTTTTTGAGTAGGATAACCGATGCGTTCGCCTGTCGATTGGGTGGCTATTTGACCGACTTCATCCCAGAGATTATCAACAATTACTCCCTTATCTTCATCAAGATAATGTTTGTAAACAGGGTATTTAGAAGTCGGCACTATCATTGCTTCGCCGCTGGCAAGTAGTTTTTCTAATCTTTCCTTTGAAACAGATTTAAGAGGGTTCCATTTAAACCTTTTTCCGCATCCATCTACTTTGTCATAACGTTTTAACGCTCCTTCGTTTAGCGGACGAGTAATTTTATTGAAAATATAATCTGATGTTTTTGAGTACCAAAATATTGTGTCAGTATTTATTGGGAATTTTTTAGCAATAGATTTGCTGCTTCCTGAATTGAACGTTCTCTTCCAAATTATTTCGTTTCTGAAATTATTTCGTCCAAAAATATTATTCAAAATATCTATTTTAATTTCAGCGCTTGCGTGCCAATCGCAATGTAAAAAGATACTTCCTGTTGGTTTCAATACTCGGTGCATTTGCCGAACACGGTTTTTCAACCAATTGATATAATGGTCAATTCCACCTGCAAAACGGTCTTCAAAACTGCGTTTCTCGCCATCATCGCCCCAAATCACTTCATAAGTTCGATTGCTAAAAAACGGCGGGTCAAGATAGATAAGGTCTATCGTGTCGCTGTCAATGGCTTTTAGAACTTCTAAATTGTCGCCAAGAATTAATCTGTTTACATCCATTAGATTATTTTTAGGCGGCAAAGATAACTAATTTTTTATATTGTACGCAGTGTTTTGTTTCCGCTGTCAAACTATTCTATTTTCCGAATTTCCAACGAGAGCAAAATTGTGTGAAACTTTTTTCATAGCTTCGCTACCGTCAGTCACATTTCTGGCTGACCCTTGTTGTGGAATATAAAAAAAAGTAGACAAAATTACTGCTTTATTGCTGATGCTAAACTACTTAATCTTAAAATCCAAAACCAATTCATTTTCTAAATACGCCTGCAGACGGTCGCCAATTTTCACCGGACCAATACCATGCGGTGTACCGGTAAAGATTAAGTCGCCGGTTTTAAGGGTAAAGAATTGGGAAATGTGTGCAATGATCTGGTCTACCGTAAAAATCATATCTTTGGTATTTCCTTGCTGTACGGTTGTTCCATTGATATTCAAATGGAAATTGATGTTTTGTATGTCAGAAAACATAGTTTTGGATACCATATCGCCAATAGGCGCCGAATTGTCGAATGCCTTGGCAATTTCCCATGGATGGCCTTTCTCTTTGCAATGCCGTTGCAGGTCACGTGCGGTAAAGTCTATACCGACAGTTATCTCGGAATAATAGCGATGGGCAAACTTGGGTGCAATGTGCTTTCCCAACCGGTCAATTTTGATTACAATTTCAGTTTCATATTGAATATCAGTTGAAAAATCAGGATAGAAGAACGGTTTGTTGTTCATCAACAATGCGCTCTCCGGTTTGCTAAAAATCACCGGTTCCGGCGAAAGGATATTGTTCATTTCCTTCACATGCGAAGGATAATTCATTCCAATGGCTAAAATTTTCATTATAATATCGTCATTTGTTCCTGTTCGATCATCTTCTCGCAGTAATGGCATTTGAGTGTAACCGGTTTCTTTGCGATGACGTAGAATCTGGTAACAATTCGTTCATTGTTGGTGATACAATGTGGATTGACGCATTTAACGATTCCTGTCACCTCGTCGGGTACTTTCACTTCGCGCTTTTCCACTACGCGGTAATCGCGGATGGTGTTCAACTTTGCTTCGGGCGCTACCAACGCTATTTTGTTTATTTCCGCGTCGTCGAAATACCTGTCGGTGATTTTGACAATCGCTTTTTTCCCCAACCTTTTACTGTCGAGGTTATTCCCGAAAGTGATTTGTGCATTGATCTTTTCCAACCCCAATATTGAAATGACCTTGAACAGGCTTTGCGGCGGGATACGGTCAATAACTGTTCCGTTGTTAATGGCGCTGACTACAAGTTCGCCTTTTTTTAGTTCGCTCATATTATTTTTTTAAGGCACAAATATAATGTGTTTTTATCAAATTCCTGTAGAAATTTTATTTTTTACATTTGGATTTTACGAAAAAGGCCTTACCTTTGCACCGCTTTTTTTTGAACACGATTCGCTAGCTCAGCAGGTAGAGCACATCCCTTTTAAGGATGGGGTCCTGGGTTCGAATCCCAGGCGGATCACATGAAATTCAAAGCCTTACAGATTTTATGTAAGGCTTTTTTTAAAAAGGCCATGTTTTACCATCTAAAAATCACATTCCGTAATCTTTACCGCAACGGTATTTATTCCGTAATCAATATAGTCGGTCTGGCGGTGAGCCTTGCTGTGGCTATACTCATCCTGCTCTGGGTGAACGACGAATTGAACTTCGACCGTTTTCAAAAAAAAGGCAAGGACATTTATCTGGCCAT
>Ga0209628_10002803_pt1 | contig 11987 bp, 7 predicted proteins | sample TergutCu122P4_FD_187285 | JGI IMG/M metagenome (GOLD analysis project Ga0209628, IMG submission 187285) | Cubitermes ugandensis P4 segment gut microbial communities from Kakamega Forest, Kenya - Cu122 P4 (SPAdes) (version 2) | ecosystem: Host-associated > Arthropoda: Insects > Digestive system >...
AAAATATATATAAGCCCCAAAGTTTTAAACAATTATCAAACTCTTCATATGTTTATAGACGATATGTAAGCTATGGAGTTGGTAATGAAAATATTTGTTAATATTTCAGACGTTCCTCTCACAAAATAAAAAAAGCTAATTCTAAATGGACGCATTGTTGTTCGGACCACAACAACAAATACCAGTTAACCGTACCAGGTATGCCCATTGCGTTTCTGTTCAGTTTGAAGATACTTTTCAGGTATTTGAACATAAGCGAACTCCTGTATTTGTAATGACAAAATTTTAGTTGTAAAAATACCCGTATTTAAAAAAAGATAGAAAACAAGTCCCTGGCTGTGTGCAGCAGTGGAGTTATCACTGGCTTAACTAAAGAAAACTGGTGAATCAGTAGTTTTGTTTCGTTGTTTCATCAACCTTACAGCAGATTCATTTCACATAGGCTTATTACTTCGAATTGTTGAACAGCAAACAACTGAACTGCATCAATTTCCCTCAGAACGAGTAAACAACTAATTTAAAGAAGTACCTTCGCTGGGCAGGCTAAACACGTGGATAAAATACGACGGTGTTACTGCAAATAATATGTAAAATTGATATTTGAGTAAGGCTGAAATAAACGGGAGTGAACCACTGGTCTCAAAATATATGTAAAATTAACATGCATTTACTGTCGAAAACTAATGGATTATCCTATCGATGCTATATATATATATATATATACATATATAGGTCGGTGGTTTGGTCGTGGCGGACCACAACATGGGCCACCCCAATAACCGGACCACACTTGCTTCGAGCTTTTCTTCCGGGAAAACATGACATTATCATTTATCGAGGAAAACTAGAGACTGTTTAAAAGCATGAAAACAGTATGGGATCCCATAATGCGCACAATCACTGAAAGCACCATTTTCCATTTTCGTACATTAAATTTTGGCCTCAAGACGGTTCACGTGAACCGAAACATGTCGCTAACTTTGTATTAAAAGACTGTACATATGTTGTGTTTGACTGAATAAAATCACGTTATCGTGTTCGCAGTCGATTGTGCTCGTCTGATACATTTATATCGACAGATATTTGAGGCACAGTTGATAAAGAACACACAAATGTTGCCTTAATTTTTATGTTTAGAACAACAACTGCTTCTTCGTCCTCAGTCATACCACACAAACACACAACTGTCCAAATTGTAACGAAAACGGAAACGTCATAATGTCAATGACGTGTCCAATTTTTTAAAATTTCTATTATTTTTCTCCAATTTTAAACAAAATCAAAATCTTCTTTCCCACATTTTACTACAACAAAAGTAGTGTGGTAACCGTACTTAATTCATTGAAGACCCTAGGCAAGTCCCTAATATTTTTTTATCTTACTGTTAATTTCCAGTTCCTCAACAGATATTCCTTTTTTTTTTTCATGAAATGTTTGCTAGATACACGCCTTAAATTGATCAGACAATCTACATTGCTTTGGCTTGGATCCTGTGCCCACTGCATTTCTGCCTGCTTCCTTTGATCCAAGAAACCTAAAAATTCTTTAACAAACCACAGTTTATGCTGTTTCAATTCGTGCAGACCTACACCCTACTCAGCTGAGGTTTTGATATTTTTTATGTTCTCCCAATTCCTATTTATGGACTCGTCATCACTTCAGTTCTCCAAAGACGCAGACTTGTTTGTAATATCAATCTGATTCTGTCTGTAATATCAATCTGATACTGTTTCCTAACATCCAGCTCATTTACCTTCCTGATATTAAATTTTACCCCTTCAAAAATTTGTGCTGCTTTTTTAAATACTGCCAAACTTTCCCTAACATTTGCAACCACCAGATAGTGATCCGTCTCATTGTCTGCTCACTTGAAACTTCGTACACCTGGTATAAACAAATGCCATCTCCTATCTATCCATATGCAATCAGTCTGCTTGTGAGTCTTCCCATCGGGAGAGGTCCAGGCATACTTATGAATGTCTCGGTGCGGGAACATCATGCTTTAACAACTAGATTTTTATGTGCAAATTTAATATTCTAACACCAGTATCATTAATAACCTGTTGAAGGCTCTCATTCCCAATTTTCGGTTTCAAAACATTTTCTCTCCCCACTTTTGTATTTAAAATCTCATAATTAATTTTCATTTAACACTTACGAAAATAATTAAAAAATTGTTCCAAATCTTCTTAAAAATTTTCTTTTTAAATCATCGCCTTTTTCCTCACATGTGCACGCGCATCCAGAAAAATTATATTTAACCAGCGATCTCTCAGAACTACATATAACAACTTATCGCTAACAAACTCTACTCTCTTAAATTCTGATATAATTCTGTGCTGTAAAAATTGCGTTTCTTTTCATTTTCCATAGAAAACCTTCTAATCCCCTGCTCTTAATGAACCCTCTTTGTCCCACCTCACCACCTGCACACCCACTAAAACTAATTTATATCTTCCTAATTTCCTGGCTGCTGCTGTAACTACACTTGCAATATCCAGTCCCCCAAACATTCCAAGTACCAAATCTCATAACCATTTTCTGTCGCTAAATTCGTACCAGAGTGTCAGTCCAAGAACAAAGCTTTCTTTGTACAAGGATTGGAACAGGATACGTTTTTACGGTAAGGAGTTGTTAGCACATCGCCCAACCACATAGTTGGGGGATCATCCCTTCTCGGCTGTCTGCGACTTCTTATTAAATATATTCACACACGCCCTCTATATTGGAGGCCATTCCTCCATCCACAACGTAAGGACCCGTAATGCCGTGGTGACAGGGACCCAATTATCACATACAGTGGCACAGTAGAGAATCAAATTTTTGTACACTGCTTTATTCTGTAGCCAATCTGTGGTACAATATAGTATCAAACTGCTGTACACTGCTTTATACTGTAGTCAGACTGTGGCACTGTATAGAATCAAGTTGCTGTACACTGCTTTATACTGTAGTCAGTCTGTGACACAGTATATTATCAAATTGCTGTACACTGCTTTATACTGTAGTCAGACTGTCCACAGTATAGTATCAAATTGCTGTACATTGTTTTATGCTGTAGTCAATCTGTGGCAAAATATAGTATCAAATTGCTGTACACTGCTTTATACAGTAGTCATTCGGTGGCACAGTATAGTATAAAATTGCTGTACAATGCTTTATACTGTAGTCAGACTGTGCACAGTGTAGTATCAAATTGTTGTACACTGTTTTATGATGTAGTCAGTCTGTGGCAAAGTACAGTATCAAATTGCTGTACACTGCTTCATACTGTAGTCAGAGTGTGGCACAGTATAGTATCAAATTGCTGTACACTGTTTTATGTTGTAGTCAGTCTGTGGCACAGTATAGTATCAAATTGCTGTACACTGTTTTATGATGTAGTCAGTCTGTGGCAAAGTACAGTATCAAATTGCTGTACACTGCTTTATACTGTATTCAGACTGTGCACAGTATAGCATCAAATTGCTCTACACTGCTTTATACTGTCGCCAGTCTGTGGCACAGTATAGTATCAAATTGCTCTACACTGCTTTATACTGTCGTCAGTCTGTGGCACAGTATAGTATCAAACTTCAATACACTGCTTTATGCTGTAGACAGTCTGTGGCACAATATAATATCAAATTACTGTACACTGCATGATACTGTAGTCAGACTGTGGCACAGTATAGTACCAAATTGCTGTACACTGTTTTGTACTGTAGTCAGTCTGTGGTAAAGTATAGTATCAAATTACTGTACTCTGTTTATACTGTAGTCAGTCTGTGGAACATTATATTATCAAATTTCTGTACACTGCTTTATACTGTAATCAGACTGTGGCACAGTATAGTATCAAATTGCTGTACATTGCTTTATACTGTAGTCATTCTGTAGCACAGTATAATATCAAATTGCTGTACACTGCTTTATGCTGTAGTCAGTCTGTGGCACAATATAGTATCAAATTGCTGTACACTGCTTTATACTGTAGTCAGTCTGTGGCACAGTGTAATATCAAATTGGTGTACACTGCTTTATACTGTAGTCAGTCTGTTGCACAGTATAGTATCAAATTGCTGTACACTGCTTTATACTGTAGTCAGTCTGTGGCACAGTATAATATCAAATTGCTGTACACTGCTTTATACTTTAATCAGACTGTGGCACAGTACATTATCAAATTGCTGTACACTGCTTTATACTGTAGTCAGTCTGTGGCACTGCATAGTATCACTTTACTGTACACTGGTTTTACCAGCATATTAGGTTTAAACCATGATGCGGACGGACGATTCAGTTTCAAACCCTAAACGGGCTCATGGAGACAAATTCCTTTGCTTAAATGTCCTAACTAGGGAACACAGCAGGAGATGTGAGGGCCGTTAAGGCATTCAGAAGCTTGGGCCTGGACAGCACATCCATCAACTGTCAAGTTGGTAGAAGTTTTACAACTCGATTTTGCGAGTGAATTCCGAACCTTTTGTCACTTCAGAGGACATAATTCTTCAGTATGAGTGCCCGTGAGCGACCTCAAAATGTTCATTTAAGGTAAGTTAGGGTCTACTGACTTGAATTAGACAGCCAATGAGATTTGACTTTCCAAAATTTAAATTCGGCCAATGGGGGTTTTAAATTTGAATTTCGACCAAAAATATCATTACATACATAGTGGAGTATTTGGTTTGGAGAGAGAAGAAGCGAGCGGGAACACTTTTACTAGATCGTTGGAGTTACGAGGATGCGAATATTGGTGCACAGGAGAAACGTATTTATATTCAGCAATAATTCAGTGTATCATATCAACACATAGATGAACAGTTAAATGTTTATTCCAAGTGATTGGTCACCCAAATTAATTTTATATTGCCTTTTGAATATTAGAGTATATTAAACAAAAAGGAAACTATACATGAGCTTTGTAAAAACCATTGCCATTAATAAATAAAACTGAAGAAGGCATACTGTATCGCGTGGGTGTTAGTCGGTAGCAGTCGTAGTCAATTGTGGACCTTTCAGAGGACCTTCCACGTAAATTACCCTGATGAAAGACCTGCAGGCTTGCTGAGCAGACGGGAGGCTACGAAACCAACACATCACAGGAAGGTGCGGTAGCACTCCTTTATGCTGTAGACAGACTGTGGTAAAGTATTGTATCAAATCGCTGTACACCGCTTTATGCTGTAGTCAGGCTCTCTCAGTCCTCTGAAACTGAACCCTCGCAATGTGGCAAGAAAAACTGGTTTATACAGTTTACTGAATTTTTGTCTGTTTTAGAGTGAATGTAGGGAAATTATTAACCAGATTATTGAAATTCCTCTGGGAAAAAAAGGCGCCAGTCATTGGCACTCAGGTCAGAATAATTCATTCTGTACGCAGCTGCATAAAGAACAATCCTGTTGTCTGAAAATATCACAGAAAGCGGCTGAAAAATTTTCAATGCCTTAAAACAGTTATCTTTTCCTTGAAGTCTGAAATGTACAAGAAGGCAAATAAAAGGCAATTGTGTGCACAAAACTGTCACATTTTAAAATACAATCGTTAGATCTTGAGAAATCCGATGTTTGTGTCAATGTGAATGTCAGCACGGTGTATGAAAAAATCCAGATTGCATAAAATATGTGAGTAACTTTATAACGCCTTTTTTATTATACTCCTACGTCAATAAACACGCATTCTCAAACGGTAACAACACTGCATGTTTAAAGCAAAACTCCATACAACAAACCTTAAATTTCTCATAACTTTCTTCACCTCCCTTCCACAATACTACTGTCTGCTTTATTCCATTCAGCCCCTTACAGCCCACCTCCACTTTAAGACACAATTTATCTTGATGATTTACTCCTTGAGCAAAATATTATGGGTCTGGTTATAGTAAGGTTTTGCAACGCCTCTGCATTCAGGCGGCTCAAATTTAACCAGCAATTTTAACATTTTCGTCGAATATTCCTTTATTCCCGTTACCTACATATCTCCATGTTTTGATGACTGTGTCCCCATATATATGCCATATGTCGCTGTAATCACATCATGCTCCAAATTATGCTAAATAACCATCTTCAAATTTGTCATGTCCTATTGAATTTTTATAATGGAATAAGCAAAAGGCATTATATTGAAATTCATGGCATTCAGAAATAAGTATGAGAAATTCTGATGTGTTGAGGTTTCGAATTAAAAAATGAAACGAAATGAACACTTTCCTACAATGAACCTCAAACACTGAAGCTGCCACACGGTCCCTAGGAAAATCCCTAACATAGTGAGACCTAAAGAGTGTGTCCCGAAAGAAACAAGGCATTATCCAAACAGTAAAACGTCTCAAATTTTGGGAATATTTGCTACAAAATGAGAAGATATATTCTCCTTATAAAGGTCAAGAAATTAAACAAAAACTTCTGATGCAATTTCATAACTCCTTTTACACCAAAAAAGTTTCTTAAATTTTATCCTATTTAAGGATCCGTCCTTCCCACAAAGTTAGATTTATGTCTATGCATAAACTTTCGTATCGCCACTTAAACGAAGATGTAAGTTTCCGTGAAATATAAAACAATTACTCGTCCCTGAACCGATAAAGTTACATATTGCGACAGGGATTTTGAAGACTTCAACTGAAATCAGAATACAACCAGAAAATTATCCTAATGCTTCCGTGGGCGATGGTCTATCCATGCATAATGGCATTAATTTCACAAAACGCAATAAACAGGACAACAAATGTAGTAATATTAATCAGATCAGTTCCTGTCACTAGCACTTCTTCCTGTGCTATACGACCGCAGCTCAACATTGGAACTTGTTCCTTCTCTTCTGGTTTCGAGACATGTGAAGTTTTACGGGGAAATGTCGTCAGCCCCTTGTCCAACACCCAACCTGACGGACCAGGTCTCCGTATTCATGACCCCGGAGACAAGGTGACCCGGCTACACCCCTAGACACGGGGTAGATCGGGACCCCGGCAGCGCCACTTCCCTTACCCACAGTAATTGTGACCCCTTGAGGTCAGTTGGTAGTACTGTTGCAGGGAAATAAATGGTAAGTGGATTAAATGAGACAGAGGGTAGCGAATAGATATGGTGAGAGTTGGAGGTTAAGTGACGTATAAAGACTGAGTTCTGCAATGAAATATCCATCCCTCTAATGCCCTTTCTTCGCACAGACAGCCATAAAGACGGGCACAGACAACCGATGTACAACGCCTGCAGTGAGCGAGGATTTCAGTAAATATGTTACTTGCCATTTGAATATTCTGTATTTCCATGCAACAGATTTATGTAAGGATGTATTTATTGCCAACTGATTGCACATCTGTTGGTTACAACGTGCGATATTGCTTCTCCGACATGATTTGGCTAATAATAATATACATCCTCAGAGAGACCGCAGACGCCAGCAAGCTCCTTTACTTCTAATTTACTAAGATGTACTTGCGGATGGCTACTATTATTAGCCCAAACATGTCGGAGAAGCAATAGCACTCATTTTAAAAGACAGATTTTCAATAAGTTGGGAATAAATATAATTGTGTTATATTCTTCTTGTTACAGAAATTTAAGTTCTACATACAAAGGTTATGGATAATTTTTAATATAATATTAGACAGTTTGCTTCTACAGTGCGACATTTGAGGTTCTGGCAAAGTACTTGCACCTTACGCTATCTCTACCCATACGTGGTACAGCTGTATCAATAGTGTCTTGGTGCTTTGTAGAGAAAAGGGGGGCCTAATTAAATTGAATGGTACGTGAAATGTACCCCTACTCTGAGGGAAATTTTATATTTCCCAAGGGGACACTGGCAAGGGCGTGAATATAGTCATTCACTTCTATCTAGTGCCGAAAATGTGAATGTGTAGAGCTAAACCCCCAAATAATCTAATTAGAACAAGCTTTATATCCACCGGTCTTAATCCATTGAAAATTTTTGGAGTCGCGTAATTTTTTTTTTACTTCCCCTTGAATTTGTACCTTACTAATATTTTTATATAACAAAGTTACAAATTCGCACTGTAAATTAATTTTCACTGCAGAAATTGTGCAAAAAATGGCGTGGAAAAATTCTGACAAATTTGATACCACATGGGATGACATGAATCTGTATGGAGTTGTATGGATAGGAGGAAAGTAGTTGTTAGTGAATTTATATTAGGCACAATAAGATAACTTGCATTCATTTATACAGACAGTACGGGATAACTGATTGATGGTGCATTGTGCAAAAAACACTCATAGATAATATTCGGAATACAAAACAATCTGCCATTTTGAACAAAGTTCAATTGTTTTCGCTCGTTTTAAACACAGCAAGATATGTCTCCAGAAATATATATTTACAGGTAGGCACTGCCAGCGGATCATTATTGCCAAGCGTCCAGTTTCGCATCAATCATGTACTTCCTGTTGCTGCTTTCAGCTCTGCTCGCCTGTGCAGCAGGTAAGTGTTACAGCTACAGTAACGTAATATTAGAAGGTCCGGACATACAGGATCGATATAGGTATTTATGGACTGAGTAATGTAGAGCAGAGTGCTGAGAAAACTTAATTTCATATAGTCAAACACTTCCCTCCCCCTTTTGTGGAACCAAATGTTCATTATCATGTTCACAAAACCTAAACCACTATCCCCATCCTGAGACACGCCAATCCATTTAACTTCTTCCGACTCGAATTTAAAGATCCGTTTTAATATTGTCTGCCCAGCCAATCCTATTTCTTCCAAGTGATCTTCTTTCCTTACATTTCTCCAGCAAAGTCATATCGTTATATGAAGATATAAGCTTCTATCGCCTTAAATATGGGAATTAGATACAGTACTAATCCTGAGGGGTAAAGGCGGCCAGTGCATAAATCTGACAACCTAACCACCATCCTGTGCCGTTGTCATGAAATCTGGGAACCTTAACTTCCTGGAACCCTCTGGGCCACTACAGGCCTGTAACGGGACTACTTTACCTTTGCCTTTAACTAACGGGGTGAGAAAAAACTAACTGCATGAAGCAGGCATTTTTAAGAAATTCAGAACCACTGAGTTCTGTCAAAACATTCCGTTTCGTGTTTGACTAAGAAATATTTCAGCATACTGCTCACAACAGCAAATCACTTATAGCCGTGCTGAGCCACAAGAACACAGTTCACATCATCACGACAAAAGCGATCTTAGGGAAATAAACGTAAGTGAAGGCGAAAACAGTTCAATGATTCTATTTAATAAAGACAAATAGTTTATTTAAATAAATGATGTATCATTGAAAAACTGATATAAGCAGAACATTTTCAGTTTTCTTATGGTATTTTTTATTTTAATGTGTGCTGAAAACGGTGCAAGAAAGCTGAAAATACATTAAAATCAAAACAAACATAAACAACTATTAAGTTCTTTGTAGGTTTATAGACGATATGTAAACTGTGGAGTTTGTAATGAAAATGTTTGTTAATATCCAGGCGTTCCTCTCAACAATGCAAAGCCGAGGCTAGATGGACGCATTTTTGGTGGGAACGAAACAGATATTACCAGTTACCCTTACCAGGTAAGGCCATTGCATTGCTGTTCAATCTGAAGACACATTAAAGTATTTGAACAAAGGAAACAGCCTGTGTTTGTAATGAGAAAATTAAAATCGTAAACCATATTTAAAAACCCGATAGAAGAAAAAGGCTGTGGCTCTGTGCAGCAGCGGAGGTATCGTTGACTAAACAGAAGAAAACTGGTGATTCTGTAGTGTTATTTGTTGCTTCATCAACCGCATAACATTTTCATTTCACACAGGCTTATTACTTCAAACTGTTTAACAGCAAACAAACGAACTACATCAATTTCCCCCAGAAGGAGTAACCAACTAATTTAACGATGTTTTTTCTGGGCAGACTAAACACGTGAATAAATGACGACGGTGTTAGTAAAATTATTATGTAAAATTACCATTTGAGTACAGCTGAAATACAACGGAGCGAACGACTGATCTCATAATATTTATGTAGAATTAACACAATTTCTATCGACAAGTAATGGATAATCCGTTGTAACCGTTGAAGAGGGTTCAACGCTTCCGACGTGAGAGGATGCAGTGAGACCAGCGGGGATTTATGGCTTTTCCAGAGTGCTGCTAAGTAGGAAGAAATTAGGGTGCGGGAGCGAAATGTGGCAAGGCCAGCTAACGGTGAAAGAAACGTTTGTCGGTAGTGGACCAGGAGGAGAAAGAGGCACTTGATTGTATTTGGGATTCGGTATTCACGGGACAGTGGGCTAGAATCAGGATCATTGATAGCGCGGGGAAGCAAGGAATGGTGTAGAAAAGTTAGTTGTGCAGAGGAGTCGGAGGTTAGCAGAATGGTAGAACAAGAAAGAGAGGTCGTGTGAGGAAATTACATGAAGTAGACCGTGTGGTTACTTCAGGTTGCTGTCAACCAATAAAGCTGTAATCATAATGAGTGAATAAAGGGTTGAATTAATTGAGTGAACTATCACTAGCTAGTGCTGACCCTGTGAAGTCCGTCTGATAGCCTGCACGGTAAATTTCCCTGAGACAAAACTTGCAAACGGGCCAATCTACTCAGGTTTTGTGCGATTGAGAAAGGACGGTAACACCGTGTCACTGCTATACTCTGTCGCTGGGATGGTTGTGAGGTACCCCAATAACCGCCTCCCCAATCACCAAACCGCAATCCTTTCGGCCTTTTCTTCTGGTAATGCATGGCATTATTATTTACCGAGAAAAACTACAGACAATACGTAAATTGTGAAGTAAATTACGGATTCCGCTGTTCACATTCAAGGCAAGAGGGTTTGTTCTTTAGTGGAAATGAGAAGGCAAAGTAGGGGGAATCATGGCAAACAGACATTAGCGTGTGTAACTGATATAAGAAACAGAGCATTTCTTCATATAAATAAAGAAATTAAATTGTCCTGTTCAGCTAAAATGTTTTTTTCTAGTTCACCAACCTTCAGCAATTGCTCCATAAAGACTGTTAATCAAATGCACGTTGTCATAATATTTACACTAAATTAATCCCCCTAATAGGCGTCTTTATTTTTGAAGATGTTTGTGGAACATCCTGTATATTTGTAATCACTTATCTGATGAAGATGTTAAATAAATGCAGTCGTTCAACACATTTCTGTTCAGTGATAATGCTTATTTGTATTTCAGGTGGCAGTGCTGTATGCGGGAGGATACAGGTGTAGTGGCTCCATCATCAATGAGAACTGGGTGGTGACATTGGCTTTTTGCGTTAGAGGGTAGGTTTGTTCCGCAGAATGTTGCCTGTAAATATATCTTCATCAAACATAATATCTCAAGCACGTATTAATTTTTGTAAATATGAATTCACAATTGATATTTATTTCATAACACGTAAAACATTTTTGAAAAAAACTAGATTATACGTGATCTAAATAAAACGAGAGTTTCAAATATTCCGGTCCGTTGGAAAATGTCAGGTTCACATTCGTAAAGCACAGCTAGATAAGAGCTGGGAATGTGTAATAGAATTTAGTTCAAATTATTTTGTACATCCACCGTCCCCAAACTCTATCTACGCCGAAAACATCAATGTATGTATAAAATAAAATTCAGACGTTTGTGTAACAATTGTTGCCGTCAACAAGTAATAAATATTAAATATTCTGAGCGTGTTTTGTAGCCTTAGGTTTACAGCAAAACACATGCGTTGTGCTTTGTTGTCATTTTTGGCCTTCCAACTCTACAGTATTTTTCACACTATCTTATAAAATAACGATTTTCGGAAAAAGATTTTGGCAACATAACATTCGTGTTTTGATTTTCTGTGCAAATTTTGGATGAAGCATTTCTCGTTTTAAAAGAATTCGGTGAGAAATTATAACAAATTTACTACAGCTTTATGAAAATTACCAGTTATTCTTGTCAGATTTTACAGAATTTGGAATTTTTCCGACGGAATTCCAAAAAAAAAAAAAAGAAAGAAAGAAAGAAAGAAAGAAAGAAAGAAAGAAAGAAAGAAAGAAAGAAAGAAAGAAAGAAA
>Ga0209628_10002806_pt1 | contig 11986 bp, 9 predicted proteins | sample TergutCu122P4_FD_187285 | JGI IMG/M metagenome (GOLD analysis project Ga0209628, IMG submission 187285) | Cubitermes ugandensis P4 segment gut microbial communities from Kakamega Forest, Kenya - Cu122 P4 (SPAdes) (version 2) | ecosystem: Host-associated > Arthropoda: Insects > Digestive system >...
CTCCATCCGCCAGCCCGCCGCCCTATGCGGCCTGACCGGCTTGAAGCCCACCTACGGCGTCGTCTCGCGCTACGGCATGATCGCCTTCGCCTCCTCGCTCGACCAGGCCGGGCCGATGGCGAAAAGCGCGGAAGACTGCGCCCTCCTCCTCAACGCCATGGCCGGTTTCGACGCGCGCGATTCCACCAGCCTGGAACGGCCCGCGGAAGACTACGCCCGCGACCTGACCCAGCCGCTGGCCGGACTCAAAATCGGCCTGCCGACGGAATTTTTCGCCGAGGGCCTGTCCGCCGACGTGGCGCAGGCCGTGGAAGCCGCCATTGCCGAATACCGCAAGCTCGGCGCCGTCACCGTGGACGTGTCGCTGCCGAACATGAAACTGTCGGTGCCGGCCTACTACGTCATCGCCCCGGCCGAAGCGTCCAGCAATCTGTCGCGCTTCGACGGCGTGCGCTATGGCTGGCGCGCGCCGCAGTACACCGACCTCAACGACATGTACCGCAAAAGTCGCGCCCAGGGTTTCGGCGCCGAAGTGAAGCGGCGCATCCTGATCGGCGCCTACGTCCTCTCGCACGGCTATTACGACGCCTATTACCTGCAAGCGCAACGCATCCGCCGCCTCATCGCCGAGGACTTCGTCGCCGCCTTCCGCCAGTGCGACCTCATCATGGGCCCGACCGCGCCGACAGAAGCGTTCAAGCTCGGCGACAAAGCGGGCGACCCGGTGCAGATGTACCTGTCCGACATCTACACCATCGCCGTCAATCTCGCCGGCCTGCCGGGCATGTCCATCCCCTGCGGCGCCGGCGCCAAGGGTCTGCCGGTGGGTTTGCAGATCATCGGCAACTATTTCAGCGAAGCGCGCATGCTGAACGCGGCGCATCGGTATCAACAAGTGACCGATTGGCATAAACGCAGCCCAGCGCCATGACCATCCAACTGCGTTCCGCCGCCCTTCTTGCGCTCTTGCTGCTACTTGGCGCCTGTACCCTGCTGGAGAAGACGCGGATGGGGAAAGCCGCGCCGATACCGACGCGTTTGCTCAATGTCAAGACTGAATGCAGTTTTCATGACGAAGCCGGCATTGATGGCGCGTTGACGCTGGATGTGGCGAAATCGAAAGTGAATGACTTCAAGGCGAGGGTCAATATCCCGAATCACGGCACGTGCCGTTTCGCCTTCAGCGATTTCAGGCAGACCAAGGAAGCGCCCAACGTCGAACTCAGCCAGATCAATGGCCGCTGCATCGTGCGGATGTGGGAGCAGAACGAGCATGTCACCGTCGCTTTCGATCAGTGCGAGCAGATGTGTTCGGGCGGCGCTTTCGACTGGCTTCTGCCGATCATCCATGACCGGCAGGATGGGAGTTGCGCTTGAGCACTTGCAAGTGATTGAACTGTGACTTGCATCGAAAAACGCTGCCATATCAATCAAAAACGCGCCAGAGCAGTTTCGATATGTTATCGATGACCTCAATCCGATACGGCCTTAACGCCTTCCCCTTCAAGGGGAAGGCCGGGATAGGGTTGCCCGCGCCTGCGTGTGCAAGAAAACCCATCCCCACCCAAACCCTCCCCTTGAAGGGGAGGGCTTTATCGCGCTAAGAGCCTGCAAGAGAAAGCAATCATGGGAATCGCTCACTGGGAAGTCGTCATCGGGCTGGAAGTTCACGCCCAGCTCAATACGGAATCGAAGATTTTTTCCGGCGCGTCGACTGCTTTTGGCGCGGCGCCCAACACGCAAGCTTGCGCGGTGGATATCGCCCTACCCGGCGTGCTGCCGGTGCTCAACCGCAAGGCGGTGGAGCATGCCATTCGCTTCGGCCTTGCCGTCGGCGGCCAGGTCGCGCCGCGCTCGGTGTTCGCGCGCAAAAACTATTTCTATCCGGATTTGCCGAAGGGCTACCAGATCAGCCAATACGAGTTGCCGGTGGTGTCCGGTGGCGGCTTGACCATCCGCGTCGGGCGTGACGGCGCGGCAGAAGAAAAATTCATCCGCCTCACCCGCGCCCATCTCGAAGAGGACGCCGGCAAATCGCTGCATGAGGATTTTCACGGCAAATCCGGCATTGATCTCAACCGCGCCGGCACGCCGTTGCTGGAGATCGTCTCCGAGCCGGATCTGCGCAGCGCCGAGGAGGCGGTGGCCTATGCCAAGGCGCTGCACGCGCTGGTGCGCTGGATCGGCATCTGCGACGGCAATATGCAGGAAGGCTCTTTCCGCTGCGACGCCAACGTCTCGGTGCGGCGCAAGGGCGCGGATGCGCTCGGCACGCGGCGCGAGATCAAGAACCTCAATTCCTTCCGTTTTTTGCAGCAGGCCATCGAGTACGAAGCGCGCTGGCAAATCGAAACGCTCGAAGACGGCGGCCGCATCGAGCAGGCGACGGTGCTGTTCGATACCGCCAGCGGCGAGACGCGCGCCATGCGCTCGAAGGAAGAAGCGCACGATTATCGCTATTTCCCCGATCCCGATCTGTTGCCGCTGGCGATTTCTCCGGCCTGGATCGAGGAGGTGAAAGCCGTCATGCCGGAACTGCCGGAAGCGATGAAGACGCGCTTCGAGCGCGACTACGGCCTTTCCGCCTATGATGCCGCCATGCTCACCGCCGCGCGCGAGACAGCCGCGTATTTTGAGCAAATGGTGGGCGATGGCAGTGCCAGCAATTCCGAGCGGGCGCAGCCTGCGAACACCCGTCACCCCCTTCCTCGGGAAGGCGCTTATGTCAAGGTTTGCGCCAATTGGGTCATGGGGGAGCTTGCCGCGCGCCTGAACCGCGAGGAGCGGGACATCGCCGCCGCGCCGGTCAGTCCGGCGCAACTCGCCGGTCTGGTGGCGCGCATTGCCGATGGCACGATTTCCGGCAAGATCGCCAAGGAAGTGTTCGATGCGCTCTGGAACGGCGAGGGCGCAAATGCCGATGCCATTATCGAGGCCAGAGGTTTGAAGCAGATCTCCGACACCGGCGCGCTGGAAAAAATCATCGACGAGGTGCTGGCCGCCAATCCGAAATCAGTCGAAGAATTTCGCGCCGGGAAAGAAAAAGCCTTCAACGCGCTCGTCGGCCAGGCCATGAAAGCCAGCAAGGGCAAGGCCAACCCGCAGCAGGTCAATGAACTGTTGAAGAAGAAGCTGGGCGGGTGAGCGCGGGGCCGTCCTGTGACGCCAGACTTTCTGGCCGTCCGCCGCCGCCGGCATAATTCCGCCTAATCCTGTCATAATCCTTATTCGGTTTTCGCCGCCGCCTGTCGGCGTATCATGTGCTGTACGGGATTGAAAATCAATCGAAAACGCAATTCCCAGGAGGAAGCTGGCTGCAATTGATTTGCATAATAAACAGGAGACATCATCATGGCACACATCGTTGTTCTTGGCGCCGGACTCGGCGGCGTATCCGCTGCCTACGAATTGCGCGCCGCCCTTGGCAAAACGCATCAGATCACCGTCGTCAATGCGGTCGATTACTTCCAGTTCGTGCCCTCCAATCCCTGGCTGGCGGTCGGCTGGCGCGATCGAAGCGCGATCACCGTGCCCCTCGAAGCCCCGCTGCGCAAGCGCGGCATCGACTTCATCGCCCAGCCCGCCACGCGCATCGACGCCGCCGCCAACCGGCTGGATCTGCAAGACGGCCGCCATCTCACCTACGATTACCTGGTCATCACCACGGGGCCGAAGCTGGCCTTCGACGAAGTGCCCGGCGCCGGCCCGGAGGGGTATACCCAGTCGATCTGCGCCGTCGACCACGCCGAGAAGGCGCTCAAGGCATACAACGAGTTCCTCAAAGCGCCCGGGCCGGTCATCATCGGCGCGCTGCCCGGCGCTTCCTGTTTCGGCCCGGCGTATGAATTCGCCTTCATTCTCAGCACCGATCTGGAGCGGCGCAAACTGCGCAAGAAAGTGCCCATCACGTATGTCACCGCCGAGCCTTACATCGGCCACCTCGGGCTGGACGGCGTGGGCGATTCCAAGAGTTTGTTGGAGAGCGAGCTGCGCAACCGCGACATCCGCTGGATCACCAATGCCAAGACCACGCGCGTGGAGCCGGGCCGCATGTTCATCACCGAGATGGACGAACACGGCCAGCCGAAAAAGGAACACGAATTGCCTTTCAGCTACAGCATGATGCTCCCCGCTTTCAAGGGCGTGGACGCGGTGGCCGGGGTGGAGGGCCTGTGCAATCCGCGCGGCATGGTTCTGGTGGACCAACACCAGCGCAGCCCCAAGTGGCGCAACATTTTTTCGGCGGGCGTGTGCATTGCCATTCCGCCGGTGGCGCCAACGCCGGTGGGCGCCGGCGTGCCCAAGACCGGCTACATGATCGAAACCATGATTTCAGCCATCGTGCAAAACATCAAGGATGAACTGGCTGGCCGCGAAGCCACCGCGCGCGGCAGTTGGAGCGCCGTCTGTCTGGCCGACATGGGCGATACCGGCGCGGCCTTCGTGGCGGTGCCGCAGATTCCGCCGCGCAACGTCAACTGGATCAAAGTGGGGAAATGGGTGCATCTGGCCAAGATCGCCTTCGAGAAATATTTTCTCTACAAGGTGCGCAACGGCAAATCCGAGCCGATATACGAAAAACATATCCTCAAGGCGATGGGGATCGAGCGGCTGGATGGCTAGGTCAGGGATCAGTAAAAGATGCGGCGGCTATGCCGCCGCAAAATACTGATCGCTGCTCGGCAGGCCGTCCTGCGACGCCAGACTTTTGCGTCGAGAGAAAAATCAACGCGGCGGCAGGGGCGCGGCGGCGTTTCCAGACGGCGCGGTCGTCAATTCCTGGTAGCGCCGCTTTTCCTCGCCGTAGCGGGCCTTCAGCGCCTCGATGTCTTTCTGTCCGTGTTCGAGCGTCGTTTGCTCGGCCTTGAGCTGGGCCTGGTTGGTGCGTATCCGCGCTTCCAGATCATTCGGCATCGGCTTGCCTTTGTAGGGCGCCGCTTCGGTTTCGAGTTCCTTCTCCCGCTTGCTCAGTTCAAGCTGTTTATCCTGCGCCATCTTCATGTTTTTCTGCACGCCGGCAATGGCGCGGTCGCGCGTGCTGTCGATTTCCTGCGCGTTGCTGTAGGTATCCAGCAGGGCGCGGTCCTTGCGGTCCTGCTCCCGCTTTTTCACCTCCGCTTCCCGCGCGCGCTGTTCCTCGGCGGCTCGCGCCGCGCGCTCCTCCGGGGTGGGCGGCGCGGGAATCTGTTTGACCGTGATGCCGCGCGCATTGACCTCGCGGTAAGCCCGGTTGTAGCACTCTTGCGGCAGCACATCCGAGCAGAGCTGCTTGCCGTTGTCGCCGGTGCAGCAATAGGTGATGCGCTCGGCGGCGGCGCGCCCGCGCGCGCGCTGCGCCGCCGCCGATTCCGGCAGCGCGGCGGCGAGAAACGCCAAAGAAAGAAGCGGGAGAGCGCCAAATCTAATCATCATGTTTTGATTCCGTATTGTTGTCGATAGTGAAATACAGCCTGCATATTCTGTGCCAGTTCCGGCTGTCCGTCGAGATAGGCCAGCACATCGTCCAGCGTCGCCACCGCCACCACCGGGATGCCGTAATCCTGCTGCACTTCCTGCACGGCGGAGCGTTCGCTCTGGCCGCGCTCCATGCGATCCAGCGCGATCATCACGCCGGCGGGCGTGGCGCCCGCGTCGCGGATCAGCGCCACCGATTCGCGCACCGAGGTGCCGGCGGAAATCACATCGTCGATGATGAGCACCCGGCCGGACAATGGCGCGCCGATCAGGCTGCCGCCCTCGCCGTGATCTTTCGCTTCTTTCCGGTTGAAGCCGTAAGGCAGATTGCGTCCGCGCCGGGCCAGGGCGATGGCCGTTGCGGCGGCGAGCGGAATGCCCTTGTAGGCCGGCCCGAACAGCATATCGCAGGGGACGCCGGCCTGGAGGATGGCGCGGGCATAAAAATCGCTCAGGCGATCGAGCGAAGCGCCGTCGTTGAACAAGCCGGCATTGAAAAAATACGGACTCAAGCGGCCCGCCTTGGTTTTGAATTCGCCGAAGCGCAGCACGCCGGTCTTGATCGCAAAAGCAATGAACTCGCCGCTAAAATCCATGTTTTCCATCCCGACATTTATAAAATGCTGCGTATCATAACCCTGAACCTCAACGGTATTCGCTCCGCCGCCCGCAAGGGCTTTTTCGACTGGCTGCGCGCGCAGCAGGCCGACATCGTTTGCGTGCAGGAACTCAAGGCGCAAGCCGCCGACATGCACAATGATTTTCTCGCCCCCGAGGGCTATGCCGGCCATTTCCACTACGCGGACAAGAAAGGCTACAGCGGCGTCGGGCTATACACCCGGCATGCGCCCAGTCACATCATCGAAGGTTTCGGCATTCCCGAATTCGACGCTGAAGGGCGTTACATCGAAGCGGTTTTCGATAAATTATCTGTCATTTCCGTTTACCTGCCCTCCGGTTCTTCCTCGCCGGAACGGCAGGAAGCGAAGTTTCGTTTTCTGGCGCAATTTCGGCCGCATCTGGAACAGCTTCGGCGCGCGGGGCGGGAAATCCTCCTGTGCGGCGACTGGAACATCGCGCACAGGGAAATCGACCTCAAGAACTGGAAAGGCAATCTGAAAAATTCCGGCTTTCTGCCCGAGGAGCGCGCCTGGATGAGCGAACTGTTCGGCCCGCTCGGCTTTGTGGATGTCTATCGGCGCTTGTATCCCGAGGCCGAGGGCGACGCCTATACCTGGTGGTCGAACCGCGGCCAGGCTCGCGCCAAAAACGTCGGCTGGCGCATCGACTACCACGTCGCCACCCCCGGCCTGGCCGCCGCCGCGCAACGCGCGGCGGTCTACAAGGAAAGCTGGTTCTCGGATCACGCCCCGCTGACCATCGACTACGCTTGCTCGCTGATGCCTGATGCCTGATCCCGGATCCGCGCCACCAGCACCTTGTCGACGCGCTTGCGGTCCATAGCGACCACTTCCAGCCGCCAGCCGTTCCACTCGAAATAATCGGCGGCGACCGGCAAGCGGCCAAGCGCGTGCATGACGAAACCGCCGAGCGTGTTGAACTCCGCCTCGCCGGGCAGCGTTTCCGCGATGTGCAGCGCCGCTTTGAAACGCTCGACCGGCACGCTGCCGTCGACCAGCCAGGAACCGTCTTCGCGCAGCGTCATATCCTGCTCTTCGGCGGCGTCGGAAGACGGCAAGTCGCCGACGATGGCCGTCAGCACATCGGTCAGCGTCACCATGCCTTTCAACTCGCCGTATTCATCGACGACCAGCGCGCATTGCGCGCGCGCCCTGCGGAAATTCTCCAGCAGATGCGTCGTCGTCACGCCCTCCGGCACATACAGCGGCGGGCGCAAGTGCGCCTCGACATCGAGCGGCGCGCCTTCAAGCGCGGATTTCAGCAGATCGGCGCTGCGCAGCACGCCGACGATGTGCTCCGGCCCGCCGCGCGAGACGATGATGCGCGTATAGGCGCTCTCCGCAATGCGGCGGCGGATGGCTTCCTCCGGCTCCGTCAGGTCGATCCGGTAAATGTCATTGCGATGCGTCATGATCGCCATGATGCGCTGCTCATCCAGACGCAGCACGTTGGAGACGATTTCCTGCTCGCTCTCGTGGAAGACGCCGGCCTCGGCCCCTTGTTCCATCAGCACGTCGATTTCCTCATCCGTCACCGGCGGCTCGTCCTTGCGGCGGGCGCGCACAGGGCGCAACAACACATCGGACGAAACGGTAAACAGCCACGCCAGCGGGCGCACCGTCCGGGCAAACCAGTTCATGGGCCGCGCAATCAGCGCCGCGATGCGCTCGGGCGCGAGCAAGGCCAGACGCTTGGGCACCAGTTCCCCGATCACCACGGAAAAATACGTCAAGCCCACCACCACGATCGTCAGCGCCATGCCGCGCGCGTAAGGCGCGAGCGGCGAAAACTGCCTCAGCCACCCGGCCAGCGGATCGGTCAGCACCGCCTCGCCGATGGCGCCGCTGAGGATGCTCATCGAGGTGATGCCGACCTGGATCGCGGAAAGAAAGCGGGACGGCTCGTTATGCAGCATCAACGCGGTTTGCGCGCCGGGGCGGCCGCTGCCGGCCAAACGCTGCAAACGCGCCTTGCGCGACGACACCATGGCGATTTCCGCCATGGAGAAAAAACCGTTGATGAGGATGAGAAGCAGAAGTAACGCGATGTCGGCCATGCGCTCGCCTACCGCCGCACGCGGCGTGGCTCATGAATGATATGAGAATGATTCTACCATTCGCGCCCCTCCCGGCCGGCGGCGCGGCCGTCCTGCGGCGCCAGACTTTCATCGCGCGCAGGCAACAAAAGTCTGGCGCCGCAGGACGGCCTCACGCCTCGCGCTTGACGTGAAAGCGTTTGGCCTTCAGCTCGAAGCGCGGCAAGGTCTCGCGCGCCACGTGGCGCACGCGCGGACGGAAAGAGAGCATCGAATGGAGGCGCTCGGCGATGGCGTGTATGACATTCGGATCAGCGCCCTCGCGCAACTCCACTTCGATATCCATCTCGTCCATGTGGCGCACCTTGCTGATGGTGACGCGGAACTCATCGACCTCGGGAAACTTGCGCAGGATGTTTTCGACGCCCGCCGGAAAAACATTCACGCCGCGCACCGTCACCATGTCGTCGGCGCGGCCAAGAATGCCGCCTTCAAAGCGCAGCGAAGTGCGGCCGCAATCGCAGCGTTGGGTGGTGGCGCGCACGAGATCGCCGGTCTTGTAGCGAACGACGGGAAAGCCCCAGCGGCCAAGATTGGTGAGAATCAATTCGCCGCGCTCGCCCTCCGCCACCGGCTTTTCGGTGATCGGGTCGAGCACTTCGGCGATGAATTCGCTTTCGATGAGATGAATGCCGCCCGGCTGAACCTGGCACTCGAAAGAGAACGCGCCGATCTCGGTCGCCCCGGCATGATCGAAGCATTTGGCATGCCATGCCTCCTGGATGCGCAGCTTGGTCGACAGCACGTTCGCGCCCGGCTCGCCGGCGTGCACCGTGGCTTTGATCGGAATGCTGGCAAGATCGAACCCGGCTTCGCGCGCGACTTCGGCCAAACGCAGCGCGTAGGTCGGCGTGCAGCAGAGCACCGTCGCGCCCACTTCCTGCATCAACTCAAGACGCTGTAGCGAATCGCGCCCGCCGCCCGGAATCATCAGGCCGCCCAACTGACGCACGCCTTCGGTGGCGGCCCAGAAGCCGACGAAGGGGCCGAAGGAGAACGCCATGAAAACACGGTCGGCGGCCGTCACGCCAGCGCCGGACAACACATGCGCCCAGCAGCGGCCCCACCACTGCCAGCCCGCCTCGGTGTCGGGCACCTTGAGCGGCACGCCGGTGGAGCCGGAAGTCTGGTGAAAGCGCACGTACTGCTCGATCGGGTAAGTGAGATTGCCGCCGAAGGGGCCGCGCGCGGCCTGATCTTCCATCAGTTGACGCTTGGTGGTGAGCGGCAGCCGCGCCAGATCGTCGAGCGATTTCAGATCGCCCGGCTGCATGCCGACCTGTGTCCACTTCTCCGTGTAGAAACGGTTTTTGCCCCACAATTCCCGCGCCATCGCTTGCAGTTTCGACAATTGCAAGGCGGCGAGTTTGTCGCGCGGCAGGGTTTCCGTGATCTGGTCGTAATAGGTGATATTCATTTTGCATCCTCCCATGTTTTGTGGGCCTTCCCCCGGCCCCCTCCCCGAGGGAGGGAGTATGAACCCTCCCCCCAGCCCCCTCTCGCCCTCACCCCCTGCCCCTCTCCCGCTTGCGGGAGAGGGGAGGCAAATGCCTCCTTCCCCCGCGTGCGGGGGAAGGTCGGGATGGGGGCATGGGGGTGACGGTGGCTCGCGGGCTGCGCCCGCTCAGCATTTGTTGGCTTTGCGCGCCTGCCCGCGCATGCAAAGTCATTCAGCGCCTTCCTTTTGAATCCGAACGCTACCCTGATTTTGCCGGGCTGGCAATCATTAATTGTTGGATTCCAAACAATTTCGCATTTTGACGCCGTCCGCTGGCGCCAGACTTTTCACGCGCGCGCCACGCGCACGCATAAGCCATGATGGACACAAGTCTGGCATGCTTATGGCTGTCACCAAAGTCAGCATCCCGGCAACAACATGAGCGAAACATTACGCGAGCGCGTGCGTGCTTTTCTCGATGCGCACCATGTCATGACGCTGTCCACCCTCGGCGCCGACGGCCCGTGGGCGGCGGCGGTGTTCTATGCTTTCGAGGCAGGCGAAACAGGCGTACCGAGTCTCTATTTTCTTTCCTCCCCCACCTCGCGCCATGCCCGGCATCTTGCCGCCGACCCGCGCGTGGCCGTCACCATCCAGCGCGATTATGACGATTGGCCCGGCATTCGCGGCCTGCAACTCGCCGGCCAGGCGCGGCAAGTCGCGCCGCACGAGGAAGCCCGCGTGCGCGCCCTCTACCAGCGCCGCTATCCCCTCATCGGCGGCGGCGCGGGCGTGCCGCGCAAGATTCTTGAGGCGCTGGACAAAATTCGCTGGTACGCATTCACGCCGGAAAACATCTATCTCACCGACAACCGGCTCGGCTTCGCCCACCGCGAGCATTTCCTGCCGTCCTCCGGCGGCTGACTTTTCATTGTTCTCCCTCCCCCGCGAGCGGGGGAGGGAGTAAGCCAAGGACAGTTCTGCCGCCTTGAACGTGAAATTACGCGAGGATGACAAAGCATTTTTCCGCTTCAAGCGAAAACGTGTATCCGGGCGTTGTATTCAAAACGGATAACGCGGCGCGGAACCCTTGATCGTCACCCACTGCCATTGCGTGAATTCTTCCCAGTTGGCCGGGCCGCCGTGACGGCCGCCGTTGCCGGACGCGCCGCGTCCGCCGAAGGGAATGTACGGCTCATCGGCCACTGTTTGGTCATTGATGTGCAGCAAGCCCGTCGGAATGCGCGCCGCCAGCGAAAGGGCACGGTCGGTCGAGGCGCTGATGATGCCGAGCGAAAGACCGTACTCGGTGCGGTTGGCCAGCTCCACCGCTTCGTCCTCGCTGGCGAAAGTCGCAATCGAAGCGACGGGGCCGAACACTTCTTCTTCAAAGCAGCGCATGCCGGGTTTGACGCCGGTGAGCACGGTCGGCTGGTAGAAATTGTTTTCGTAAGCGCCGCCAGCGGCGAGCGTGGCGCCTTGCTTGACACTGTCATGGACGATGGCGTGCACGCGGTCGCGTTGCCGCGCGTTGATGAGCGGCCCCAGCGCCACCTGCTGCGTGGCCGGATCGCCGACCGGCAGATGCGTGGCTTTTTCGACGAGCAATTTCGTTACCCTGGCGGCGATTTTTTCATGCGCCAGAATCAGGCCGGTGGTCATGCAGATCTGGCCCTGATGCAAATAAGCGCCCCAGGCCGCGCAAGACGCCGCCAGTTCGACATCGGCATCGTCGAGCATGATGAGACGATTTTTGCCGCCCAGTTCGAGCGTGACTTTTTTCAGGTTGCGGCCGGCGAGTTCACCGACGGCGCGGCCAGCGGCCGTCGAGCCGGTGAAGGACACCATCGTCACATTCGGATCGGCGCACAGCGCCTGGCCGACATCGGCGCCGCCGGGCAGCACATGCAGGCAATCCCTGGGCAGGCCGGCTTCCTCGAAAACGCGGGCAATCAGGTAACCGCCGGCAACCGGCGTTTGCGGATCGGGTTTCAGTATGACAGCGTTGCCGGCGGCGAGCGCCGGCGCCACGGCGCGGATCGACAGAATGAGCGGAAAGTTGAACGGCGAGATGATGCCGACGACGCCGTGCGGCACACGCCGCGCCAGACTGATGCGCCCGCCGTCGCTGGGCAGCAGCAGGCCGCTTGGTTGCGTGACCATCGCCGCCGCCTCGTTGAGAATGCCGGCGGCGGCATGCAGTTCAACGCCCGCCTTGGGCGGAATCGAGCCGGTCTCGCGCACGATCCACTGCGTCATGTGCTCCGTTTCGCGCTCGATGATCGCCGCCGCCTTGCGAAAGATCGCCGCGCGCTGCTCATGGGGCATGGCCACCCAGGCAAGCTGGGCGGCGCGGG
>Ga0209628_10002807_pt1 | contig 11984 bp, 11 predicted proteins | sample TergutCu122P4_FD_187285 | JGI IMG/M metagenome (GOLD analysis project Ga0209628, IMG submission 187285) | Cubitermes ugandensis P4 segment gut microbial communities from Kakamega Forest, Kenya - Cu122 P4 (SPAdes) (version 2) | ecosystem: Host-associated > Arthropoda: Insects > Digestive system...
ACCTTCCCTACTTAGCATGATATAAATTAAAAGGCGATAAAGCACACGGCGGTCAATTTGACCGCCGTTGGCGCTTTCAGGTAGTGAAGTACCACCGGCGCTTCTAGTGTTAAGTACCAAAGAAGAGTTTAATGTAGTCCAAGTTTTTGCACCTGCACGGCTGATTCCAGTCCCAGCTGCTCTCTGTGGTGACAGGAAGTTGCTGTCACAATATGTGTTCAGTTGTATCTGTTGGAGGAAGTCACAAATCTGTTTAATTCCATAATTACTGAATGTGACCCACTGAAGGCATGTGAACAGGTTTCACATGTGTTTTGAAGCAGGGCAGGAAATGAGTTGGTGACATGTCAGGTATTCTACATACAGGATAAATGCAGAGCAGCATAACAAACAATATATAATCAGGCACTGTAATATAAAAAAAGGGTAAAGGAGTTCTGTAACAGGCCCGATGTGGCCCAGAGAGTTCCAGGAGATTTAGGTTCCCAGATTTCAAGACATTCAACACATGAAGGTGGTGAGGTCATCCTCACGCACCGGCCGCCTTTACCCCCAGGAAAGTTACTGTAATATACAGTAACCAAAAATTTTAATTATGTTGTGGGCTGTCACCTGTGATGTGTGTGCTTAGAAATGCACGAGTCATTTCAAGGTACACAATTCCTGGGACAGAGCTTTCTGATGGCAGGTTTCTAAATTACCAGAACCTGTTCAATAAACTGGTGGAGGCTGACCAAGAAATGTTGAGAAGGTAACAGAATTACTGCTACCATCACGACTGACATCATGTTACAAGCGAGAAATTGTAAAGCTTACTTTATGCTCACCCAGTATTAAAAGCATGTAACACAATGCTACAATGCCCATGCATTGCTTGCAGGCCTATAATCCATGTTACACAAAGTTCAGGTTCAAGAAATACAACAGTTTAAATGATTTTACTGTATTTACATCACACACAACATAGAAAGTTTAATACAATCAATACCTGATATTTTTCCACAGCAAAATTAACCACCACTTTTAACAACTATACCATGACAATTCTATGGAAGCGTTCTTCAACCCTTTCCATGCTGATGAATGAGTCAGCTGCCAAAATATATTCTGCTAACCCCAGCATAACAGCATTTGGCCAACACTTACAAAGTGATATTCTATTGCATGTACTTTATAGGCATGTCAACAGATGGCACATACATTTGATTTTTAAAACTTTCAGGTGCATTTTACAAGTATTATCCACTCTGTAACGCCTCAGATACGGTGGTAATTACGCATTAAAGAAAGTACTTGACCCAAAATGTGCACAAGTTTTGTATGATTCTCAGAACAAACAGCATGAACAGATGGGTCTTTGTAATGGACACAGTGTGTTTTCTTGGAGGAACAGTGTGTACATTTTGTGGGACCTGTGCACACTGCCTTGGCTGTAAAAGGCTCCATACCACAAGAACTAAATAAAATTTATGAAATATTATAGCATACTGAGGTGTATGAAAGCTAGTTTTGTTTAAAATATTAGACATATTGTGTCCGGTACTCAGTAAATTATTATTTGCAGTCAGCTGGGGACACATATCAAAGGCCAGCACTTCTATGTCATTGATGTCTTAATATGGTTGGTTAAAGTGACAATTCTAATTCACCTTGGTTTCACACATCTACATGACATGGGCTTGTGTATAAAAAAATAAAATGTTCATCATAAAATGTACTGTGGTTTCAGAGTGGAGTAATTCTAATGTAATTAAACCAGTCCTAACGGAGGAACATTGTAAATGCATATATTTACTCCCAAAGCCCTTTGTTGCTAGTCTTGCCCAAAACTCCACCATAGCACATTGGACAAATTTTATGTAGAAACAAATTTGGTTAAGCCATTTTTCAAAGACAGAATAATACAATTCCAGTATATTGCTTTTCACTGTCAAAACAAGAATGATAGAAGTGCCTTTCTGAAAATGACTGATTTGAGGTTGTGACATTTAGAGTTCTCACAGCAATGAATATAAAGAGTATCATCTTCTTGGATGTGACACCATGCAGTATGACTGATGGGCACAAGTGTTTCAGCAGAACGCTTCTATTCCACAGATGGAAGCGTTGGTATCTTCCAAACTACAAAGCATCACATTCCAGAAAGCCATTACTCTGCATATGTAGATCGTATAACAAATATTTCTACCGCTGAGAATGAAGAGCTTCAAACTACAGTGAATGGTGAACAGGCAGAGATTGTAAACACACAACTGTGCATGTTGTAAAATACTGTCCTTTTACATTTTAAATTTAACATAAAAGTCAAGACACATAGCAACCAAGCACTGTATCCAGGTATATTTCAAATACAAATCTGTAGTGAATATTCAGATTATGGTCTTCCAGGTTATGACAACATAACATCTGGTGCACAGCTGTTATATATCAGAAAATGATGCTGTGCTGCCTCCATATTTATAGCAAGAGTGGGCCAAATGGGGAAAATGGTATGTAATTTATGGAAGGGAGAATTTTAACTTTGGCCATGAGCAAACAAATGGCCATGAGAAATGCTATCTAGCAGATGGCATGGCATCACATCCCAGAAGAAAGTACTTGTAAGTGTACAGCATTACTGCTACACCAACCTTCCTATTTTGTTTGTCTGAAATAATAAGGTACTTACTATATACCGTACTTCATCATTCACAAAAGTTTCTGCCTTTAACCATTTAGGACACAAATACTGAGAATGAAATGTATTAAACATAAGTTGAAAACCCATGGTCACCTGGTTGTCAGTGATGACTGAAAAATGATGGTTGCCAATCACCAGTCATTGTCATCTGATCACCAGTAGGGACAGAAAAAAAAATGTTCATCTGGTCACCAATGGGGACAGAAAAACATGTTCATCTGTTCACCAGTGCGGACTGTACAACATGTTCATCTGGTAACCAGTGGGAACTAAAGATTTCTGCTGGTTACCAATGTCCTTATTGCTTTCAAAAGCTGGCTTCTCCTCTGTAGTTCTGGCGATCTCACTTGCTCACATTTTGACACAGACAAATTAAGACCAACATAATAAACGTCATACCTCTTCTAAATTAAACTTTTCCCTGATTATCTTGTGTGTATTCTGGACAGAGTATAAAAAAATCTTACTAGCTGGTCAGCGGGGACAGCTATGACAAGGCACCACAAAATACTATCCACATTTTTCTGGTAACAAACATTTGTCCAGCTGCCAAATTTTCAATACTCTGCAAATAAAGTAAACCATCATATTGCAATTATGACTGCAATAAAGTAAAGCAGCTGTCACTATATTCATTTTCACTGTTTTGGACAGGAGTAAGTGGCACTCAAGTCTCACTGTGGAGAATATATACGTGTGAAGCTATTACATCTACAAGCTAACCTCCCAATGATATTAAAAGCAAAATCTTTATACTTCATTCCAGTGGTGGTCCCATGTGTTCCACAAACACAGAAGCCATGTTCACCCCAACTTGAAGCTTGAGACCATTACATAAATTCCTCCACAGCGACCCACAGAACCTACATGAACTGAATGGAAAGTGAGGATATGATGCTAAAAGAAAAACAACCTTGCTGGAATGTCTACTACAAGTTCTTTCAAATAATTCACATACAAACACATATTGTCCCATCATTTACCAAACCTTTGTACACATTTCCCATATCTTTTTAACAGCAACATGAATTCTTGTACTTGAATGTTGTGATGTGACTGCAGCTGCCTGAAACAACAGAGTACATGAAAGTGAAAAGAAGTTCAGGGCAGATCAGCTGACACTTGTAGTCTCTAAAGTTTTTAAGCCTATGTGGTGAAGACAGCAAAAATTATAAACTAAACTTTAAGTTAGCACTTATACACAATTTTTACTAATATGGATTCGGACTGTCCAGAGTTTTGCATGGTCACCATACTTAACAAAAATTATTTTCATACTAAAACTATACATACATTTATAATCAACCCATATAACTGAAAAGTTAATACAAATTTTGTGCAGATCCCATGAGATTTGTTGTTCTGAACTCTACATGCAGTAAGCTGAATGTAAACTGCACATTTTTTTATGTCAACCACACAATTTCTGCAGACCTAAAATTAAATTTAAAAAAAACAGCCCCTTTAATTGAAGTAATATAAGTGTTACGAACGTGTTTTAGATACTATCAGTGATCTGGTTGGGAAAGTCGAGAAGAGAGCAAGAAAACCATGGATTACACAGGAAATGATCAGTAAAATGGATGAAAGAAGGAAATGGAAGAATGTCAACACTGAAGAAGGCAGGAAAAACTATAGGAGGCTGAATATCTTGAGAACATACGTATTGAGCTTATGGAATTTCAAAGAACAGGGCATTACGATTTGATGTACATGAAGACAAAAGAACTAGCCTGGAAGGAGACCCAAGGGATTCAAAATATTGGCATCAAAGACTCCAAAGGGAATAGAACAGTAGAGCAAAGCCAAGTGCCGAAAATTTGGGAGAATAATATTACAGAACTATACGATCGACCTAATCGACTGGAAATCCTAAAAGTTGAACCTTTGCAAAGTGAAGTGGAAAAAGCCATCAAGGAAATGAGGAATAAGAAGGCTACAGATGATGATGATGTACCTGGAGATGTGCTCAAATTATTGGGAGGTAGTGGATTGAAAATAATAATGAAATTGATCAACAACATTTATGAAACTGGAGAGTTGCCCAAGGACTTGACAGAAGTTACAATGATTGCCTTAAAGAAGAAGCCACAAGCTACAAAATGCAGTGACCATCACACAATCAGCCTTATCACACATACAGCAAAGACAGTAGCAAAGATACTTAGAAGAAGGACTGAAAAGAAAATTGAGGATGTGCTCAGAGAAGATCAGTTTGGATTTAGAAGAGGAAAAGGAACTAGGGATGCAACTGGGATGATGAGAATAATATCAGAATGAACCTTGGAGACAGATGAGGAACTGTGTATTTGCCTCAAAGACTGGCAGAAGCATTTGACCGAGTCAACTGGACCAAATTAATGCAGATCCTAAATGGAAGTGGTATTGACTGGCATGAAAGCAGATTGATTAGCAACTTGTACATGGCTCAGAGTGTTAAAGTACGACTGAACTGAGGGGAGACAAGAAGTGTGAAGACTGGAAGAGGAGTTAGACCAGGATGCTGTTTGTCACCAATTCTGTTCAACTTGTACAGGAAGCTCTGAAAGGGTTTGAAGACTTCAAAATAGGAGGGCAAATCATTCACACTGTGAAATATGCAGATGACCTTGTGTTACTGGCTATGGAAGAAAAGGTGCTACAGGGCATGATTGATAAACTAATTGAAATTGGAGGATGCTATGGAATGGAAATGAATGTGGAAAAAACAAAAGTAATGAGAATTTCAAGACAACCATTCCCAGTAAATATTATGATAGACCAAAAACAGCAAGAGAATGTGGAATCTTTTAAATATTTGGGTAATATTTTAACAAATGATGGAAGAGGTACTTGTGAAATTAAATGTAGGATTGCTATGGCTAAAGCTGCATTCAACAAGAAGAGGGCTCATTTTACTAGCACAATGGACTTGGAATTGAGGAAGAAGCTAGTGAAGTGCTACATTTTGAGCATAGCTTTATATGGTGCTGAAACTTTGACGCTTCCGGCAGTAGATCAGAAACACCTGGAAAGTTTTGAAATGTGGTGCTGGAGAAGGATGGAAAAGATGAATTGGACCCATCATGTGAGAAATGAAGAAGTATTACTTAGAGTCAAGGAGCAGAGGAATATCCTACATGAAATAAGTAAATGGAAAGCTAACTGGATTGGTCACATTTTGCATAGAAACTGCCTTCTACAACGTGTTATTGAAGGAGAGATAAAAGGGGGAATAGAAGCGACAGGAAGATGAGGAAGAAGATGTAGGAAGCTACTGGATGACCTTAATGAAAGGAGAGGATACTCTCATTTGAAGGAAGAAGCTCTAGATCGCACTATGTGGAGAGCTCGTTGTGGAAGAGGCTTTGGACCTGTCAACAGACTACTAAATGAATGAATGAATATATGTGGAGTGGAGGTAGGTTTCACATTCTTAATCTCCTGTGCCTGACAAGCTTTGAGGTCAGTTACATGCTTTAGTTGTGGGTACTGACTGGCAAGGATGGATGGACCCATAGCTATCCTGGACACTGATATAAACACTGAATTCCATGCTGCAAATTAAATTCTGATGAAACAGCTAACAGCCATCGTCTTTACCAACTTATGCTGCTTCACATTGGAAATCCATTCCAGCAGAAGCTAAAGAGACTGAATAATAAAAATATTAACTTATGCCCTACAGAGACTGAATTACACCCATTTAACAGTGTTGTAAGATCTGTAAGTAATGTGCCATGCTTTAGAGTCCTTTTCCAATAAAAGTTACTCACATGCTATACACAACAGAACTCCCACAGCATACACAGCAGAACTCAACTGGCTCATGTAATTGTTATGAATGTAGTTTAAGATCTTCTACTCACAGAATTGAGTTATTATCTAAGATGTTCAAGTTTAGTCAATCAGAATGTGGGTAACTTACAAAAATTCTGTAACTCGTATCTGCCAGGGAAGGAAGCCATATGTAGAACACACATCTCCACAAACAAGAGCAAGTTCAGGATCTGGAATGTCCAGTTCTGCCCGTAAATGTTCATCTATCAAGTCTTGATTGACGTCTGCTGCCCTCATGTGACCAGAGACAGCAGATTGGCAGAGGCTCTTTGTGAGTTCCACCAAAGCCCCTTTGCCATCACTCAAAGAAAAGATATTCAAATGAACCTTTTGTGCTGATGTAACACCTAAAATGAAAGTTTCATGTGAAAATACTAAGGTTTCTTCAGTTTATTCATTTGGAAAATCAATAATATTTACTTTAGAACATTTATGTTCCTATTACAATGAAGAGCCATAATGAAACATATCCCACATATCAATAAACTCCTTCCAGTCTCCTAGAAATATCCGCAATCAGTATGACGGTAATTCTATGCCATTGGCTCATAAATATTTGACAATGAGCTGAGATGACTCAATTAGTGAAATAATGGCTATGAGTAGTATGAATGGAGTTCACATTCTGGTAAGAGTAGGGATTTTTCTGTTTACCAACACACACACACACCCAGCCCCTAATGTGGTGATTCCCTCACAATCATAAGAGGAAGTTACATCTTTGGCCAAGGTCTGGAATGATTAAACTTCATGCCATCAGTAAATCCTCACAAACAGGAGAAATTTTACCTTTTAGAATGTTTTGATTATCCATTTATTTTAAAATACTGTATTTACTACTGAAATTTGAATCAAATGAGATAACAGTACAGTAAGGATGGCAGGAATACTTTAACACATCACTCCACTTGTGCATGCAGAGGCTGAGAAAAGCCCAGGAATCTCAGTCACAGCTGCACAGCATAGGCTGGGAAACAATATGGGCCTCTCATAACCACTAGTCTGAAATATTACTGCTATTATGACCCACCTATGACACAATTTCTGATATTCTCTGGCATATGTCTGTGGTTTAGCCACTTGATTCAACACAATCTGGCTTTGTTGAGGTGTGAATTCAGTAATAACATTAAATAATTAGGTTACTGCGAATCACTGGTGTAATATTTCATATATATATATATAGTAGTCCTTCGAGTCTGTTCAGACTCCTGGAGATCCAATAGAGGATTTTCGAGGCAAGAGTTACTGTCTAGGAGTGGTAACTGCATGGTAAAGGCCAAAACCACATAAGCACCACATTAAATACATATAGTGGGATGTAATAACTGCACGCATTGTATTATCTCAGCACAAAACAGTGACGGTCACCTTCACATTCCCGCTGGAGAAATGGGGTGATAGCTGGAATGGATGTTCTGAACATGAAAGTAAAGAAAAAATCCAAATTTTTGTAACTGAACTCCAGTTATCCAGCCAGATTAAGGGTTGTTAAGTAAATACAAACAATGAATTCTAATAAAAAAATTAACAAACACAGGGTATAATACATAACACACACACACCAGTGTGACTGCAAAACTATCACATTATACTCCAATTACAATTATACCTTACCATTTTTTGTTCCATTCTTGTTTATTAACTCATGTGTTTTGGTTTTCTTTCCCCATGTGATGTTCTCAATACGTCCTTTCGTTGCTTCTGAAATGCCTTTGAATAATTCCGCTTCATTCTTCTTCAAATTTCCTGTAATACAAGATAAGAATGCTCAATATTTCTGAAAACACGCCTATCACACGCGTTATCACACTGATAAAGGCACAACTTAAATATGCTTCGGCAAGCATTATGCTAAAAACTTATGGCTTCAATGAACAGTGTAGTATAAAGGTCAAAGAATACTCCATACCATGATGATCATAGAAGCTTACGAATGAAATCCCTGCTGCTATGCACCAAATAGCTATATTTGCCAGATCCCTGTAGGATATACTTTCATTACCTAGAATGACTACTAAATGTGAAGGTATTTTATCATATAATTTTACATGTCTTGAAATTCGTTCAAGTTCATCTTCCACATATTTCTTACATAAGAGATCTTCTAGCTTTCTTCGTAAATAAATACACACACATTCTACGTAGTGTACAGCCGATATCAACACATGCAACAGAGCATACGCAACACGAAACAGAATGAACGTCATACTTTCTGACGAGAGAAGATACAACGACCATAATCGTCAACAACCAGCAACCGCGCCGGATCACACAATCATACGCGACCGCGACACCACCACCCTTCCACACAACTGACTCGCCGCCACACACTAGGGCAGAGCTCCTTACACATGTAACACGTCCCCTCTACTTCCAACGAACTCATGACATCCACCACGCCAACCCACCACAGTGCATGAAACTTTATGGAGAAAGAAATAGAAAGATTTGCGCAATTCACATTACCATTTTCCTTTTGTAAAGCACAACTTATAACTTTTTACATGATGTGTTACTTTTTACAATACATAACTCTATACTTAGTCTAAAAGACCCGAAAACGTAAACATTCATTTCTGTTACGTTTGCGAATCGGGATTGTGACACTGCTGATTAGTACACCTGGAGTCACGATATTGAATTTGGAATAAGGTACAGTATTAAGTAATGGAAATAAGCGAATGATCAGATTATTACATTTAAAATTTAAAAGTTTACCGTAACGTAAATAGGCTTCTCTTACCGCTAAACTTTTTAACAATATCACTAGCAATAAAGTAAGTGAGTCGGTTACAGTAGTGCCTTTTTCGTACTTTATGTTCGAGGTGGAAGACGTGGAAATTGTATTTGCGGTCGGAAACTACGTTTGTTTCATTTTTAAAGTGTTCAGAAGACGTTGATAATAAAAAGGTACGCGTTTCTTTGATTCGCCTTGAATTCGTGCACAAGTTTGTGGCTTTTTTCTGCGAATTCTGATGTCCTGACCACGTGCATTATCAGTACAAGTCGCATGTATTGAACCAAGTATGTCGGTGTAGAAGACCGTACAATGCATAACAGCCAGTAATTTCAAAGTGAAGAACAATCAGACGGAAAGAGTTGTCTTATTTATATTACTCCCGCACTGTAAAATTGTGAACCTGATAATCCAAATTGGGTACCGTCCCATGCGTCTTAAATCTAAAGATTTTGTTTTTAAATTGTCGTTCGTAACAAATGTAACAAGAAGGTACTAAGTACAGAGGTGTATACAAAGATACAGGAAAGTTGCCATGCAGTGGCATTTTACCTGCGAACGACGAATTTTTATTACAAGTGGAAGCCGACGAGAATAGTTTGGAGCGAAGTGATGAATATTCCAGTTGTCTGGGCTGTGGTGATGTGTGTTTTGGTGTATAGGTAGCAGCGTTTCAGAGGTTGCTGTCACCAGCTTCGTAAGGGTGTACCACTCTGAAGGTGGCAGCAGTAAGCTGCTTCGAAACGTCGGTACTAATATATCAGTCCGTACGGCGTCATAGCCAGGATGATTTGAATCTTCATCGTTCCTCATCCAAACCGCACTGGGAACACAAATCTTGCAAGTTGTATTATGTTAGGTTCATGTCAGTGCTTTTACCAGGGCATAACTTATATACTTCAGATATGCCTGTCTTATCAGATTTTAAATTAGGTTAAGTTGGTGATGGCACATTCATTTTGACATCACACTGTATGTTTGCCTACATCTATATTTTCTGTTGGGTTTGATTGTATTGGTATTGGCTTTGTGTGTAGAGAATAAGTTGACACTACCCAGTTTTGTAGAGTTTTGCAGGGATTAGCTTACAGCTGTACATTGTTGCCCAGAGTTGTTAAACAGCTGAATTCGGAACAAGTTATTTGAGGTTAGGTGGACTATGATGTCGTTGATAAATTACGTACTTTTAGTGGTATTACATTTTTCACAGTTGTGATTCATCAAGTGGCAGCACTGTGCCTCATAAATAGGACTGTTTTTTGGAATATACAAGCTGTAACATTTTGAGTCTCGTAAACATGTGGTATTGTGTCTGTGTGCCTGTCATTATTCTGCCCACCACGAGGTTTTGGAACTAACATAGAATAGAGGACATACATATATCTGTTGTAATACCTGTTTACCGTTATTCATGCATCAACATTTCACATTACTCATACATGTGCAGCAGAGGCAGTATTTGTGGGTGAAAATAGTAATGTAATTGAAATATGTACCTTCATTTGTGTTTTCACATTTTATGTAGGAGAAACCATAAAGTGGCTTGCCAAAATAATGACTGCAGCTGAAGTGATAGTTGCCAACATAGAGTGAATTTCTGTTACTATGTTAAAACTGAAACTAAGAAAGGTATATATGATTATTGCAGTACTATGTTCAAACATAAACATTGCTTGATTTAATGAAAATGAGGTATGGTGATGAATGCTGATTGTAAACAGTAAAGTCTGAGATGGGAAATATGCCCAGTTCTGATGGTATGTAATGTTTGAACCATTTTCCAGATTTTCATGAAACTTGTTATGAATAGAAGAGGTAACTCATTTCAGAACTCTTTAATTCTCTATGCTCCAAATCCAGTTTAAGGTTTTCTTTAAACCAGCTTTATTCATGTGCAGATAGCCATTGGCTTTATGTGCCTTGCAGTCTACACATACATTCTTTCTGTCTTTCTCTCTCTCTTGCGCGCGCACGCACACAAACCAGTAAACCTGTGCAGTGGGAATTATAATGTGCTAGAGGGACATGCAATATTGGGTGGTACTGGATCTTAACAATGTATGCAACTTTTAAATTATTGTTGAAAATGAAAAACTACTTATTGGCTTTGCACTTTATGCTTATCATGCATGGGCTATTTGAAATCTTGTATAGAGATACAACAGTTTTTATGTGTTAACAGTTACAAATGTGGCAACGGTATGAGTGTTTGAGGTTATACTGGGCAAATTGAATGTAGTCTGAAGGGATACTGGTAAAAACAGTGAATGAATACCTAAATTATATGATTATTAATTTTCTGCAGTTGTTACTCTGGCTTGATGAATCTGAGAGAAAGTCTGTTCCATACACCATCAGAATTGTGGATTAGTGTGTTTACAAAGGGTTTGAATTAAATATATACTTGACGTAACTGAAAGATGCTGCAAGAAAAAATAGGTTTTTTGTGAGATGTTATATTTTTCAAAATATATGGTAGAGTAACTAGATATATTGTTCTAGAGTGCATGGTGTAAACTTTGACTGCAGATAATTAGTACATTATATAAGGTATTGTCATTATTCATTGTAATAGTACCAAGTGTCATTAATTGCTTGAAAACAAATCAAGTAATCAGAAAATTTATTAATACTGGGGTGCTGGGTTAGCATACGAGGGGCAGTCAGTAAGTTTCCGGATTGAATTTTTAGCGCTCGTACGGAGCGTAGTAACCACACCAGCCGCTAGAGGTATTATCCCCAAGG
>Ga0209628_10002808_pt1 | contig 11983 bp, 10 predicted proteins | sample TergutCu122P4_FD_187285 | JGI IMG/M metagenome (GOLD analysis project Ga0209628, IMG submission 187285) | Cubitermes ugandensis P4 segment gut microbial communities from Kakamega Forest, Kenya - Cu122 P4 (SPAdes) (version 2) | ecosystem: Host-associated > Arthropoda: Insects > Digestive system...
GAGTTTAACTAATTATGCTTTGGGTCTTAATATGGATTTACAGGTTGGAAATGCGTTTAGCGGTATTTTATTGCAAGGAAGAATAGAGCCTCCCAATAAGTTTCCCATCTATTTCAGGCTTATGGGAGCCTATAATTATCATAAATATTATGAAAGCGATAAGTTGTTTATTGATGATAATTTGCTCACTTTCATGCGACAACGTGAAGGATATTTGAAATTATGTGTTGGTTTGCCTTTTGAAAAGCAAGGTAAAAGTGAAATCAGGATCGGGTATGGTTCCCTGGAAGATAAATATTTTCAGACAAATACAAGTTTCGCAGATGCCGACTTTGATATGAGTACATATAGTTTGTTTTCATTGGGAACTTCTATTGAGAAAAACACATTCAATGCTAAACAATATCCTATAACCGGCAGAAATTATTATATTTTACCTCAATTCATTGCAGGAACAGAACATTATAAGCCCGGCAGTAAATACAGTCCGATTAAAAACAGTACTTCCGAAAGTCAATCATGGTTGCAAGTGTTCGGACGCATAAATAACTATCATACAATAAGTAGAAAGTTTAATTATGGATATTTATTGGAAGGGGTTATCTCAAGTAAAAATCTGCAAAGCAATTATACTACGAGCATTATGCAGGCTCCGGCTTTTACACCTACGCCGCATAGCAAATTAATTTTTAATGAAGCTTTCAGAGCCAATCAATACCTTGCCGCAGGGATTACTCCTATCTATAAACTCAATCAGGTTATTCATTTGCGTTGGGACTTTAATGTGTTTGCTCCGGTCAGGGCTATAAAGCAGGATGCCAATTATAAAGCATATTATGGAGGTTTATTTTCAGATATTGCTTATATGGAAACAACTTCATTGGTGGTTCAATTGCCGTTTTTATCCGTAAGTCTTTATGGAGCCAGCTATAGTTTTCCCAAAAGAAACTGGAATTTTGGTTTGAACATAGGGTATGTAATTTTTAATCCGAAATTTACGGAGTAAAAAAAGTATTGAAAAAATTGCACACTTGAAAAAAATGTATACCTTTGCACTCGCAAAATAATAATGGCTCCGTAGCTCAACTGAATAGAGCATCTGACTACGGATCAGAAGGTTACAGGTTTGAATCCTGTCGGAGTCACAAAGAATTTCAAATGATTGTATATTTGGCGAATTTAAGCAACAATTGCCTTGAACCGAAACTTTCGAATTGAATAGTTGCTTTAGCATTATCGCCGGTTCCCTCGAGAGCTACCACTTTTCCAACACCAAAACGATCGTGCCTTATGATGTTTCCGACTGCTAAATCTCCAATATGCTGCACATTATTTACAGGTTGATTGTTTGCAGAAGTTATTTTTGTTAACTTTCTTGTACGAGAAAACGGAAATATTTCTTCAGAGTTGTTGGTTTCATTATGAAATCCTGTTATTGAATCTTTTTCCCAAGGTTTTTTGTAGGATTCTTGAAAAGAAAAAGATTTTTCAAAACGATTGAAACCTCCAAATATAGATTCTTCCCTATTGAAAGATAAGTCGGCAGGCATTTTCAAATAATCTTTATCTATATCTTTTAGAAAACGGCTGGGAGATTGCATTTGAGTTTTGCCGTGCTGGAAACGGCTTTTGGCAAAAGATAATATGCAAGTTTCTTCCGCACGGGTAATAGCCACATAAAACAAACGGCGTTCTTCTTCTATCTGCGACGGGTTGTCTTTGCTTAATGAAGACGGAAACAGATCTTCTTCCAAACCCACGATAAATACATTCTTAAATTCCAATCCTTTGGCAGCATGTATTGTCATCATGGTTATCCGGTCGTTTTCGTTTTCGTTATCCGAATCCTGATCGGTCATTAATGAAATTTCGGCAAGGAAATCGCCCATTGAAATTTGTTCTATACCTTCTTCTTGGCGGGTAGAAGCAAACTCATGCAAGCTATTTATCAATTCTTCTACGTTTTGTATGCGGCTCAATCCTTCCGGTGTTTTATCTTGATATAACTCTGATACTAAGCCGGTTTGACGCACGACAGTTTCACCCAATTCATAAGCGTTGGCTGTTGCGTTCATCTCGATAAATCGATTAATCAGGTCGCGAAAATCGGTAAGTTTCTTTGTGGTTGCCGGACTTACAGGTAAATTATACGCCAACGGGTCGCAAATAACATTCCAAAAACTGACATTATGTGTTGTTGCGCAAGTTCCAATCTTAGACAAAGTTGTATCTCCGATTCCCCGAGCAGGATAATTGATGATGCGCTTGAAAGCTTCTTCGTCGTTGGGATTGGTTATCAAACGAAAATAAGCGATAATGTCTTTCACTTCTTTGCGTTGATAAAAAGATAATCCTCCGTATATCCTATAGGGTATATTTCTTTTTCTTAAAGATTCTTCAAAAATACGGCTTTGAGCATTGGTGCGGTATAAAATTGCGAAATCATTGTATTTATCATGCTTCAACATGCGTATTTCGGAGATGCGGGAAGCAATGATATGAGCTTCTTCCATATCCGAATAGGCGCTGATAAGCTGTATTTTTTCTCCCTCGTGTTTTTGAGAAAAAACTTTTTTGTGTATTTGTTCCTTATTTTTATGTATCAGCGAGTTAGCAGCATTGACAATCGTTTGAGTGGAACGATAATTTTGTTCTAATTTAAATAATTTAGCTTCGGGATAGGTGTTCCTGAAATTTAGAATATTACCAATTACTGCACCTCGAAACGAATAAATGCTTTGGGCATCATCGCCAACTACACATACGCGGCGGTGGTCTTCTGCCAATAACTTTACTATTTCATGTTGGGCAGAATTGGTATCTTGGTATTCATCAACCAATATAAACCGGAAGATATTTTTATATTTCGATAAAACCGCAGGAAATTCCTTGAATAACTGATAAGTTTTTAACAGCAAATCATCGAAATCCATTACGCCTGCCGTTTGACAGCGATTCCAATAAATCTGATAGATAATCCTTGTAGCAGGTCGTTTGACATCAAAATCTTCCTGAATCAAATACTTGGTTTGAGCATACTGTTCCGGAGTAATCAAGGCATTTTTCATTTTGGAAATACGTGCCTGAACCGTAGACGGTTTATATATCTTATCATCAAGCGCCATTTCTTTGATGATGCTTTTAATCAAGTTTTTGGAATCGGAAGCATCGTAAATGGTAAAATCACGGTCATAACCGATTTTATCAGCTTCCCGTCGCAAGATTCGCGAAAAAATAGAGTGGAAAGTTCCCATCCACAGCAACCGCGCCATGTCTTCGCCTACGATAGAGGTAATCCTTTCACGCATTTCGCGTGCTGCTTTGTTGGTAAAAGTCAAGGCTAAAATATTGTTGGGAAATATTCCCTGCAAAATCAGGTAAGCAATTTTATAGGTTAATACGCGGGTTTTTCCGGAACCTGCGCCGGCAATTACCAGCGAGGGTCCGTCGTTATATTTAACGGCTTCCTTTTGAGAGGAATTTAACTGCTCTAATAAACTTTGCATATTTTTTTGATAGAACGCGGATGACGCGGATAACGCAGATTTACGCGGATAAAAATAAAATCTATTCTTTTAAAAATGAACGATTACTTCGATTTCGACTAAGCCGTTTTTGGGTAATGTTTTCACAGCAACGGTTGAGCGGGCAGGGTAGGGAGCGGAAAACTCGCTTCCGTACACCTCATTCATTGTTGGAAAATCTGCCATATCAGCAAGGAAAACCGTAGTTTTTACAACATTTTCAAGAGAAGCCCCGGCTTCTTTTAGAATGGCTTTAATGTTTTTGAATACTTGTCCGGTTTGTTCTTTTACTCCTCCGGGGATAAAATTTCCGGTAGTCGAATCAATGCCTAATTGTCCGGAAACAAATAATATATTTTCGACTCTAACGGCTTGACTGTATGGTCCAATAGCTGCCGGCGCACCGTTTGTTGAAATTACTTTTTTCATATCATTTGAATTTATTTTTTGAAACACATAGTCACATAGAACACATAGACATTCACATAGTCTATCTTCTTTGTTTCACAACCTCGTATAATAGAACTGCGGCTGCTGCTGAGACATTTAGCGAAGCAATATTTCCTAAAATCGGGATGCTTACCATTTCGTCGCAAATGCGGAGATTATCCATGGCTACCCCCATGTCTTCTCCTCCCATAACTATAGCGGTAGGAACAGTGTAATCAATTGTTGTATAGTCTTTTTTAGATTTTTCTGTGGCAGCAATTACTTTGAAACCGCAATTTTTTAGAAATTTAATCGATTCGTTGATGTTCGGTTCTTTACAAACGGGTAGTGTGTGTAAGGCTCCGGCTGAAGTTTTCACCGCATCGGCATTGACAGAAACGCTGTTGCGGGCAGGAATAACGATAGCATCCACTCCGGCACATTCGCAGGTGCGGGCAATGGCGCCAAAATTGCGGACATCCGTTACTCCGTCTAATAATACGATAAAAGGAACTTTTCCCTGTTCGTATAAAAAAGGAATAATATCTTCTAATTTCTGATACGTTACGGCAGAAATAAAGGCGATAACTCCCTGGTGGTTTTTACGGGTTAAGCGGTCTAATTTTTCTTGTGGAACACGCTGTAACGGGATGTTGGTATCTTTGATGATTGCAAACAACTCTCGCGATAAATCGCTTTGCAAATCGCGTTTCATCAAAATTTTATCCACTTCTTTTCCTGCCTGTATGGCTTCAATCACGGCACGGGTGCCGAATATCATTTCGTTTTCTTTAAGCATATTTTATTTTAAAAAGAGTATGAGAAATTCAGGCTCAAATATCGTTGGCTATAACTTGGAAAAAACAATGCTTGATTCATATTTTTAGCCTTTCCATCAGTATTTTTCGGACAAAATACATTCTGTATGTACGGATACGCCCAATAGACCGCTTTAGTCGATAAAATACCGATACCAGCACCGGTTACCACATCGCTTAGCCAATGTTTGTTATTATAAATACGGGCAACACCGACAAATGAAGCCACAGTATATCCGCCAATACTTATCCATATCGATTTGTCTTTATATTCTTGATGCAAAAATTCGGCAGCAACAAAAGCAGTCGATGTGTGGCCGGATGGGAAAGAATGATTATTTGAAGCATCAGGTCTTTCTCTACCTGTAATGCGTTTTGTTGCGCCCACAATTCCACCTTCCAATATTTTACTCAAAGTATAAAGAATCGCCATATCTGTTAGATTGTGAGTACTTTCCACTCCGCACAATTTCATTCCAAATGCGGCGATTACCGGAGAAAATTGTAAATAATCATCTGCACGGGTATTCCAAAAGGCATTTTTATCTACTATTGAATTGTGTATATTATAGTCCAATTGCCGAAAGCCATTATCGTCTAAAGAAATAAGACCATAAGTAACCATCGCCGCAGGAACAGCAATACTCAAAACTTTTCCTGTTTTTTGCCAGCCGGTTTTTTCTGCACTTACTTTCAAAGAATCCGTTTGTGCATATAATATATTTGCACAAAACAGAAAAAGCATACTTATTAAAAATTTATTCTTCATTTTTCAGTCTTCATTTTCAACAGGTTTTTTGCATGCTCAAAAGCTGCTTCCGTCAATTCGGAGCCACTTGACATTTGAGCAATCTCTTTTATGCGTTCATTGGGATTTAATTTTCTAATATTTGTTTCAGTAGTATCTTTATTATCGAATTTATACACAAAATAATGAGTAGTGCCTTTGGCAGCAATCTGCGGCAAATGTGTAATCGTGATAACTTGCATTTGAGCGCCAAGTTCGTGCATAATATCACCCATTTTATCGGCAATTTCGCCTGAAACTCCGGTATCTATTTCATCGAAAATAATGGTAGGCAATGCCATTGCTCCGGAGATTAATGATTTTATTCCCAACATTAACCGGGAGATTTCTCCGCCGGAAGCTATTTCTGAAACAGGTTTTAATCCAACATTTTTATTCGATGAAAAGAGGAAATTTACATAATCCATTCCGGTAGAGTCGAGGTGTGGTTTGGAAGTTAATTCGCATGTGAATTTCATATTGGGCATCCCGAGCGGACTCACTTTCGAAACTAATTCCAACTCCAATTTCCCTGCCGTTTTTTTTCTCGATTGCGTTAAATTTCCGGCAAATTCAATCACTTGTTTATAAAATGATTGCAAATCTTTTTCCAAAGAGGAAATCTGTTCTTCAAAATTATTTATTTCCTGTAATTGTAATCCGATACTGTTTCTTAATTCGATAAGAGCCTCGCAGGTTTCGAGTTTGTGTTTTTTTTGCAGGTTGTAGAGTAAATCCAAACGGTCGTTCACATATTGCAAGCGTTCAGGATCTAACTCGAGGTGTTCCTGTTTTTTAGAAATTTCGGAAGCTAAATCTTTAATTTCCAAATAAGAAGATTCCAGTCGACCGGTCATTTCTGCCGATTCGGGATAGACTTTATTCAAGGCAGATAATGTATTCAAAGCTTCTTTAAGCGCCGGAACAACACTTTGTTCATCGCCGGAAAGTGTTTGCTCGACTTTGTAAAGACTGGTTTTAATTTCTTCCAAATGGGAGAGGGTATCCAATTCCGATTCTAATTCAGCCTGTTCGTCCTCTTTCAAGTTAGCTTCGACTAATTGATTGTATTGAAATCTCAGGTAATCTTCTTCCGATGTTTTCCGGGAAGCGTTTTCCTTTAATATTTCTAATTGTTTTTGACAAGCAGTATATCGCTTGAAAGTATCTTGATATTCTTTTTTCAACTCCTTATTATCAGCCAAAACATCCAATACCTGCATTTGGAAATTTCCGTCGGCCAACATCAAGTTTTGATGTTGAGAATGAATATCTATTAATTGAGAAGCCAATGTTTTCAATTCATTCAATCCCACAGGAGAGTCATTGATAAAGGCGCGTGATTTTCCCGAAGCAAGCAATTCCCGGCGCAAGATGCAATGAGCAGCATCGTATTCCAACTCATTTTCTTCAAAAAACGATTGCAATTTATAGGAAGAAATATCAAAGACACCTTCTATCAAACATCGGTTTTCTCCCTCTTTGATTGATTTGGCATCAGCCCTTTGTCCCAAAATAAGCGAGAGCGCTCCCAATATGATTGATTTTCCGGCGCCCGTTTCTCCCGTCAAAACGGAAAATCCTCCGGTGAAATCGACTTCTAATTGGGAAATCAATGCGTAGTTTTGAATGGATAGTGATTTTAACATACAGTTCGGTTTATTATCTTCTTAAAGGTTCCAGTCTATTCGACATCGTCGGGAATATACCGTATAGCAAATCATACGTTTCCTTTCTTTGTTCGGGTGTGGCCTTTGAACTCAGCAATACAATTTCATCCAGCTTAGCATCGGCAAACATTTGCAACATCACGGAAGAAGCACGCACTGTATTGAGTTGTTTCAAAACAGGCAAAGCATTTAAAATATTGGTACGTCCCCTGTCGGGATTGGTAGCCATTTCATCCAAGCCTTTCCGGTGATAAGTGAACCACAATTCATGGAAAGCACTTAACGATTCATCCGTAAAGGCCGTAATAATTCCGTGGCGATTATTTGGTCTAGCAAAAGGAGCCCAGCCCGTCCATGAAGCATAACTTTGAGCCTGCATGGCAATGTTTCGAGCCTGCCTGAAAAAAGGAGCGCCACCATTAAGCGAAAAACTATCGAAATCCAAACCCAATATCAGGTATGAGTAGAATGCCATAGTGGCCACAATATTATTAGTCAAGTTATTTTCAATATATTCTATCGGTGAATTTTCCACATATTCAAACTCAAATTCGGTATCCCGGAAATATATCAGCGTAGTGGTGAATGTCGAATTAAAAACCGGACGCTTGGCACTGACAGTCAATGCTGCCTGATAGTAATCGTCTCTCGGATTCGTTAAAATTTCAATGGCGAAGCTGCACTCGATTCTTTCTATTGGGGAAAATGCGGCGGAAGTCCACCTTTGAGTGTTGAGGAAATCGTTTAATTGTGATTGGAGAGAAATAAAAATATCTTTGTTACTTCCTTCTATTTTGGCAGCGTTTACAGTTACTTTTGCGTTGAATTCCTGGGCTTGAAGCAGGGTAGGGAGCATAAGGAAAAGACACAAAAACACCCCCCAGCCCCCTAAAGGGGGAGTTAGTGCGATGAATCTGCTCATTATGCTACGCCAAGTCCTCTTTAGGGGAAACAACGTTCGGCGTAAGCCAATTAGGGGTAAAATCTTCGATGAGTTTGTTGATGATGTCATTTGCCACAGCTTTTTTATTTTTCAAGGGGAAATCTGTTTTTTCTCCTTTTTTGTTGATTATTGATATTTTGTTGGTGTCGGTTCTAAATCCGGCACCTTTGTCTTGTAAAGAATTTAGTACGATAAAATCTAAATTTTTCTTTTCCAATTTAAGTTTTGCATTGTGTTCTTCATTATGCGTTTCCAAAGCAAAACCGACTAACAACTGTTTTCCTGTTTTTATTTTGCCCAAAGAGGCTGCTATATCTTTGTTCGGAACGAGCTTTAATACCGGCTCATCGCCGTCTTTCCGTTTTATCTTCTCATCCGCATATACTTCCGGTTTATAATCAGCAACGGCAGCACACAGTATCCCTGCATCAACATTTTTAAATTCAGCCATTGCCTGTTCGTACATTTGGTCGGCCGATTCGACGTCAATCCGTTTGATAGCCGGATGATTGAGTTGTAATTGAGTCGGTCCGGCAATCAAAATAACTTCTGCTCCTCTTTCGACACACGCTTCTGCCAAAGCAAAACCCATTTTTCCGGATGAATAGTTTCCTATATAACGTACAGGGTCGAGCTTTTCATACGTGGGACCCGCAGTTATTAGTATTTTTTTTTTTGCAAGGTCTTTTTTCGAGGCAAAATAAGCCTCAACTGCTTCGACTATTTTATCCGGTTCTTCCATTCGACCTTTGCCTTCGAGTTTGCTTGCCAAGAATCCGGAAGCAGGTTCTATAATATGATTTCCGTATGATTTCAACATCTCCAAATTTCTTTGAGTAGAGGGATGAACATACATATCCAAATCCATCGCCGGAGCCACAAAAACAGGCGTTTTCATCGACAAATAGGTTGTTATAAGCATGTTATCGGCGATGCCGTTTGCCATTTTTCCGATGGTTGCAGCCGTAGCCGGCGCAATGATCATCAAATCGCTCCAAAGTCCGAGATCGACATGACTATGCCAGGTTCCGTCGTTGGCAGTAAAAAATTCACTGACAACAGGTTTGCCCGTTAATGCCGACAACGTTACCGGAGTAATAAATTCTTTTCCGGCGGGTGTAATTACCACTTGAACTTCCGCTCCTTTTTTTATCAGAGCGCGTACCAAATAAGCAGCCTTATAGGCAGCAATACTGCCCGTAATACCAACAACAATATGTTTTCCTTGCAACATTTTATTTTACAGGATAAATTTAGCAGCAAAATTAATAAAATAAAATAAAAAACATGTTGCATTTACAATATAAACTATTATATAACGTTTTGTAGATAGAAAGTTTTAAAATTAATATTTGCCTATGGAACATGTTTTTACACAAAATGAATGCAAAAAAAATGATGTGATAAAAAAAGTTAGAAAATTAGATTTACTTGCACCAAGCAAACAATCGCTGGCCTTTATTATGCAGTTCGCTGCTGCTTATCACGTAGAGAAAGATTTATCTTTAAGTTCGTTGTCAGGAATTATTCTAAATTAAACATTAGATTTGACTCCGTCGATTTTCAATTCTCACTGTGTTTGAAACAACATTCGGCATAAGCCAAATGACAGACAAACGAAATGACAGACAAATGCAAAAAAAAGTATGATTTTGAAAACAAAATCATACTTTTTTGTTTTGTTTAGACAAGAAATCCATATCTTTGCCGGAATAATTACATTTTTTAAAATATGAGTTATCTAATAAAACCCAAGAATTATAATGTCCTTTTGAATTTGTCGGAAACCGAAATGGGCATCAAAAAGACAAAAGATTTCTTTCAACAAAATCTTTCTTCCGAATTAAGACTAAGGAGAGTAACAGCTCCTCTGTTTGTGCTAAAAGGAACGGGAATTAACGATGATTTGAGTGGTGCGGAACGTGCCGTTACTTTTCCTATCAAAGATTTGAACGACGCAAAAGCTGAAATTGTTCATTCTTTGGCTAAATGGAAAAGGCTTACGCTTGTCGATTATGGTTTTGACCCCGGATATGGTATTTATACCGACATGAACGCTATCCGTTCTGACGAAGATTTAGGTAATTTACATTCTCTATATGTAGACCAGTGGGATTGGGAATTAGTGATGTTGGAATCTGAAAGAAATGTTGAATTTTTGAAAGAAATCGTTACTCGCATTTATGCCGCTATCGTCAGGACAGAATATTTGGTTTACGAAATGTTTCCTGAAATCAAACCCATATTGCCTAAACAAATTAAGTTTATCCATTCGGAAGAATTGTTGCAAATGTATCCGAATTTAAGCGCTAAAGAAAGGGAAGATGCTATCACCAAAGCTTTTAAAGCTGTATTCATTATTGGAATAGGCTGTAAATTGAGTAATGGAGAAAAGCACGACAACCGCGCTCCGGACTATGACGACTGGACTACAATCAGCGAAGACGGTTTACCTGGATTAAACGGCGATTTACTGTTATGGAACGATGTTCTTGATAGAGCTGTCGAAATTTCATCTATGGGTATACGTGTAAATCCGGAAACCATGTTGCGCCAACTTGAACTGACAGGAACCGAGGAACGGAAAAACCTTTATTTTCATCAACGCCTGTTAAAAAACGAATTACCGCAAACTATCGGCGGCGGTATCGGTCAATCCCGTCTTTGTATGTTTTTCCTTCGCAAGGGACACATCGGAGAAATTCAGGCAAGTATTTGGCCGGAAGAAATGAGAATGGAAGCTGCAAAAGCAGGAATGACTTTGATATAATTGGAAATGGATGTAAAAATTGAGTCTTCGTGGAAAGAAAAGTTGCAACCGGAATTTGAAAAGGATTATTTTGCAAAATTGGTTGATTTCGTCAAGAATGAATATGCGACCAAAACGGTTTATCCACCGGGACGATTGATGTTCAACGCCTTTGACCAATGTCCGTTCGACAAAGTTAAAGTGGTAATTTTAGGACAAGATCCTTATCATGAACCGGGACAAGCGCATGGTTTGTGCTTTTCCGTTAATGACGGAGTTCCTTTTCCGCCTTCTCTTCAAAATATATTCAAAGAAATTGAAACTGATTTAGGCATAACGCTTCCTCGAACAGGAAATTTATTGCGTTGGGCACAACAAGGTGTATTGTTGTTAAACGCAACGCTTACTGTCCGCGCCCATTCGGCAGGTTCTCATCAAAACAAGGGTTGGGAAACATTCACGGATGCTGTTATACATCATATAGCTGAAGAAAAAGAACATGTGGTTTTTATTCTTTGGGGTTCCTATGCACAGAAAAAAGGAGAATTTATTAATCCAAACAAACATTTGGTATTGAAATCGCCTCACCCTTCTCCGTTATCTGCTCATCGCGGATTTTTCGGCAACAAACATTTCAGCAAAACCAATGATTATTTAAGGCAAACAGGCCAAGAGACTATCCAGTGGTAAATTCTAACTGAGGCTCGAAATAAATATTTTCTATCCAAAAGTCAAGATAATAAACGAAGTGTATGTATCAAACAGCAAATCTTCCTAATACGCGTCTTTATATCGCAGATATTTTGCGCGGCATTGCTATTATGGGAATTATACTTATCCATAACGTCGAGCACATGGAATTTTACAATTTCCCGGAAGCAACAAACCCATGGATAATTTTTCTCAACAAGATGACTTGGAATGGTGTTTTCTTCGCTTTTGGCGGCAAAATGTATTCCATTTTTGCTTTAATGTTCGGTTTGAGTTTTTTTATTCAAAACGACAACCAGATGCAAAAGGGGAAAAACTTTACATGGCGTTTTCTGTGGAGAATGGTGTTGCT
>Ga0209628_10002809_pt1 | contig 11983 bp, 12 predicted proteins | sample TergutCu122P4_FD_187285 | JGI IMG/M metagenome (GOLD analysis project Ga0209628, IMG submission 187285) | Cubitermes ugandensis P4 segment gut microbial communities from Kakamega Forest, Kenya - Cu122 P4 (SPAdes) (version 2) | ecosystem: Host-associated > Arthropoda: Insects > Digestive system...
CTAGGGCGAGGCTCGCCCCGCCGGTTTGGCAGCCAATTTTGCTTCGGGCGATCAGCCGGCCAGGCTCGCGTTGTCGATCACGAAGCGGTATTTCACGTCGCCCTTGAGCATGCGCTCGTAGGCTTGGTTGATTTGCTCGGCGCGGATCAGTTCGATGTCGGCGACGATGCCGTGTCTGGCGCAGAAGTCGAGCATTTCCTGGGTTTCGGGGATGCCGCCGATCAGCGAGCCGGCGATCGTCCGGCGTTTCATGATGAGGTTGAACACGTTGGGCGACGGGTGCGGCGTCGATGGCGCGCCGACCAGCGTCAGCGCGCCGTCGCGCTTGAGCAGGGCGAGCAGGGGGTCGAGCTTGTGCGGCGCGGCGACGGTGTCGAGGATGAAGTCGAAGCTGCCGGCGTGGGCGGCCATCTCGTCCGCGTCATTTGACATGACCACGGCGTCGGCGCCGAGCGCTCTGGCCGCCTGGCGCTTCGACTCGGAGGTGGTGAAGGCGACCACCCGCGCCCCCATCGCGTGCGCCAGCTTGATGCCCATGTGGCCCAGGCCGCCGATGCCGACCACGCCCACCTTGTGTCCCGGCCCGGCCTGCCAGTAGCGCAGCGGCGAATAGGTGGTGATGCCCGCGCAGAGCAGCGGGGCGACGGCGGCCAGTTGTGCTTCCGGGTGGCGGATGCGCAGCACGTAGCGTTCATGCACGACGATTTTCTGCGAGTAGCCGCCCAGCGTGTGGCCGGGGGCGTCCGGCGTCGGGCCGTTGTAGGTGCCGACCATGTGGTCGCAGTAGTTTTCCAGCCCCTCGGCGCAGTCGCCGCAGTGCTTGCAGCTATCGACGATGCAGCCGACGCCGACCAGATCGCCGACCGCGAAGCCCGCCACATGCAGGCCGACGGCGGAAACGCGGCCGACGATCTCGTGTCCCGGCACGCAGGGGTAGCGCGTGCCGGCCCATTCCGAGCGCACCTGATGCAGGTCGGAATGGCAGACGCCGCAATAGGCGATGTCGATCTGCACGTCATGGCCGCCGGGGGCGCGGCGGCTGATGTTCATGGGTTCGAGAGGCCGATTGCCGGCATGGGCGCCGTAGGCGTGGACTTGCATGGGGTGCTCCTTTGGCTGGGGGGAGGGAATCAGTGAATTTAGCCCCGGATGGGCGGAAAAGCCAGCGCCGCCCTACGGCGCTGCCGGCATTCCCTCCCCCTCCTCGTCCTCTTCCCGGCCCGCCGGCAGCCACAGGCGGGCGCGCAGGCCGCCCAAGGGGGCGGCGAGCAGTTCGAGGCGCCCGCCGTAGAGGCGCGCCAGATCGTCGACGATGGCCAGACCAAGGCCGAAGCCGGGCATCCGTTCGTCGCCGCGCTGGCCGCGCCGCAGCAGTTCGGCGCGCTGGCCGGGGGCGATGCCGGGGCCGTCGTCGTCGATGTCGAGGCAGAGTTCGCCAGCCAGCCGCGCGGCGCTGACAACGATGCGCCCGGCGGCCCATTTGCCGGCGTTTTCCAGCAGGTTGCCGGCCATTTCGTGCAGATCCTGCACTTCGCCGCGAAAGACCAGGCTCTCCGGGCAGGCGGCGATGGCAATGTGCACGCCGCGCCCGGCGCACAGGGGCTGCATGACCCGCAGGAGGCCGTCGAGGGCCGGGCGCAGACGGCAGTGCTGGCCGGCGGTCTGGGCGGCGGCGGCGGCGCGGGCGCGGGCCAGGTGGTGATCGACCTGCTGCCGGGCCAGCACCACCTGGGCGCCGACCAGTTCGGCCAGCGGGCCGTGCTCGGCGGCGGCGGCGTTGGCCATCACGCTCAAGGGGGTTTTCACCGCGTGCGCCAGGTTGCCGGCCTGGCTGCGCGCCCGTTCGATGAATTCGGCATTGCGCTGGAGCACCGCGTTCAGTTCGTCGACCACGGGCTGCACTTCCGAGGGATAGCGCCCTTCCAGCACGCGCTGGTGGCCTTCGTGCAACTGGGTGAGTTCTTCGCGCAGGCGGTTGAGGGGGTGCAGGCCGCCGATCACCTGCACGACGGCGGCGCCGACCAGGCCGGCGGCGAGCAGGCCGAGCGCGGCCAGCAGCATGCCGCGAAAATTTTGCAGGGGTTCGCTCAACAGGCTTTCGTCGGCGGCGACGATCAGCCGGGCGGGCGTCACGGGCCGGTCGAGGGGGCGCTGGATCTGCTCGATCATCAGGAGCGGCTTGCCGTCCGGCCCGGCGACCCGGTGCTGGTGGATTTCGCCGTCGGCGGGGCGGTCCCTGGGGACGGTCAGCATCTGATCCCACAGCGAGCGCGAGCTGAGTTCGGCGATGGCGAGCGGCTGCCCGTCGTCGCCGATGCGGTCGACCTGCCAGTAGAGGCCGGAATAGGGGCGGGCCAGGCGCGGGTCGCTGAGGGGGTGGGTGAGCACGGCCTGGCCGAGGGCGTCGAATTCGAGGCTGGCGGCCAACTGGTTGAGATGGGTTTGCAGCCCGGCATGGAACTGGCGCGTCAGATGCTGGCTGAAGAGGCTGTTGAGCAGCCAGCCGGTGACGCCGATGCTGCCGATGATCCAGACCAGCGTGCCGAGCAGGAGGCGCAGCCGGAGCGAGGCGCGGCCCGCCGTCATGCCGGGTCGCGCAGCCGGTAGCCGAGGCCGCGCAGCGTTTCGATCATGTCCGGCGGCAGTTTCTTGCGCAGCCGCCCGACGAAAACCTCGATGGTGTTGGAATCGCGCTCGCTGTCGTGCGAGTAGATGTGTTCGGACAATTCGCTGCGCGAGACGACCTGGCCGCGCCGGTGCATCAGGAAGGCGAGGACGCGGAATTCGTGGCTGGTCAGGGTCAGCGGCTGACCGTCGAGATGCGCGCGGGCGCTGCGCGGGTCGAGGCGCAGCGGCCCGCAGACCAGTTCGTTGGCGGCCTGGCCGGCGGCCCGCCGGATCAGGGCGCGCAAACGGGCCAGCAGTTCCTCGATGTGGAAGGGTTTGATGAGGTAGTCGTCGGCCCCGGCGTCGATGCCGGCGACCCGTTCATGCCATTCGGCGCGGGCGGTCAGGATCAGCACCGGCATGCCGCGCCCCCCGGCGCGCCAGCGTTTGAGCACGGAAAGGCCATCCAGTTGCGGCAGGCCGAGATCGAGCACGATCGCATCGTAGATTTCCTCATGGCCCAGATGCAGGGCGTCGCGGCCATTGTCGGCGGCATCGACGGCATAGCCCGCGCTTTCCAGGCTGCGGCGCAACTGGCGGCTCAATGTCGGTTCATCCTCGACGATCAGAATGCGCATCTTCCGTCCTCAGCGCGGCTCGCGCACGTGGATCAGCGAGGCGTCGCGGGCGTCGAGCAGCAGCCGGCTGACGCCGCCGCTGGGATTGAGCACCTTGACCTTGTACACCCAGCGCCCGTATTTGTCTTCCAGTTCCACTTCGAGCACCTCGCCGGGAAAATCCGGGCGGATGCGTTCGAGCACCGTGCGCAGCGGCAGGATGTAACCGGCGGCCAGCGCCTTGCGGGCCAGTTCGTGATCCTGCCGGTCGTCGCCGAAGGCCGGCGCGACCAGGACGGCCAGGGCCACGGCGGCCAGCAGCGCCAGCGGCATCGGGAAAGCGCGCAATCCGGTATCTCCTGTGACAAGCAGCGCATGTTGTAGCACGGCGATGATGAATCGCGGGTGAACGCGCCCTTCAGCCTGGCTTCAGGCGCGCCATGGCAAATTGTGCCGCATCGCACCGTTCGGGACCGCCCATGAACATCCTGTTTGCCGCCATCATCGCCGCTGCCACCTTCGTCTGGGGCCTCGCCGCGGGCGGCGCGGTCGCGCCGCCCGGCGTCCATCCGTGGTGGTGGCTGCGCCAGGAGGCAATTCTGCTCTCCGGCCTGCTGTCGATTGCCATGATGTCGCTGGCGATGCTGCTGTCCACCCGCCCGGCCTGGCTGGAAACGCCGCTCGGCGGCATGGACCGGGTCTATCGCGCGCACAAGTGGGCGGGGCTGCTGGCCGGCCTGTTCGCCATCCTGCACTGGCTGGGCGACCAGGCCGGCGGGCCGATCAAATCCGCGATCGGCAAGGCCGGGCGGCTGCCCAAGGAGGAATACGCGGGCCTGCTCGGCAAGCTGCAACATCTCACCAAGGACATGGGCGAATGGGCCTTCTACGCCATCATCATCATGCTGCTGCTGGCCTTGTGGAAAAAATTTCCCTATCGACCCTGGCGTCTGCTGCACCGGGCGATGCCGGCGATCTACCTGATCCTGGCCGCCCATGCCGCGCTGCTGTCGCCGTTCGCCTACTGGCGGCAGCCGGCTGGCTGGCTGCTCGCCCTGCTGCTGGCCGTCGGCGTCTGGGCCGCGCTGTGTTCGCTGCGCGCCAGCATCGGCCGCGGCCGCCGGGCGGATGGCGAGATCGTCGCCATCGAACTGCACCCGCCCGCGCTGACCACGGTCAGTTGCCGCCTGCGCGGCTGGCGCGGCCATCGTCCGGGGCAATTCGCCTTCGTCACCTTCGACGAGCGCGAGGGCGCGCATCCCTTCAGCATCGCCAGCGCCGATCGCGGCGACGGCTGCCTCAGCTTTCAGATCAAGGCGCTCGGCGACTATACCCGACTGCTGCCGCAACGCCTGCGCCCCGGGCAGCGGCTGCGGGTCGAGGGGCCGTATGGCCGTTTCGACCTCAACCGCCTGGACCGCCGGGCGCGGCAGATCTGGGTGGCCGGCGGCGTCGGCGTGACGCCCTTCCTGGCCTGGCTGGAAGCCCTGCAAGCCGAGCCGGATCCAGCCTTGGCGGCCGATCTGCACTATTGCACCCGGGCGCGCGACGGCGATCCCTTCGCCGCCCGCCTGGAAGCGCTGTGCGCCGGGCTGCCGGGCATCAGGCTCTCTGTGCATGACGACGGCCGGGGAGAGCGCCTGGATGCCGGCGCCCTGCTGCTCGACGCGGACCAGGCGCGGCGCGCCGAGATCTGGTTCTGCGGCCCGAACGGCCTGGCGGCGGCGCTGAAGAACGGCCTGCGCCACCGCTCCGAAATCATCCGCTTTCATCAGGAAGCCTTCGAGATGCGCTGAAGCCGGCTATGATTGCCGGGGCAAAACGCCTTGGTGACGACCCACAACAGCATGGAATGACAGGAGGGGACACACCATGCGCATACTGATTGTCGAGGATTCGCCGCCGCTGGCGCAGACGCTGGCGCGCGGCCTGACCACCGAGGGGCACGTCTGCGACTGCTGCGCGACGGGCGACGAGGCGCTGGCCTGGCTGCAACGCTTTCCCTACGACCTCGTGGTGCTCGATCTGATGCTGCCGGGGCTGGACGGCTTCGGCGTGCTGCGCGTCCTGCGCGCGCGCAACGACGCGGTGCGCGTGCTGGTGCTGTCGGCGCGCGGCCAGGTGGCCGACCGGGTGGCGGCGCTGGACGCCGGGGCGGACGATTATCTGGTCAAGCCCTTCGCCCTGGACGAACTGCTCGCCCGCCTGCGCGCCCTGCAACGGCGGACGGGCGAACAGGCCGACCCGGTGCTGCGCCACGCCGGCATCGAACTCGACCCGCGCACCTGCATCGCGCGCTGCGGCGAGGCCGGCGCCGCGCTCGACCTGACGCCCAAGGAATACGCCCTGCTCGAACTGCTGCTGCGCGAGCGCGGCCGGGTGCTCTCGCGGGTGCAGATCTTCGAGCGCCTGTACGACGGCGCCAGCGAAACCTCGGACAAGGCGGTGGAAGTGATCCTGAGCACCCTGCGCGCCAAGCTGACCCAGGCCGGGGCCAGCGCCGATCTGATCCAGACGCGGCGGGGCTTCGGCTATGTCATCGTCTGAAAAACCGCCCTCGCTGCAAAAGCGCCTGACGCTGGGGCTGGCGCTGGCGCTCGGCCTGGTCCTGACGCTGATGTCGGCGGTGATCGACTATCTGGTCGACCGCGAACTGCACGCCTACATGGACGCCCGCCTGTTGAGCCACGCCAACGGGATCGTTTCCATCATCGGCACGCATCCTGAGCAGTTCGATACCCTGCATCTCTTGATGCCGGAATACAACTGGCCCACCCATACCGATTTCTTTGAAATCCGGGACGCCGCCGGCGTCAGCGTATTCCGCTCCGAATCCAGCGCGGCGGGCGAGCTGACGCCCCCGCCCGTCTGGCCCGACGCCGCGCCGCTGTACTACGACCTGCGCCTGCCCGACGGCCACCTCGGCCGGGCGCTGGCCCTGCCGTTGAACGTGAACTTTCAGGGCGAATCGGGCCGCTTCACGCTGATCGTGGCCCGCGAGCGCGACTTCGAGGAAAGACTGGAAACCGGCATCGACCTGGCCCTGTACGGCGGCGCCGCGCTGGCGCTGACGCTGATCCTCGTCATCGCCCGCTGGGCCGTGCGGCGCTCGCTGGCGCCGGTGCTGCGCGCCGGGGCGCGCATCGCGCCCGGCGACGGCGCGCTGCCTTCCGCCGACGCCCTGCGCGACCCGGCGCTGCCGCTCGAATTGCAGCCCTTCACGCGGGCGCTGAATGCGGCCTTCGCCCGCCTGCACGACGCCATCGAGCGCGAGCACCGCTTTTCACTCAACGTCGCCCACGAATTGCGCACCCCGGTGGCCGAAATTCGCGCCGCCGTCGAAGTCGCCGCGCGCCTGCCCAGCGACGCACAAGCCAGGCAGGCGGCGTTTGCCGCCTGCCTGAACGCGGCGGCGCGCATGCAGCGCGCCATCGACACCCTGCTGCTGCTGGCCCGCCACGAAGCCGGCCAGGCGCGCCTGGCGCCCGATCCGCTCGACCTCTCGGCGCTGCTCGACAACCTGCTGACAGCCCTCGCGCCGCTGGCCGCGCCACGCGACATCCGTTTCGAGCGCGCCTACGGCCCCGGCATGTGGCTGCGCTCCGATCAGGGCGCGCTGGAACGCATCGTCTCCAACCTCTTGCACAACGCCATCACCTACGCCCCGGCGGGCAGCGCCGTGGCCGTGCGCGTCGAGGCCGGCATCACCAGCCTCGCGCTGACGGTCGACAACCTCGCGCCCGACCTGGCGCCGGACGACCTGCCCCTGATGGGCGAGCGCTTCTGGCGCAAATCATCCGGCGGCGGCACGGCGGCCAACACCGGCCTCGGCCTCGCGCTGACCCTGGCGCTGGCCCGCAGCCTGCGCCTCGATATCGATTTCACCTTGAGCGCAGGCCGGCTGACGGTAAGGGTGTCGGGGCTGGCGAGGCTGTAGGGCGCAGAGGCGCAGCGCATTGCGCCCTTGTCCCCCCGCCCCCATCCCAACCTTCTCGCCCGCCAAGCGGGGGAAGGGGTTTTGTTCCCTCCCCTGCTTGCGGGGGGCGAAGGCGGGGTTTTGCAAAGCACGGCTTTGCGCCGCCTGAGCGGGCGAGCCATGCAAGGCGAGCACTGGGCGGGCTAGAGCGGTTTCGATTCAGTCATGAACAGTCCGTGATTACGTCATTGCGCGCTCCGTCGCGGAATCCATGTGGCGTCTGGATTCCGCGACTACGCTTCGCTCCGCGCAGAATGACGATGGAGCGGACGGTACGTAAATACCTGAACGAAAACCACCCTAGGGTGGGGGCCAACGGCGCACGAAAGAGCATGGAAATTTGATTGCCCGGTCAATAATCCCATATCCACTTCAAGCGGCAATTTGTTGAGGTAGCCCGTCATTGCGCGCTCCGTCGCGGAATCCATGCAGCGTCTGGATTCCGCGACTACGCTTCGCTACGCGCAGAATGACGAAGGATACTATCGTTGTCGTCTTGAGGTAAAAATCGAATTACCGGAAAAACCGCCCCGGCAGGAAGCCGCCGCCGTCGTCGAAGCGGCTCTCATACTGGGCGATGTTGCCGGGCCGCTCGGATTCCTTGCGGATCATCACGAAACTTTCGAGCGCGCCGCTGGGAGTGAATTTGAAGTGGCCCTTTTCCAGCGCGCCGCCGTCGCTGACGCGGTATTGACGGGTGTTGGCGTCGCGGCGGTCGTTTTTCCAGGCGTGGCCGACCAGTTTTTCGACGGCCGGGGCGCGCAGCGAGGCTTGCTCGCGCGGCACATGGCCATCGACGATGGCGCGCCGGTCGCCGTTCGGGGCGATTTCGAGCAGGATGCGGAAGGACACGCCGCCGTTCGCATCGCCGGGAGCGCCGAAACTCACGCCCGCGACTTCGTGGCGTTCCGGCGCGCCCTGGTGCCTGACGACCCAGACCTGCCGGGCGGCGGTCAGCTTCCTGACATTCTCCTCGGTGTAGAACGCCTTGTCCAAAGCCTGCCCGCTGTGCAGCGCGTCGTGCAGGTTTTCCATCAGTTCGAGCTTGTTGGCCGGGGCCGCCGCCGCGCCGGCCTCGCGCTTGCCGGGCGAGGCGGCGGCGGCGCCCTGCGGCGCCAGCAACAGCCATATCGCCAGCAGCGACAGCAGCGGGGGCAGCAGCAGCGAGCCGGCGAATTTGCCAAAGGCGGAGATCAGCGAGGATGCCTCGGCCTGGCTGGAAATCGGTTGGACGTGAGTCATGATGTTTCCTTTCCATAGGGGTTGATATAGACACGGCGCGAATGTCGCGCGCAAGGTCATGTTGAACCGGCGGGCTTTGTGCAAGCTTCACGCAAACTTGCGGGAAACATTGGGCCGGAAATTTTTGTGACGGCCGGCCCGCCGGATAGCGGGGAATTACCGGGAATAGCGCCCCGGCACGAAGCCGCCGCCGTCGAAGCGATCCTCGAATTGCACCGGTTCGCCGGGCTTGGCGGGTTCCTTGCGGATCATGACGAAATTTTCGAGCAGGCCGCCGGGGGTGAATTTGAAATGGCCGTTTTCCACCGCGCCATCCTTGCTGTAACGGTACTGGCGGTGGCTGCCGTCGGAACCGGCAATCTGGCGGCCGTCTTTCCAGACATGGCCGAGCAGTTTTTCGATGGCCGGGGCATGCAGCAGGGGCTGCTCGCTCAAGGCGTGACCGTCGACGATGACGCGCTGGTCGCCATTCGGGGCGATTTCGAGCTGGAGGCGGAAGGATACGCCGCTGCGCGGCCCGCCGGCGGCGGCGAAGCTCACCCCCGCGACTTCGTGGCGTTCCGGCGCGCCCTGGTGCCTGACGACCCAGACCTGCCGGGCGGCGGTCAGCTTCCTGACATTCTCCTCGGTGTAGAAGCCCTTGTCGAAAGCCTGCCCGCCGTGCAGCGCATCGTGCAGATTCCCCATCAGTTCGAGCGCGTTGGCGGGGGGGCCGGCCAGCGCGCTGGCCGGCGGCTCGCCGGCCTCGCGCCCGCTGACCGGCGTGGCGGACGCGGCCTGCGAGGCCAGCAGCAAACTCAGCGGCAGCAGCGCGGCGATTTTGAACAGGGCGGGGATCATCGATGAAGCTCCGGTCTACCTGGGAATCGCTGGGGCATGCTGCATGATCTTCCCTTTTCGGGCGCTTGTAAAAAAGCCGCGCGACGCGCGGCTTTGGGCGGGGCGTCGGGAGAGACTACTACCTGGCGTCGCTGTCCTTGAAGCTGTCGTGGCAGGCCTTGCAGGTTTTCGCCGCCGGGTTGAAGGCGGCCTTGATGGCGTCGAGGCTGCCGCCGCGGGCGGCGGCGACGAGCTTGGCCACTTCGGCGCGCGAGTCGTCCGCGTCCTTGTTGAACTCGGCGGTCTTTTGCCAGATCTGGGGATTGGCCTTGGTGTTGGCCCCGCGCTCCGTGCCGGGACCGAAGGCCGCGTAGGGCAGGCTGGAAACCACGGCCAGCACCTCGGCGTCGGCGGCGGCGATCCTGGCGTCGAACGGCGCCTTGCCGTTGGCCATGTCGCCCAGGCTGCGAAAGTGCTTGCCCATCACGATAAACGCGCCCTGGCGGTATTTGATGGCGTCCTCCGGCTTGGCGAACTGGGCATGGGCGGGCGCCACGGCGGCGGCGAGCACGGCGAGGGCGGCGGTGGTTTTTTTCATCGTTGCTTTCTCCTTGTCAGGGTCGGGAAATCAGTAGCCGAATCCCGCCGCCGCCTGGGCGTTGCCCCAGGCGACGAGGGCATATACCGCGAGCGCCAGCGCGGCCAGCACGGCCAGCGCCAGCGCCCGCGTCGCCACCGTGTCGCGCGAGGGCGGCAGATCGGCGGCGACTTCCTTGTCGCCGGCGATCATCGGCCACAGCAGGCGGTGTCGGCGCGCGGTATAGACGATGATCGCCAGCACATGCAGGGCGATCAGGGCGATGAGCAGATATTGCCCCCAGGTCTTGTGCAGGCCGCTGATCTGGTTCACGGCGCGCCCGGAAAGCAGCCCCGACAGCGGCCCGGCGAAGGCGATTTCGTCATTGGCGAAAAGGCCGCTGATGGCCTGCGCCGCCAGCAGCGCCAGCAGCGCGAATACCGAGAGCGCGCCGAGCGGGTTGTGGCCGGCGCCATCTTCCGGCAGCGCCCGCCCCGTGAGGTAGCGGCGCAGGCGCGCGGGCGTCGGAAAGAAGCTGGCAAAGCGCGACCAGCGCCCGCCCGCGAAACCCCAGACGAGGCGAAACAGCAGCAGCGTCAGCGCCGCGTAACCGAGCAGGAAATGCCAGTTCATCGCCTCGCCGCCGCTCTTGCCGGTGACGAACAGGCCAGCCACGCACAACGCCAGCAACCAGTGAAAGAGACGGGTGGGCAGATCCCAGATGCGAACGCGGGCCGTGTTCATAGGGAGAGAATCCACTGCACCAGATTCCTGATTTCATTTTCGCCGTTCCACCAGCCCGGCTTGATGGCGCGGTGCTTTTCCTCGTGCCCGTCGGCGAACAGGGCGACGCCCTTGCCGCTCAGGTGGCGCACCAGGCGTTCCTCGGCATCGGCCCGGCCGCGGTATTTCTCGGCCACCTTGTACCAGGTCGGGCCATCCTTCTCTTTCTTGAAGGCATGGCAGCGAAAGCAATTGTTTTCCCGCAGCGTGTCCCTGGCGGAAGCCGCATCGGCGGCCGCCGCCGATGCCGGCGCGAACGAGGCCCCGGCCAGCAGGCAGATGGCCGCGGCAAAAGCAGCGAAAGCAGGTTTCATGGCGTCTCCCCGGTTATTGTTCTGGCATCGACCGCGAGCGGGTCGACGAGCGGCATTCTGTCCGGGCCGGCTTTGGACAAGATTTGGGCAAACTTTGAAAATGCTTTGGCGCGTCGCGCGCCCTACGGCGGGCACTGGTCGCAGCGGTGGATTTCCACGGTGGCGTGGACGATTTCTTCATGCGCGGCAAGCGCCTCGCGCACATGCAGGGGAGTCAGCCCGGCGTCGTGCGTCAGCAGCGACAGGGCGCAGGCATAGGCGCCGTTGCCGACGCGCCAGACATGCAGGTCGGTGAGGCGCGCGCCGCCGGGCAGCGCCTCGGCCAGTTGGCGGATCTCGGCGACCACCGGATGATCCATCTCGCGGTCGAGCAGGGCGCCGGCGGTCTGGCGCAGCAGGTTTTTCGCCCACAGCCCGACCAGCAGGGCGCCGACCAGCGCGCAGGCCGGATCGAGCCAGGCCCAGCCGGCCAGCCAGCCGCCGGCCAGCGCGGCGATGGCCAGCACCGAGGTCAGGGCGTCGGTCAGCACATGGACATAGGCCGCCTTCAGATTCAGATCGTCGTGCGCGTGGCCGTGTCCGTGCTCGTGGTGATGCGTTCCGGCCCGGTTCAGGATGGCCGCGCAGGCGAGATTGACCAGCAGGCCGAACACGGCGACGGCCAGCGCCTCGGCATAGCGGATGGGCTGCGGGACGAACAGCCGGTCGACGGCCCCGAACACCATCAGCGCCGCCACCGCGAGCAGGAACAGGGCGCTGGTATAGCCGCCCAGCACCTCGATCTTCCAGGTGCCGAAGGCGAAGCGCGCATCGCCCGCATAGCGCCGGGCGGCGGCGTAGGCGAAGGCCGACAGGCCGATGGCCAGCGCGTGCGAACTCATGTGCCAGCCGTCGGCGAGCACCGCCAGCGAGTTGAACCACCAGCCGGCGCCGATTTCGAGACACATCGTCGCCAGCGTGATCCACAGCACCAGCCGCGTGCCGCGCTCGGCGCGGGCATTGCCGCCGCCGTAGTCGTGCGCCTGTTGCCAGCGGGCCAGGTCGTGGC
>Ga0209628_10002810_pt1 | contig 11981 bp, 11 predicted proteins | sample TergutCu122P4_FD_187285 | JGI IMG/M metagenome (GOLD analysis project Ga0209628, IMG submission 187285) | Cubitermes ugandensis P4 segment gut microbial communities from Kakamega Forest, Kenya - Cu122 P4 (SPAdes) (version 2) | ecosystem: Host-associated > Arthropoda: Insects > Digestive system...
CCATTACTCGCTAAATACATGGATATGCTTCCCTTGTTGTTAACAACCAAGTCGGTTTTCCCATCATTATTCATATCCTGAAGAATGAATTTCATATCAGTAAGATAGCTTGTTAAATTGATGTCTTTTTTGACAAATCCTCCTGATGCGCCAGTAGAAAGATAAAGCGACCAAAGATTGCCGGAGTTTTTTGCAGGACTGAGTAAGAAATCGGTTTTTCCGTCTCCATTCACATCACCCACAAGCAGTTCTCTATTATCCATGGACGACAATGTTAGACCTGGGTAAGCAGCAATTTCATACAGTTGTCCGTTGGTATTGAAAGTATAAATTTTGGCGCCGGAAGAGCTGATATGACAAATGTCGGTTTTCCAATCTCCGTCAAAATCAATCGCATAAAGTCGGTCGCCGGGTTCCAATGCGAAGCAGGGTTTATCATACAACGTCGATTTTCCTTTGGTATCAAAATCAATCAGGGTAGCATGCGACTGCACATTTTCGTCTTTTATGTTTTTGCAATAGCTGATGCTTAAAAAAGTCTGTTTGCCGATTCCCAAAAAATCTCCCATTACAAATGTTTTTGCAGACGGACTTAACAAATCATCCCAATTGACTACACCTTCATAGTTGGTCGAAAAAGAATATCTCAATTCGGGACCTGTTCCATAATACGAATTGTTTGTATCATATACCTGAAATTTGACAGTTTCGCCGGAAGCATTCACATTCGTTGAATTTATCTTTACCAATTCATCTTTCCCATCACCATCTACATCCATAGCAAGCAATTGAATAAATCCCGTTTCCGCTGTCAGTTTCGATGGTGTTGCAGTCAATCCCATCTTGTCGTAAATCAACAGTTCTTGAGTTGGGTGGTATTGACTTCCATATTGGTAAGCAATTGGAATAAAGCCTAAAAAATATTTAATTTTTATTACATCGTAACTATTTTTGTATGGATACGCTATCAATCCGTCATTCATGCTACTCAGGTCAAATTTCCCTTTTGTCAGAATCAAATCCGGTACGGAAGTATTTGTAAAATAGCTGTATAACATTACATTTCCCTTATAGAAACTGTTTATCTGATTATTTTCGCCATAATAGAAAACAAGCGGATTAAGCGATTTTCCGCCATTTGTACACTCTATCTTCTTTAAAAGAGAGGATTGAGCGTTTTCGTATATGAGATTATAAGATGACAGCAATTGACCGTTGAAGTATGTGCGTATCCATTGCAGGCGCTTATCGGAAATAACTTCCAAACCATCGGAATATATTTTTGACACATCGGAGCGGGTTTCATACGTGAATGTTATTTTGGCATAATGATTGGAAGAGTAAGTTCCTTCGTAACCTCCATAGTTGATTTCACTTATGTAATACATATTACCCGATTCTGTGTAAGTATAATTTATCACATTTCCCACAGCATCTTGCATTTTGGTCAAGGGATAAGCGAGTTTGCCGGCAGTGTTTGATTCATACCCGTAAGTGGCGGTATTTCCATTCGGATAGTAAACCTTGAAGTATTTGATAATATTTCCGTTCAAATATGCCACCGCTTTAATATTTCCCTGCTCCGTTTCGTAATTGACAAGAGAACTGTTTCCGGTTTTCAAATCAATCAGGCGCATTCCATCCAGCATGTAAGCGTTTGTTTTATCTCTTTTTGCCGGAGACGGAGCATTGTCGTAATAGACAGTAGAATTGCATGCCGAAATGGCAGATAATCCGCCTATATGCCATCCGTATCCTGCTATTCCATTGCCTGACAGAGAATTATAGCTTAATTGTACAGAAGGATTCATCCCATTTGCGGCGAAATAGGCATCAATGGGAACGCTGCAAGTCAATGCTCCGGAGGCGGTTCCTTGATGAATAGCAATTTCTCCAATATCCTTTGTATGGTCAACGGCATACGATTCGGGAATATGGGATAAATTCCAGTTTTCTACGCCATAAACGCTTTTTGGGCTTGATTCCTGTTCTTGAATAGTATCTTTGCGCAATTCCCATTTTCGAGGAATATATGTATAAATGGTATCTCCGTTAACGATACTTTTTTCGTAATCGTTCATGTTTATACCGTGAGAATATGATATGAATGTGTCGGATTGTCCGGATACAACAAAATGAGAAGACAATACCGCAATTAACGAAATAATATAATGTGTCTTTTTCATGGCTTTCATTTTTTAATAATTTTCCATTTGGAAACGTTTGTTCCCAAATGAATGTTAAGAAGATAAGCACCGGAACTACCGGATATTTCAAGAAAAGTTTGCTCAGAAGTTATTTTTTTCGTTTCGAGCAGTCGTCCTGAGGAATCGAAAAGTTGCAAAAAATTTTCTTCTGTCAAATTCAGAGGCCTGATTTCCACACAGATTTCTCCCTGAGTAGGATTGGGATAAATAGTTATTTTCTGTTCAGGAAATTCCACAGATATTATTTCCGTAGGAGTAAGTGGTACTATACACCGAGATTCCATGTTACCATCCGCATCGTAAGTAAAAGCGATATTGTTATTTTGTGCGGAAACATTGTTTGATATTGCAAGCAGCATCAAAGCGAGCAAGCAAATAATTTTTTCAAGATTGGTCATATTACTAAATTTTTCATTACACTTCTTACCCCTGAAATGCAGATTTTGATTTTGTTTATTTGATTAAAGTGTGCAGTATAGAAAAAAACGCAGGGCAAAATTTGAATCATAATACCTTTGTTTTAGCTTTTGGTAAAGGTTTAAAAAGGATAAGGATAATGTGTCAAAAACGCTTTTTTACTAATAAGGCAATATGTACTTTTTATGTATATGTCTGAGAGTGCGCTTGGCTAAAGTCGGCTTCAACCAAACGCACACGCTTTATACCATTTCGGGGAGTTTTAAACAAAAAATGCAGCATACAAGTTAACGATTTTGTAAATATTATAGTTTTGGAAGCTTAAAAGCTTAAAGGCGCAAAGGTAAATATTGTAAAATTAATATGCAACACAAAGCAGATATTTTTTGTGTGTTCGTTTTGAAATTCAGAATAACACAGTACATTTGCAAAACATATCATAAACATCAAAGTTTCCATGAATATTGAAAAGTCGGTCAAGCAAGTTGCCAAACTGTGGCAGGATTCTGACGGTACAAACGAAGAATTTGTGCAGTTTTGCACAGATAATTATATTTCCGATCCGGCGGAAAAAGAACAGGTTTTCCTGAAAATTAGCCAATATTTAGAAGCTATCCATGGTAATTTCAACGAAATGTCGCTGCAATTACAGCGCAATGTGCATGAGCCTACGGGACCCTTACTTAATATTGACGAACGATTTGCGGCTTATAATCCTGCCGCACATTTAAGCGACGATTTGTATGCCAACAAAATAGCTTTCCTGATTGTATTGAATTTCCCCGAATTGTCGTTACCGGAAAAAGAAGCGCTGGGAAAAGACCGTTTGGCATGGGCTTATGCCCGTCTGGGTGATATGTTTACTTCGCGTGTTCCGGCAAACCTTCAGCAGGCATATTCAACGGCGCTCAGTGATGCGGATGTGTATATTTCCAACTATAATATTTACGCCGGACATTTACTCAATAAGGAAGGAAAAAGAATTTTTTCGGAAGATATGGTGTTGCTTTCTCATTGGACTTTACGCGATGAAATCAAAGCCAATTATAATAAAGGTGATGAGGGCTTGGAAAAACAGCAGATTATTTATGAAGTAATGCAAAGAATTATCTCGCAGGAAATCCCGAAAGAAGTAATCAATTCGAGCAGTTACGAATGGAATCCTTTTACTAATGCGGTTTCACAATCAGGCAAGCCAATCACCGGAACACCGGAAAACATAATCCGTTACCAAAAATTCCTGAATAATTTCAAAGCATTACAAGCCATTGACAAATATACCGGAAATACCTATATTGAACGAAAGTTTTCGGAAGAAATGGAAATTTCTGTGGAAGATGCCGAAGAACTTTTCCGGAATTTTCTGTCTTCTCCCGAACTGAAAGAAGTTGGAAAAATAATCGAAAAACGACTGGGTCGTAATTTACATCCGTTTGATATTTGGTATGATGGATTCAAGGCGCGAAGTAATTTGAACGAAGAAAAACTGAGCGAACAAATCCGTAAGCTTTATCCCGATGCCAAGGCCTTTGAAAAACAATTGCATTTTATATTGATGAAATTAGGCTTTACTTCGGAACGGGCGAATTATTTGTCGGAAAAAATTACGGTTGATGCGGCTCGTGGTTCGGGTCATGCCTGGGGAGCAGAAATGAAAGGTCAACGCGCTCATTTGCGTACCAGAATACCTGCCGATGGCATGGATTATAAAGGTTACAACATTGCAGCTCACGAATTTGGTCATAATGTAGAGCAAACACTCTCTTTATACGATGTTGATTATTATATGCTGGCCGGCGTTCCCAATACGGCATTTACCGAAGCCTTGGCTTTTGTTTTCCAGAAAAGGGATTTAGAATTGCTGGGGATTAAAAACGACAATCCTGAAAAAGAAAAAATGGATGTGTTGGATAAAGTCTGGCATCTATACGAAATCAGTAGTGTTTCCATGCTTGATATAGCAGTTTGGAAGTGGTTATATGCCAATCCGAATGCTACCGCTGAAGACTTGCGCGATGCAGTTATCCGTTTATCGAAAGAAATCTGGAACGAATATTTTGCTCCTGTTTTCGGAATAAAAGACCAAACGATATTGGCCATTTATTCGCATGCCGTAAGTTATCCTTTATATTTATCGGCTTATGCTTTCGGACAAATTATCGAATTTCAATTAGAACAATATTTAACAGGAAAAGATTTCGCCGAAGAAGTGGATCGTATTTTCCGCTTAGGCCGATTAACCCCTAATCAATGGATGATTGAAGCTACCGGCAAACCGCTTTCAACAGCTCCTTTGCTGGAGGCAGTAAGGCAAGAGATGAATCCGCTATCCCCCTTTGGAGGGGGATAGCGAACACACAATTTTAATCTATTAAAGTAAAGATAAATATGAAATTAAATTTTTTGCTTGTTTTTTTTCTTTACGGAACATTATCTTCCTTTGCGCAAAAAATAAATGATTTGAAATTTGTTGATGCACAGGAACTTGAAATTCTGGGCAGAGCTTTTGATAATACCGAAGGTCTATATGGCAGACTACCTATAGATATGAAAAACGAATACCGTGAAGAACTGTGGAATCTCGGTACAAATACTGCCGGTGTTGCGGTACGTTTTAGCAGTAATGCTAAAATATTAGGGGTGAAATGGTCTTTGTTGAACGATTTTTCAATGAGTCACATGTCTTCTACCGGAATAAAGGGTATAGATCTTTATGTTTTGGAAAACGATAAATGGCATCATCTGAAAGTGAGTCGTCCCAACGGAAAACAGTCTTCTTCTATCATTGTCGCTAATATGGAAGGTGTGGAAAAAGAATATTTAGCCTATTTACCATTATATGATGCCGCTACTGCCGTAGAATTTGCTTGTGATTCTAAAGAATAGATGCTAAGGCTTATGTGCTGGATTTTTTGCCTAATTGTAACTTGGAGATGGTAAAAGACAGCGCCGAATATTTTATTTCTAATCTGGCAAAAACAAAACCTGAAGCTAAAATTTATATTGTGGAGAATCTTTATTTTCCTACCGCTATCGCAGATACTAAAACCGCAAGGGAATTGAGAGAAAAAAACGAAGAATTGTATGCCATATACAAAAGTCTGAAAGAAAATTATAAGAATTTGATTTATATAAAGGCAGATGAAATAATAGGTACTGATGGAGAAGCTACCGTAGACGGAGTGCATCTCACCGACCTCGGCTTCATGCGCTTTGCCGAAAATCTGTTAAAACATATTAAATGAACATCAAAACAATAGGGATACTATTAGCACAAACAGATTTCACAGATTTTAAGACTTGTACTTCTTCAATTCTATACGGAAGGTAGTCCCTTTATTTATTTCTGATTTAAGCACAAAAATTTTACCACTCCGATAAGATTTGATAATTCTTTTGGCCAAAGAAAGCCCCAAGCCCCACCCTCTTTTTTTGGTAGTAAATCCCGGCTGGAAAACAGTATCAAATTTCGATTTGGGAATACCTTTTCCTGTATCCGAAATATCAATTTTAATTAATTTTTCGGTTTCTGTAACGTCAATATCAATTTTTCCCATGCCGTCCATGGCATCCACTGCATTTTTTATCAGATTTTCGATAACCCAGCCAAACAACGATTCATTCATCAACACCAAAAAGGGTTGGTCATGGAAATTACAATTAATTGATATTTTTCCAGAAACACGCTTCGACACATAATCCACAGCATTGCGGATGGCTTCATTCACATCCATCGGTTCAAATCCTGTATCGGAGCCTATTTTTGAAAAACGTTCTGCGATTACATTCAACCTGTGAACATCCTTATTCATTTCCGAAAGCAACGAATTATCAACATTTTTTGTTTTCAGATATTCCATCCACGCCAATAATGAAGATATCGGCGTTCCCAACTGGTGAGCGGTTTCTTTAGATAGTCCTATCCATACCTTATTTTGTTCTGCTTTTTTAGCATTCAGCAAAGCCAAGAAAGAGATAACGATAAAAACAAAAACAACTCCCAATTGCGCGTATGGGAAAATTGTTAATCTTTTCAGTACGGTCGAATCATCGTAATAGACATATTGATGCGTACCATCATCAAAATCCAATACAATAGGAGGATTTGTTTTTTTGAATTTTATCAATTTTTTCTGCAAAAATTCTTCCGTATCCTGTTCCGGCAAATTGATATTCTTATCAAGAATTATACTATCATTTTCGGTCGCCAACACTAAGGGAATCGTAGTATTTCCCTCAAGCAACTTAAATATCAATACATTATACTCATTAAAAATATCAGGGTCTACATCCATATTTTGTGTTTGTATGGTCATTAACTTAACTGATTCAGCCCAGATTTCAATTTTTTTGCGTTCTTCTTTCGACAAATCATTTACCAATATTTGCGTTACCCAGATAGAAGAAACAGCGATAATACCGGCTGCTATAACAAATAAATATTTAAAATTACGCCGGTATCTTGTATCGTTACTATTTCTATGCAATTTCTTCATTTTGATACTAAATCAAATACCATTTTAAAAATTTCGGAGGCAAAAGTACAAAATTTCGTCACAAATAGCGCTCAAATGTCAAAAAAAATGCTAATATCTTGATATATATTATGTTATTTTAATTAAAAATTCTACCTTTGTACTCTGAATTAGAAACGTGGGAATTTTACCCATCGAACCGCAAATTGTCGAACACGAACAATGCGTTGAATATAAACAGGTTAGCTACTCCTGGATGGGAGTGACCAACCTTTGGCGTATCTAAAATATTCAAATAAAAATCACCTACTTGAATGCAAAAGAGCTGGTATGCCTTATATACAAGACCCCGAGCGGAAAAACAGGTAGAAAAACGTTTGGTACAAACGGGGATAGAAACATTTTTACCCTTGCATCTTACACAGCGATGCTGGTCGGACAGGATTAAATTGGTAGAGATGCCGCTTTATCCTTCGTATGTGTTTGTACACACCACCGATCATGAAGTGCGCGATTGTCTCACCATGCAAGGTGTAGCTAAAATAGTTTACTATAACGGCGCGCCTGCCATTATTGCCGAGCGCGAAATTACTACCGTACAAAAGTTTATCGAATTAACGCAACTCAAAGAACTAAGCTATTCCATAGACGAAGATGTGTTGATTGCCTGCGGCTCGCTTAAAGATATTTCAGGAAAAATAAAACGCATAGGAAAAAAGTACTTGCTGTTGCATCTGGAACAAATAGGAATGACGGTAAGCGTAGCAACAGATCAGGTGAAGAAAACAAGAAAAACTTATGTATAACAAAAAAATTGTCGTTACCGGCGGAGCAGGGTTTATTGGCTCTAATCTTTGCGAATATCTCTTGGAAAAGGATTATGAGGTAGTGTGTTTAGACAACTTCGCTACCGGCAAAGAAGCAAATTTAGCCTCCTTTAGAGGCAATGCCCGTTTTAAACTGATTGTAGCGGATATTCGTAATTTGGAAGACTGCCGTAAGGCGTGCGATGGCGCCGATTATGTATTGCATCAGGCCGCCTTAGGTTCTGTGCCTCGTTCTATTAAAGACCCTGTTACTTCTAACGAAGTCAATATTTCCGGTTTTTTGAATATGTTGGTGGCAGCTCGAGACGCTAAAATAAAACGCTTCATCTATGCGGCAAGTTCTTCTACTTATGGAGATTCGGCAAGTTTACCTAAAGTAGAAGATGTGATTGGTAAACCCTTATCTCCTTATGCCATAACCAAATATGTGAATGAGCTTTACGCCGACATTTTTACGCGCACTTACGGATTGGAATGTATAGGTCTGCGTTATTTCAACGTTTTCGGTCGCCGGCAAGACCCCAATGGCGCGTATGCCGCCGTTATTCCCAAGTTTGTGATGCAATTGATGAAGCGCGAATCTCCAATCATTAATGGCGATGGCGAGTATTCCCGCGATTTTACATATATTGATAATGTGATACAAGCCAATTATTTAGCTCTAACTACGCAAAAAACCGAAGCAGTCAATACGATCTATAATGTAGCTTACGGCGAGCGTACCACTTTAAACCAATTGGTTCAATATCTGAAAGAATATTTATCGGTTTATGATCCGGCTATCGCTGATGTCGAAATCATTCATGGCCCAAACAGGGCGGGCGATATTCCACATTCATTAGCCAATGTGGATAAAGCCAAGCGATTATTAAACTATAATCCACAATATTCCATGAAACAAGGCTTGAAAGAAGCAACAAAATGGTATTGGGAGAATTTGAGATAATTGAAAAACACAAATAATATGAATAATATGAAAATTGCAATAATAGGTTTGGGTTATGTAGGATTACCATTAGCCCGATTATTTGCCACAAAATATCCCGTCGTTGGTTTTGATGTAAATCAGGCGCGAGTAAAGGAATTGATGTCCGGCCACGACCACACATTAGAGGTTGAAGACAACATCCTCCAATCAGTACTCGTTTCCTATCCCCCTTTGCTAAAGGAGGGGGCAGGGGGAGGACTATACTGTTCTTATAATCTCGATGACATCCGCGACTGTAATTTCTATGTAATTACTGTCCCGACTCCTGTTGATAAAAACAATCGTCCTGATTTAACTCCTTTGAAAAAAGCCAGTGAAACGGTTGGCAAGGTTATATCCAAAGGCGACATTGTAGTCTATGAATCAACCGTATACCCCGGAGCAACCGAAGAAGATTGCCTTCCTGTGATTGAGCAAGTTTCCGGCTTACAATTCAACATTGATTTCTTTGCGGGTTATTCTCCTGAACGGATTAATCCCGGAGACAAAGAACATACGGTAGAAAAAATTAAAAAAGTAACATCCGGTTCTACTCCCGCAATCGGAGAAAAAATTGATGCCGTTTACCGTTCGGTTATTACAGCCGGAACACATTTAGCTCCTACCATCAAAGTAGCCGAAGCAGCAAAAGTCATTGAAAATTCCCAACGCGACATCAATATTGCTTTTGTTAATGAACTGAAGAAAATATTCGACAAAATGAATATTGATGTAAATGCCGTTTTAGAGGCTGCCGGAACAAAATGGAACTTTCTACACTTCAAACCCGGTTTGGTAGGCGGACATTGCATCGGCGTAGACCCTTATTATTTGGCTCAAAAAGCGCAGGAATACGGTTATCATCCCGAAATCATCTTAGCCGGCCGCCGCATGAACGACAGTATGGGCGAATATGTAGCCACCCAAGTGGTCAAACAAATGATTAAAAAAGATCTTTGCGTTAAAGGCTCCAATATACTTGTGCTGGGCATTACGTTCAAAGAAAACTGTCCTGATGTGCGCAATACCAAAGTAGTAGATGTAATAAATTCTTTGAAAGAATACGAAGCAAATGTTACCATATACGATCCGTGGGTAAACCCCGAAGAAGTAAAACATGAATACGGTTTGGATATTCTGACCAAGATGCCGCAGGGGAAGTTCGACGCGACAGTAGTGGCAGTAGCGCATAAAGAGTTTGGAGACTTGAAGTTAGATAGCGAGGTGGTGTATAGGGTAAAGGAAATTTGATTCAAGTTATGAATCCATCGTGTCTTAGCACTCAGAAAGGGAAAATACATACAGAAAAAGCACTGTTATAGGGAAATTCTCATGTCTTTGTCGAGAATTTATTGACAATGAAGGAATTATATCAAGCATTTGAAGAGCATTTGCGCAAGACAACATTAGATTTCAAGCGTTATTTATATCCAACAATCAACTGGAACAGCAGGATGTTTGGTATTGTCGGGCCGCGTGGCGTTGGCAAAACAACACTCATCCTTCAACATATTAAGGAAAATCACAGTACATCCGATACTTTATATGTTTCGATGGACGATTTGTATTTTGCCTCTCATTCGCTGCTCGAAACGACGGCGGATTTTCATAAAAACGGTGGCAAATTTCTTTTTATAGATGAGATACACAAATATCCCGAATGGTCGAAAACCCTGAAAAATATTTATGACAGTTATCCCGATTTGAAAGTAGTTTTTACCGGCTCATCGGTATTGGATCTTTTGAAAGGAAACGCCGATTTGAGCCGAAGGGCCTTACTTCTGCATTTGCAAGGTCTGTCGTTTCGCGAATATTTACAGTTTTTTCACGGAATTACAGTTCCGGTTTTATCGTTAGATGATATTCTTTCTCACAAAAGTAACGATTTGAAACCCGCCATCATTTATCCGGTTAAATTTTTCAAAGAATACCTGCATAGAGGATATTATCCGTTTGGAAACAATGAAGATTTTATGACCTATTTGAGACAAATTGTTTCTCAAACAATGGAATCGGATATTCCGATGTACGCAAATATGAATGTTTCAACAGGCAGAAAACTGTTAAAACTTTTAGCAATAATTGCCTGTAGCGTGCCGTTTAAACCCAATTTTTCAGGACTTTCAAAATTGATAGAAGTTAGCAAAAACAATATTTCCGATTACTTTTATTATATCGAAAAAGCGGGAATGATAACCCAACTTCGCGAAAAAACCGAAAGTTATTTAGTTGTTGGCAAAGTAGAAAAAGTTTATTTAGACAATACAAATCTTGCTTTTTGTTTGTCTGAAAAAGAACCCGATGTCGGGGACCTGCGTGAAACCGTTTTTTTCAACCAAATGCGTGTAAATAATAAAGTTTACCGTTCAGAAAAAGGCGATTTCAATATCAACAATCTGACTTTTGAGGTTGGCGGAAAAAGTAAAACTCAAAAACAAATCGAAGGTTTAAAAAACGCTTACATTGTGAAAGACGACATCGAATATGCTTATAAAAATGTTATTCCTTTGTGGGCTTTCGGATTGAATTATTGAAAATATCGTAATATTCATTACGGTAACGCCAGTTACGATATGAAATAGTATCGCAACATAAATTACAGCAACGGCGGTTGCGTTAATTTTATCTGTATACATAATTAATTTACAATTAATGTGTTATGAGATTTTACGACAGAGAAAGAGAAATAGCAGATTTGAGAAAAATTGAAGAAAAATCAAAAACCAATGCTCAAATGACTATTTTTATGGGACGTCGAAGAGTAGGGAAAACTGCTTTGCTCAAACACGTTTTTACTCCTGAAAACACATTGTATTTTTTTGTGTCGAAAAAAAATGAAGCTTTGCTCTGTGAAGAATTTGTCAAACAGACCAACGAAAAACTTGGGATTTTACTTGGTAATTATCTGTCGTTTGCGCAACTTTTCAAAGCATTGATGCTACAGTCTCAAAAACAGAATTTTACGCTTATAATTGACGAGTTTCAAGAGTTTGCAAATATCAATCCGTCTGTTTTTAGTGAAATTCAGAATTTTTGGGATTCATACAAAGATAATTCAAAAATTAACCTTATCCTTTGTGGATCCATT
>Ga0209628_10002811_pt1 | contig 11979 bp, 9 predicted proteins | sample TergutCu122P4_FD_187285 | JGI IMG/M metagenome (GOLD analysis project Ga0209628, IMG submission 187285) | Cubitermes ugandensis P4 segment gut microbial communities from Kakamega Forest, Kenya - Cu122 P4 (SPAdes) (version 2) | ecosystem: Host-associated > Arthropoda: Insects > Digestive system >...
CTAACCCCTCAGGTGTAACTTTGTGTCCTGAATATCCGTACATAACCCAGTTAATTGCTAATGCATATAACTTTTTTCCTAAATCGGCCTCTATCGCTGATATTGCATCGGGAATATTCTCATAACCAACAGGAACGATAAATTCATCTGCATCTATTACTGCTATCCATTTGGTTTTATTCCGGTATTTTTTTATAGCTTTGTTTACTACACCTACCTGAAAAGCGCGCAAATTCCCAACTACATACTTATACTCCACTTCTCCAGAATTGATATATGGTTGAAGGACTTCTTTAAGATTATCGGTACTTTCATTATCAAAAATAATAAATTTTTCAACTCCCACCAATTTATGATATTCGATCCATTCTTTTATACAACCCGCTTCATCTTTTACTTTAGTTATTACGATCAGTTTATAATCAAAACTATCTCTCTCGTGTAATAAATAATTAAAATAAGTTTTAACATGCTGTGGAAAAAATTGAAAAATAAATCTTAAATTCCAACTAAGTTTCCATAGAACATTCTTTATCCTTTCAGGAATATGCTTTTGATAAAAGTTATAAATAGACATAAAATCGACTTAAAATTTTCTTTATAATTAAGTAATGTGTGTATAAATCAATCATCCGCTGCAAAGTTACAAAAAAAAATGATTCCTGAAAGTTATATTTTTATAAATAATCTTAATTTTAAAGGTTAAACACACATTTTTTGTTAAAAACCTCTTTTTAAAAGATAAAAATTGTATTTTTGTCAAGTTTATATTTTGATATTACTATTTTGTAAATGAAAATCCTGTTAATAAATGATTATTTAGATGGCGGAGGAGCTGAAGCAGTTTTCCGCGATCAGTTCGATATTCTGAAAGAAGACAACAATGTAGAAAGATTCTATGCTAACACATCTTTTTCTGGTTGGAAATCTACTCCATTATCATATATCTATTCTTTTTTTTGGAAAAAAAAGCTTACACTTTTTCTTCAAAATCGACTTTTTGACAGAATAATTGTCCATAATTACAGCGGTTTTTTGTCGCCTTCTATTTTAGATGCTTTATCACAATATAAAAAGAAAAACTCTTGCAAAATTATTCACTATGCACATGATTATCATTTAGTTTGTCCAAACCGGGGCTTTTTTTATGTTCGTAATGGAAAAACAATAAGTTTTGAACAGCCGCCCTCGATTTCTGAATTTATTTTTAAACGCATAGATTACAGGGGATTCGCCTATAGTATATTAAAAAAAATCCAATGGATTTGGTCGTATAAAGTTAGGAGAAAACAAAAAGTGTTCGATTTAATTTTAGCGCCGAGCGATTTTTTAACTAACCAAATCAATAGAATTTATCCGGATTTGGCAGTTAATAAAATGTATAATTTCTGTAATGCTCTGTCTTTTAATAAGAAATCGAACTCGAAAAAAAAGACTGATACCTTGCGAATGGTTTTTTTCGGTAGGATAGCAAAAGAAAAAGGATTAGCAGAATTCATTTCAGCCTTACAATCTTCTTCTATAAAATATACTTTCACAATTATAGGTGAAGGTGATGAAAAAATGCACATTAAATCGTTAGTGTCAATATATAATTTGGAGGAAAAAGTTTTCTTAAAAGATAAGATGGATGCCTCTTCATTATTTTTGGAATTAATCAATTACGATGTCTTTGTCATGTCTTCATTATTATATGAAAACGCTCCTCTAACAGTTGTTGAAGCAGCATCCTTAGGATTAAACCTCTTTTTGGCAAATCACGGAGGAGTGCTGGAAATGGGAAAAATCTGTCAAGCCAAGCACTTTTTTAAACCGGATAATCCCGAAAGTATTATTTCTAGTTTATCGGAGTTATATGCCGATTTCTTAAATAATTCATTGCCTGAAGCAGATTATAAATTATTACAGAATCTTTTTTCTAAAGATTCTTATATCTCAAACCTTAAAAAATATTTAGAATTATAAATTTAGAAAAAAATGAAAATTGTGTATTTACTTCCCGGTGGAATTTTTAATCCTGGTGGAATGGAGAGGATTACAATTGATAAGGCTAATTATTTAACTGAAAAAGCAGGGTATGACGTTTCAATTGTTACAACTGAACAATTGGGGCAACCGGTATATTTTCCTGTGTCGGAAAAAGTGCATTTATATCATTTGGATATAGGAATGTATGTGAATTTCGGAAAAGAATCCTATATAGAAAAATGTATTTCACGATACCGAAAAAACAAAGAATATAAGAGAAAACTTAATAAATTATTATGTGAAATACGGCCTGATATTACTATTACAACTCTGGGAGGATTGGATATAGAATTTATTAATGAATTAAGTGATGGAAGTGTAAAATGGGGAGAGTTGCATTTTCCAGGAAATTTTCGTCAACTTATGGCGCGAAAACTTTCAAAAGCTTTAATTCCAAATATTGTTGCAGGAATAAGAACACAAATATTCAAAGAAAAATGTAAAAAACTCAATCGATTAATAGTGTTAACTGAAGAAGAAAAATCATTTTGGAAAACCCCAAATAATATCGAAGTTATCCCAAATGCACTTTCATATTATCCGGATGAAACCTCATCCAGCGACCAGAAACAAGCTATTGCAGTAGGTCGATTAGTTTTTGAAAAAGGCTTTGATCAACTTATTGAAGCATGGAAAACGGTTCATATTAAACATCCTGATTGGAAACTTAAAATTTTTGGGCAGGGAAATCAGAAGGATATTCTTGTAAAACAGATAATACAAAATAATTTAGAATCTGTTATAGAGATATGGGAACCTTCGAAAAACATTTTTGAACATTATTTAAACTCTTCCTTTTTCATTTTTCCTTCCCGTTTTTTAGATGCTCTTCCGATGGTATTGATTGAAGCAATGTCTTGCGGATTAGCATTGGTTGCTTTTGATGCTCCCTGTGGCCCAAAAGATATAATAAGTGACGGAGAAAACGGATTTTTGGTTAAGGCTGGAGATATTGAAAAATTATCAGAACGAATCAATCAGTTGATCGAATCCGGCGATCTTAGAATAAAAATGGGAAAAGTAGCCCGTAATATGGCAAAAGAATACCTAATTGATAATATTATGGAAAAATGGATAAGTTTGTTTGAGAAAATCTAATCAAACAACTCATAATGCCTTAATAGATGTGAGGTTCCGGCATAAAAATAAACAGTTTCAACCATTAATGTTGTCCCAATAGCGCTTTCTTTATATGTTAAAATGAAAATATACAAGAATAAAAGAAGAAAACATTGATAATCTCTTCTATATGCAATTGAATTTTTTTTCCTTACAACTGAAAATACCGGGAAAAAATAAAGGCATTGGTAAATAACAACAATTATCAAAAAAGGAATTCCACCAAAAAATAACAGTTTCATATAACCGGAATCAGAGAAATATTGACCGGTTTCGTATGCACCAACACCTTCTCCCTTTATTAGCATATCATCATCCAGATAAAAATAATGACCCTGCGTTAACATGTCAGTTGAAGTTGTTGAAAAAGTGCCCCTATCTCTTAAATTGTAATAAGCTTCAAATGCAAAAGGAAATACCTCGTCAACAATCGCTCTTTGTACTCTTCCGGGAAATGCAAAATTGAAGATAACCAATAAAGTTATAAAATATACGCTCAACCGCCAAAAATTCTTTTGAATTATCTCCAAATGAGAAGACAGATAGTAAAAATAGAAAGCAAGTCCAATGAAAAAGCCGACAAAACCTGTTCGACCGGATAGCATTATGCCGAGAAACATAAGAACGAAAACAAAAAAGTTAACGTAACCGTTAAAATATTTACGGCTTTGATCCATCAATAGTCTAAAGTACAGTATAAACACAGCTCCGTAAGCAGCGGGTAATTCAAAAAAGATACTTCCACATAGTGCATAAAAACGGAATTTTTCAACCTGGGTTTGTCCAGAAAGCAAAACCTCTTTTAAGCCGCCTGAATGTAAGGAAAAAACAAATTCCCCGATAACAGGAAATGAATAACCCAAAAAATGAATAAGTCCTTGCAAAGCAAAAGCGTAACATATCAGAACAATCGATTCTTCAAAGGCATTTTTCTTATCTTCAAGCAATATGGGCAACACATAGATTATTGTTAATAACATCTGCAAAATAATAAGGAAACGCCTCGAAAACAGAGTGAAACTTGTTGTATGACTAACGGTAACAAAGAAAGATATTAAGGCCATACACAATGTGGCTATCAAAATTGTGGCGCTATAACGAAAAGTAAAATAAGTTAAAGGTACAAATCTTCGAACAAACAGATAGTACAATGATGCTATGATCATGGCTAAAAAAACCGAGTTGTTTATTACCGGAATTTTGAAATTAAACAGTATTAAAAATAAAATAATTACTTTAAAAACAAGTTTCTTCATTTGATTTTTTTTAGGTATCAACTCCTTCTGTACTTTCCTTCATAAACAGTATTTTCACCGTTCTCATCATAATTAACAAGTCATTTAATAACGAATACCTGTTTATGTATATTAAATCATATCTGAGTTTATTTTCTACTGTAGTATTATATTTCCCTTCAACTTGTGCAAAACCAGTAAGCCCAGCTTTAACTTTATGTCTGAAAACATATTCAGGTATTTCTTTTTCATATTTTTCCACAAAAAAAGGTCGTTCGGGACGAGGTCCGACTATACTCATTTCGCCTTTTAAAATATTGATTAATTGTGGTAATTCATCTAAACGTATTGTTCGAATCCATTTACCGACTTGTGTTATTCGTGGGTCAGATTCTCCTGCCAAAACCGGACCGGAAAGTTTTTCCGCGTCAGGTATCATTGTTCTAAATTTTAAAATTTTAAAGTATCTACCGTTTAAAGTGACACGTTCTTGGGCATACAATACGGGACCTCCATCCAACTTTATTAATAAAGCTGTTATAATGGCAAAAGGTAAAGAAATAATTAATGCAATAAAACTAAAAAGAATATCCATTGAACGTTTTAGGAAACGTTCTTCAAGTGAAAGTCCCATATTTGAAATTCGAAACGCAGGAATATCCCCTATTTTAAACATTGAAGATGAGATGATACTTATATCAAAATAAAGAGGAACAAAACATATATCTTTGTTGTATTTAATGCAAATAGGAAAAATCTTTTCACGAACCTTAGGTTGAATATCTGAACAAAAATATACCTCATCGGCCTCCTTAATCATTGAATATAGTGATGAGTCGTATCCGGAATACTGACCGATTATTTTATAAAATTTCGAGAAGTTTCCGGCCAAAATCTTGTTTAACTTCTCCGATTCATTACCTATTACAATTATTTTTTTAACAATATACGTTCGTTGACCAATATACCACGAAATAATATTTTTTATTACCAAAAGGATAAAATATAACAAACCACTTATGAGTATGACACTTCGCGGAAACGCCCACGTTATTTCACGCATAAAAAAGCAAATCCCCATTATTCCAACGACCATGGATACTGAAATAAGAAAAACAGTATAAATTAAATCATAAAAAGTCTTTCTGGAAATAGAATATAACCCGAATGTATACAACAGTATAAGATATAAAATTCCTATATAAGGGTATACCATCATGAAAGCATCGAAGTTTCTTTGATAATCTTCTAATAATTCGTTTATTCCAAATAAATAGAAAGTAAAAAGAATACTACTGTAAATTATGCCAATATCCAATAAAATATATAAAAACCTTTTCATGATAAATAACCTTGCACATAAACAGCTAAAAGTTTATAAGCCCATAGAGTTACTTACTATAGACTTATAAACTTTTCTTTTATAAATACTCCGGCAACTATTTAATATTATTTTCTTTCAACCATTATAACTACCCTGTTCCAATCATTTTGTGGGAATGGTTGCTCTCTATCACCTTTCCATTCAATTATCAAACGATTAGAACTGATACCCTGGCGCCTCAATTCGGCTGCTACAGCATCAACCCTTTTCTTACTTAAACTGAAATTGTATGAAGGATTTCCTGTTTTTCTATCTGCATAACCTACTAATAAGAGCTTACTACCCGGGTTTGCCTTCAGAAATGCTGCAGCTTCTGTTATCTTTGGCATTTCGGATCTTTCAATCCTGTATGAATCCAAAACAAAGCGAACATATTCTGGCAGCGAAGAATTATCTACAATTTGAGTAATTACTTCTTTAATAGGCCTGTTTCCATTTTCTAAACGCTCAAGCATATCTTGTTGTCTTTCAAGTATATCCTGATGTCTTTCAATTAAATAACGATTTTCATTGATTTTTCTGTTCAATCTGTCAATTTCGTCTGCTGTTAATTTAAAAAGTTGTCTGTTGTCGTAAAATCCTTTATTAAATGTGTATTGCAGACCTAACCCTAATGAAGAATAAGCATCTCCGAGAGCTGTACCTGCATAGCCATCAAATTCGCGCTCGGTGGCATTGATCTGAGGCTCAAGATATATTGCTAAATTATTTGTAACATTGAAGTTGAAACGAAAACCGACTTTTGCTACAACATTGATATAATCAGGCTTTGTAACGCCATTATCAAGAGAACGGTTAGCCCCAAGACCGGCAAAAATAATAGCGTCAAACCAACTATCTTCTTTGTAGTATCCCCGGAAAAGATTTGATAAATTTGCAAGAACGTCAGCCGTAAACGAATAGAATTTGAACTTTTGCCAAATAGTTGCACAATATACAGGAGTTTTGTTTGTTGAGTAAGTTTGGGTTACAACATCATACCAAATGGGAGTGTATAAAGCTACATACGCCGGATTTGGTCCATTTGCATCGCCCCAAGGTCCACCCATGGGGTATTCAGAATGATGTTTATAATTTTTATGAACCCAATAACCATCAGGTTGAGGATACCCTAAATTACCTCCTTGCAATGAGCCAGCCATAAATTGAATTCTTCCCCCAAAGTTAGGATTAAACCATTTCCCTACAGTGAGTGCGCCACCAAATTTTATTCTTTTCCCTAAGGGGTAATACCGATCCTGCTCGGCGTGCAGAGCAAGACCATTTAAACTCGCAGAAATAAACCAATTATCCCAATGTGAACTTCGCTCTTCCACTTCACGTAGTGCATTTGTATTACCATCACCATTACCATACTGTTCCTGAGCAATAATTGTTGAGTTTGCCAAGACCAAAAGAATTAAAACGACAAAAATTCCTACAATTTTTTTCATAATTTTATATTTTTTTATTTTTTGTTCATTTGTAAAAAGTTAGCTGTTATCGCTACTATAGCCATATCCATAGCCACCATATCCATAACCGCCATATCCATAGCCGCCATACCCATAGCCGCCATATCCGTAGCCATATCCGTAGCCGTAACCATATCGTCCCCTTCCTTCCGAAAATCCATTCAAAACGAGATTAACGTTATTAAGTCTCTTCTCCTGGAATACTCTGTTAGATAAATTTATTGCCGATTTTGGCGTTAGATTGAACCGGACAACAAAGAGAGATACATCACAAACTCGATTTAAGAGGAAGGCATCGGAGACGCTGCCTATAGGAGAACTGTCAACAATGATATAATCATACAGCCGGCGTAATTGTTCGAACATTTCATCTAATGTCCGCTCCATCAATAATTCATTTGGATTCAAAGGAACGGTACCGGATGTTAAAACATCCAGATTAGTGCCATTCACGTTTTTAATTATTAAATTATTAATATCAGTTTCATCTCCGTTTAAGTATGAAATTAAGCCGGTTTGTTTTGGTAAATTAAAGAAAGCATTAATTTTTGGACGACGAATATCCAAACCGACCAAAATAGTCTTATATTTTAATGAAAAGATCATTGCTAAATTAGTGGACAGGAAGGTTTTACCTTCACCACTAATAGTCGATGTGACAAGAATTGATTTCTTCTCAGGCGAATCTAATATGAACTGCAGATTAGTTCTTAATAGCCGGAATCGTTCAACAATGGCAGTTGTTGCATGGGAAGTGACTACCAAAGGAGATTTAGATTTGACAATAGGCAGTGAGACTATAACAGGTAAATCGGAGAATCTTCTGACTTCTTCCTCATAAGTAAGTTTATAATTTAAGAACTCTCTTATTCCTATAAAAATGAAGGGGAATAATAGACCGAAAGATAAGCAAAGAAAATAAACGTAATTTCTTCGAGGAGCGATTTGCCCACCCGTTATCGGGCTCTCTATTTCCTTCGCGCTTGGGGCGGAAACAGCTAATGTGAAGTCTATTTGTTGCTTTCGTTGCAATAAATCAAGATACAAACCTGCTTGAATGTTTTGTTCTCTTAATAATGAAATCAACTCTCGATCCTTTCTTGGAATATCCCTGGTTTCTGTTTCATATCTGTGCAGCATGCCTCTGGTTTCTCTCTCTGAAATATCGGAAGAAAACTTTAGAGAGCCTATCGATCCAAGAATATCTTCTTTTAATAATTGTAATCGTTCGATTCGTTTCTTTATCAAAGGAGCATCTTCGCTTGCATATTTAGTTAAACGTTCTTTTTCTCTAACAAGCTGATTGAAGGCTTCAAGATTGCCTATCAAATTCCCGCTTTTAGTTGTTAATGCAGAGGGTAATAAAGTCTTAAAATCATTCTTTCTAACCTCATCTTCTAAATACACAAGGATATACTTGTCGGTACCCATTGAGATTAATTGTTTCGTATATTCGTTGGTTTCTGTAAGATACATTCCCGCCTCACTCTCCAAATTCGCAGCAATCATATTTTGTACCTTATATCTTTGTATCGAGTCTTCAAATGAAAGCAATTCTTGTTTTATTTCTACCGACTTTTTTTGCACAAATTCGGAAGCAATTTCAGCTGCTTTGTTTTTATCAACCATCGTCTCATCATTATATACCAGAACTAAACGGGATAAAAAGTTTTCTCCACGTCTTCTGTTTGCTTCTTGTAATGACAATTTTACCACTGTGGAATTCTTATCAGGAGCAGTTATTGATAAACGCCCGATAAATGATTGAGCTACGTGCAATGGGGGAGCTATGATTATATGTAACGGCCATTCTTTCTTCAAGTTGACATTTTCATTCTGCAGCAAGAGAATTTCGCCAATAGGGGTTTTAATAACTGCAGGAAGAGTTGCAATTTCTTTATTAATTAACTCGGATCCAACTTGACCCATAACCTGAATTGAAGAGTTATCATTCAAGGAAAGAATGAGGGAATAATATCTCGATAGTGAGCGAATCGTATTATTATCTAAATAGACTTTTACAGGAGGAGCTGCATAAAATTGTCTTCCTGCCCCTCCGTAAAGATCAGTGTTCTTAATTCTGCCTTTTACAAAATAGTTAATGAAAAGGTTTTCCTCAATGACAACAGTTTCTACAAGATTTCGAGAACGAAGAACTGCCATTTCATTTTCCATAATTTTGTTTCCATCAAGGTAACCTAATGTTTCAAAAACTGAAAGTTCGCTATTGCCTAACCCGCCTTTTTTGCTATCTTTCAAAATTATGGATGATTCAACGCTGTATATAGGCGTCGTATAGCGTAGATGTAAAAAACCTCCCACTAAAAAAACTATAACTGAAAGAACAAACCATTTCCAATGAATTAGAAAACTAATAAAAAACCATTGAAAACTGATCTCTTTTCCTATTTCAGCTGCGCTTTCTCCTTTGTTACTACTACCTTCCATGATTCCTCCTTTTTTATCTTGTTATCATTAATATAAAAGTAACCAACGACATTGAAAAGGTTGTAATACCCATAGCGACACTTAACATTGGACTAATGTCAGCCGATTGTGTCTTCGCTTTTACAGGAGACACCACTATTGCATCATTTTGCTGAAGAAAAAAGTATGGCGATGAAATAAGGTCTTCCCTGTTAATATCTAAATAATGTTTTCTGTAACCACCATTTAGAGTTTCCCGTAACAACAGTATCTTATCGCGCTTTCCGTAAATTGTCATATCGCCTGCTAATGCCAATGCTTCCAATATATTCAGGTGATCTTTTTTAGAAGTTACAAAGCCGGGGCTGTTAACTTCACCTGTTACGAGTATGTTAAAATTTACCATTCGCACGGTTATCACAGTTGGAGCTTTGATATGAGATTTCAAACGTTCTTTTAAATAACTTTCAAACTCATCCTGAGTATAACCGACAACATAAATCGTACCTATTACAGGAAAATCAATCGTGCCATCCTTCTTAACAAGATAGGTTTGACGACCCGCGCCTCCTGTAATAATTTCACCACTGTTTTCAGTATTTGCTTCAGGAACCAAAGACAGATTATAATCTGCTGCTACAGCTGGCTCATCCGGCACATTGACTGTAATACTTAACACATCATCAGGCTTAAAGCGTATTGTACTTTCTAAACGGAAAGAAGGTATATCCACTATCCCCTTTTCGTTGCTTTGAAAATACGGTACTCTCTTTGATGAAACACAGGAAGATAATACTATTGCACATAATAGCGACGAATAAATTCCAAATTTCATACCCTTTTTACATATAAATACTATAAGTTCTGTCATCTTGCCAATTCTTTTTTAGTTCTTAAAATTATATCAGCCCACATATTTGCTTTTTGGATTTCCGTTGTATCCGTCACATCTACATCATATTCGCGTTTTAAATCCGGAATTACCAAAGAAACGTCTTCGGAAATATTGATCGGAGAATTTAATTTATCGCTATTAAAGTCGTAGATATAAATCCAAAAAGCTGGATGTCTGTAATATTTTTCCGATAGCGAAGGCAGATCAACCGATGGTTGCGAACTCGGAATTTCCTGTTTTTCAACCGTCTCACCAGCAGAATTGTTGCGTGTAAGAATGGCCACAACACTAACTATCAAGACTGCAACCAAAATAATAATTATCAATAACACTCCGGAAAAACGCCTTGGTCTTTTCGATACAATTTTGACTTCCTGGGCAGTATCGTCATTTTCCTTCGAAAACTTGCTGTCCTTGGGAAATGAACCGGATATGCCTTCTTGCCTGTTTACTTCGTAAATATTTTTGGGTTTAACTGGTTGTTGGATATCATTATTAATATTCACCGGAGTATTTATGGGATTTTCAACTTCTACTTTCTGCACTTCGTTATTTATCCCATCAGGACTTGAAACCGGTCGCTCATCTAATACTCTGGCTTCCTCCAATCCTTCTTTACTATCCAATAATTTTCTTAAAGAAAAAGCCGGTATAAACGATAGTTGGATTTTACCATCTTCTCGTTTTACCGGTCTAAAAACACCAACCTGAGGTAAATTTACAATTTTTTCGTTCTTTAGTGGTATGGTTATAAACCTGTTCAATATACCTAAGTCCCTTTCCTCCTTCTCATCGGTTACATTCGTAACTTGAGCCAACGAAACTCCGCTTTCCGGTGATCTAAACAAAACCGCTTGCTTGTCTCCAAAAGACTTAAGCTCGAGATAGCCAAAATCAGGAATTACAACCCTGCCTTTTTTTAAAAGAGCCTCCACTATAAGTAATTCCACATCCTTTACGGTTGAATACTCAACGGTCGAGTTACTATTAGGCATTCTAAAGTCGATTTATTGAAAAAATACTAAATTGCTTCAAAATTGAAAAAATCTTAACGTGAAGAAAGATAATCAATTTCTTTTTCAACAAAAGGAATATCTTCCTCTTGAATTCTAGTTTGAATGTCAAATAAAGTAGAATTTAATGAATTAAGATAAGTTGCCTTGTAATCTTCGAAAATTTCTTCCATCAACCCTTGATCTTCGTATAGGGATGTAATGTTTTCGACGAATTTCTGGTACATGACCTTAAAATCATTTTCAAACTCTGTCAGTAATGATAAAAACTGCTCTAACACTCTTTTTTGGTGAGCAAAAGATGTCTGTCTTGCCATAATAAATGAATAAAAAATTTGTTATAATATCAAAAAAATTATCTAAATAAGAAATAATCAACAAAGGTAGTGTCATTTATGTTAATAGCGCTCATATTTTTTTACCG
>Ga0209628_10002812_pt1 | contig 11978 bp, 7 predicted proteins | sample TergutCu122P4_FD_187285 | JGI IMG/M metagenome (GOLD analysis project Ga0209628, IMG submission 187285) | Cubitermes ugandensis P4 segment gut microbial communities from Kakamega Forest, Kenya - Cu122 P4 (SPAdes) (version 2) | ecosystem: Host-associated > Arthropoda: Insects > Digestive system >...
CTCCAACCCAAGTAATTCCATTGAACCACGTGATTGGCTGAACACTATTTTGAATATTTATATAAACCTCAAATGTGCGAAATCTATTCGCCGGCAATGAGTCGTTGATGATATTTACGGTAAAACTCGTTCCATTTGAATTTAAATCTTCAATGTCGTATATTTTCGCATTCAACGATAAATCTATCGTCGCAATATTTGACATGATATTTATGGTTTTTACAGTATCTAATAAACCTCCTGCATTATCGTCTACATACTTTTTATTCGTAAATTGATTATCTGTTTCTGGAACGATATCACTTTCAGGCAAAGCGGTAAACGTCTTTTTACCGCTAATAGTTTGTTCTTGATTTGTATCTACAATACTACTGTGTTGTGAGAAATTCATTTTTATTCCTGTTGAAATCTTTACAATTTCATAAAAGAAAAGCCCACTTTGCCATGAATATGTAATAGGAGTATTGACTGCCAAATTGTCATCATACGTGTTTAGTACAAATAAAATACCAAGTTCCAAATATAACCCTATCTGCGGACTCCCGCCCAACTTCGGATAAACATTAATATATTGGAGAGGTCTATTATTATATAGAAATTGGTATATACCGGGTTTGTATTCGTTCAAATAAATAGGTGATACTGATGTCAATAAATGGATTTGTTTAATCACTGCGCCTGCGCCTGCATTCGTTTTTAGCCAGTTCAGAGCCGCCGTTACATTCGCACCCGAAACGCTACTCACGTTGCTCACATCATCGGAAGTGGAAGGACTTACTCCGCCGCCACCGCCGGATGCCCCCTTAAAATTTACAATACCTGCTAATGCTTTTACCGTTTCTTTCGGAGATTGGAATGAAGTTCCCAAAATAGAAATATCGGAGAAATGTGTAGGTGGCAGTTCTTTAATTTTTTTACCTTGTTTATCGGTAAAAGTAATTAGTGAGCCGTCGTTATTTACGTCAAAAGGTTTTGAGAAGGTGAAATTACGTGTAACGTTGTCTTTTTGAGCGGAAACTGTAAAACATGTTTCATGTTCTTTTGTGAAGTTAAGTTTCATATTAAATTTTTTTTAATTGTTAATTTAAAAAGTTGCTATTTCTATTGAAGGTATTATAGTTTCAAGATTTGCGCCAATACTGGTATGTACTTTAACATTTGAAAGATACATCCAATTGCCTTTCATTTTATTAAATATAATTGAACCGGTATAATATAGATTATTAATTTTTGCAATAGGTGTTTCATTGAAAAATACATGGACACTTTTGAGTTTGGAAGATTTTATTTTACCTGAAAATGTCGCAAAATCGAAAGAATCGGTACTATCCATATAAATAGAATTACCTTGTTTCAGCGTGTTCCAATCAGTTATATCTTTGTAAGGATGTGTAATTATTTCCAACTCATTTTCACAAATATCCTCTTGCACTGTTCCATCTGCGTTGAGGATATAATATATGTTTTGTTCATATGGAGGATTTGCACTTATATTGAACGCCTTTATTCCGGCTGGCAGGTCAATGACAACTGCTGCCCCTTGTGGTGGGGGACTACCTATTGCATGATTAACCTTTAATTGCCATTTTCCGCTCGCATAAAATATAGCATTTGGCATTGAAGGAGATGCATTTACTACGCCTTTGACAACGCCAAAATTATAAGCAACGGTTTCTAATAGTGAAATGAGGTCGGAAAATTGAACGCCTCCCACAATTAGTCCATTCGAGTCTAACAAACATAGTCTTTCTTTTTTCCAAACCAAAACGGGACCTAAATCTCCTTCGTACTTCGAATATTTTAACAAAATTATTTCATCATCAGTAATTTGTATAGGTGGATGGTTTTGTTGGTCGATGTTTGGAAAATGAGTGTATGTGCCTTTTTCGGAGGCGATATAACACGTTTTAATTACATCTATTGAGCCGGGATTTGTACTTGGTTTTGCTATTCCCCTGAAAGAAAATGAGTTTGTAAGTTCATAAATTTGATTAATTACATCACTGAAGAAAAATTTCTTAAAATTTTCATCTTTATCTGTACCACCAAATTTGTCGTTGAGAATTGGTGCTTTTGCATTTGCTTCAGCTAAGAATACTTTGTTATTCATATTAAAATACAATTAAATTATTACCTTTATTATCAATTAAATTATTACCTTTATTATCAATTAAATTATATACAATTTTAGAATTTTGTTTTACAGTAAGTTCACAAGTAGCAAAGTCGCTTTTAACGGTATATTTTGCAGTTCGTGGTACGTCGATATTAAGGTCAACTGAAGCGGTAATATTAACGCCATTTATGCCGCCTGACATAGAACTAAGCGTTATCCAGTTTTCGCCTTCGGTTTTAAGTATTGTAAAGTTACGGTCAGAATGGATGTTTATTTTAAATGATTCTTTGATACCTGAGCGGTTGATGGTAGTCGGGTTGGTATTATCGACTAAAATTTTACCGAGTTTGTTGACGGTTCCGTTAACAGTCAGACCCTCATCGTTAGTGAGTTTGAATTTGGCTGTTCCTGTTACATCGTTGCCGTGCCCAAAGAGTTGTATTGTAGTGGTACCGGCATTACCTGTTATTTGAGAGAAGCCATAAAATGGTTCGTTGCCTATTTTTTGGAGTTGCCAGTTGGAAGATGACGAAATGGTTAGATTGATTGGTGTGATGGTTCCGACGGCAAAAGTGATGGCAACGGTTTGTCCATTTATGCTTAGTCCGAGTAGTTCGTGCAGGATGTTATCATTAGTAAGGTATTTTTCGGTAAATGAGCGTTTCCATTCTATTTCAGCGCGCAGGACGTTGTTATTTTTTTCATCAATAAAAGAATACTTTTTAACTGAGACGACGACGGGAAAGATGTAATCGTTTTCGGTACGCCATACATCTTCTGAAATCATGAGTTCGATAATAAAGTCTTGGAAGCGTTTATCGTTGTGATAGCCGATGTCGGCTGCGTATTTTGTATCGTAAATTTTGCGGTCGGAAAGTATGTCTGGTGATGTGAGTGTTGGTTTTTCGGTTCTGCCGGCTTGGTAAATGTTGTCGGTATTGATTTCACGTTCAGCAATAAGATTTCCGTTGCAAACAAGGCTTTCTAAGGTTCCGAAACTATTACGGAAATAGAACACACTTGTAACAGGAACATTTTTTTGTTCAAGGTAATAGGTTCTTTCAGCAATAGTAGTATTATTCCAGCGAAGATAAACAGTAAATGATTCAACGTTATTTTCAAAATACCAGTCAAAATTCATTTTCCACATAACTATTTTGTTATCTTGAGAATTATTGAAAGTTGCTAATGTTGTTTCATTATTTCCGATTTTACGAATAAGTTTTAGATTGCTTGCATGAGTATGAGTAAGAAAATTTAAAAAATCAAATTGCCCTTTGCGAATACGTTTTATAGGAGGATGATTAGAAAGCCAACGCCATGCTAATGATTCAAATAAATCTTCGATGCTATTACCGTTTTTTGTGAAGTTGGCTTCGTATTCGCGGCTGACGCCACCGGGCAGCGCTATCCATTCACTGCTTGTAATCCATTCAGTTGATTGATGTTGGTTGTTATTGTCAAACCATTCGAGATGAAAAGAGACTTTATAACGCACATAATCGAAAACACCACCGTTGAGGTCTGCAATAGAATAAAAGAGTTTTTCGTCGGCAAAGACTTCTTGAATGTAGAAGTCGGCGATGTTGTTTTTGTAGAATGGTTTGGATTCTTCGGTAACAACTTCAAACACACCTGTATTGACGTTAAAGATATGGACACGGATAACGGCTGCGGCAAAGGACAGGTTTTCGATGTTGTTTGCTTTGAACGACAGTTTCATGCTGTTACCGGTAAGAGAAAATTCGCCGGGCATCCATATAAGGTCAATAGTTGGCATGTTAGCAATTATGAATTAAGCCCCCATCCCCCTTCGGGTACTTCCCCCGAAGGGGGGAAGGAAGCGGTATAATAAAATTAAAATGCAAAAGTAGTTTTAAAGTAAAATAAGATTTATGACAATTTTACAAAAGAGGTATTAAAGTAAAATACCCCCTTTCCGTCCCCCCATATTGTGTGGAGACTATATTATAGCGATAGTCATTTCGACAAAAGAGTAGTTGTTTACTGATACTGACATTTTCATGCTTTTGATGATAAAGGTATAACCGCATGCTGTGTATTTTTCTTGCATTCGGAGTTTCATGAAATCAACGATTTTCATTTTAGTTTTAAATTTTACTTCGCGCGATGTGCGGATGAAATGGATAAAACTGCGGTAGTAGTTTTTTTCGATGTCTTCGATGAGGAGGCTGTGGTCGGGGTCTATGACGTTACCCTGTCCGTCGTATTTTGTGATGGAGGCTAAGGGGGCGGTTTTGTTAGCGAAGAGTCCTGTATCGGATGCAATTTGTTTGCCATGATAAACAAGTATTGAATATTCCTCATTTTCTACTTTTTCATTAAAAACAGAAATTCCTTTACCTTCTAATTGCGGCATGAGTTGGTCGTGTTCCGATTGGTTCATATTTAGGAGTGAAAAAGGAATATCGAAAGTAATCATGTCGTCTTCTTCAATTTTACTTTCTTGATTCCAAATATTAAAATGTTCCCATTTTTCCTCATTTTCTTTTGCATCTTCGTTGTAAAAATAAATATTGGCTTCATTGATTACATGAGCGTAATTTCCTTGCTTTGCAATAACGGGAATTTTAGAGAATGTCGTTTTTGTAAAATTGATAGTTTCAGGATGTTCTTCTTTGGAATATGAATTTTCGTATTTAAGTGTAAAGCCTTTTGCTGTTTTGTCAATAGACCAATTGTTGGAGAGTTTTATATTTAAGGGGATTGGAGATTTACTAATAATTTGATTAAAGGTAATCATTTCAATGGTATGAGTACTTTCATTAATAAAAAAACCGGCATTAAAAAGATTTTTCAAAATACTAAAAAGCGTAATTTGTAAAATTTCCGGTACGAAATGGTTAATTTTAATAATGCCGTTATATAGGAGAAAATTATTTTCGATATTTAAAAATTTAATAGTACCTTTATGAGGATAAAAAACAGTTCCGTATGTATATAAAGTAAAAACATCATTTTTATTAAAATGTAAAATTGTATTATTATTTATATCTGTAGTTGAATTTGATGTGGTAATTCTTAATTTACCTGTATATTTCCAAGATGAATTGTTTTCATAATTATAAACGGTTAAATCAAAAGAAATTTTATAATGACCTGTTTCTTTAATTTGAATAACTGTATCATTAATTATCATTGAACTTTCATCCGATATTATATTATTAACGTATAAAATTCGCCAAGTTTCAAAATAAGATATTTGGTAATTTGTGTAAAAATCTGCAATTAATTGAAAATCGTTATTAGTATCATCAAGACTGCAATTAGTTGTAATAATTAATTTATTTAGAAGTGAATTATTTTGAAAATTAATTGAATATGATTGACTTTTTATAATAGTTTTAATTAAGTATAACAGATAGAAGCATGGCACAAAAGGATGTTTGTAAATAGTTATAACACCGTTAATAGTTATAAAAGTATTGAAGTCGTGGCTACCTGTATGGAAGTATTGATTTATTTTACCGTTAAAATCAAAGTTTTCCGAATCGTCATAAAACTCATTATTAAGCATAGTTGGGAACGCCACTTTTTTATCATTGTTATTGTAAATTGGATAATAACCATTTGTGATGTTATTAATTTGCTGTTTTATATTTTCTTGCGTAATACCTAAAATAACCATTTCTTCATCCGGTATATCGGTCAATTTGAGGTCTCGTATTTTGTAGAAGAATGAAAGTGCGTTTAACTTTGTATCACCGGTAATGTAGTCGTTGTCGGCGCTTTTGATGGTGAATGTTCCGCTGATGAGGTGGTAGCCATTGTAAAATATTTCGATGTCGTAGTCGGCAACTTCGATGCGGCTTGTGATGCGGTTTACGTTTTTGAATATATGGCGGTTACCTTTTATTGGGAAGGTCATGCTTTCGATGTAGTCGCCGGCGAGAGTTTCGGGGTCGTTGAAGATGGGGTTTTCGCGGCTGATAGAAAAGGAGAAGTCGCTGTTGAGGACGACATTATTACCGTTTAATTTTATTGATAACATGTTACAATGATTTAGCCCCCTTCCTCCTTCGGGTACTTCCCCAATAAGGGGGAAGGAAGCGGATTATTATTATTTTATGGGTTTAGTTGTTTACGTTTGGTGGTGAAGTTACGGTCGGCTCGGCGGTGAGTTAGGACGTAGTCGTCGTTGGCGACGACTGTTGCGGCGATGCCGCTGTCTAACTGTTTGCTGAGGCGGTTTATAATTGCCAAAAGTTTTATATCGGTTTCGGAGGGTGGCGTTGGTTGCGGTTTTTCTTTTTGGAGCGGTGGCGCTGCGATGGTGGCGGTGGAGGTGTAACCGCCCTTGTCAAAACCGCGTGAAACGGATTGTGCGTGGTACATTCCGGAGAGGTCAATTTGTTGTATTCGTCCTGTTCGCTGTGCGTAGTCTATCATATCCAACACTGGTCGGACGGTTGGATTTTTTACTGCTTCTTGGTTGGCGACAAATTCGCCTTTGTGTACGATGCCCGCGGGTTCGTACTTTCCGCCCTTTTCGGTATATCCGCCTTCGGAAAATTCCGTCGGCAGGGATTTGACGCGTTGGCGTTCTTTATTGAGGTTGATAGCCTGTATGGTAGCGGTTGCTGAAATGAGGGCGCCCATGATGGCTCCGCCGATTGGACCTAACTGCGAAAAAGCCATCATGACTGCTACGGCGGTGCTGGCAATTAACTGTGCCAACTTGGTTGTAAATTCAAAGTCGGCGTATTTTTTATTGAGTTCGGCTTTTTCTTTTGCTTGCTTTTTGTCTAACTCTTCGATGGCGGCGGCTTTTTCTTCCTCAAGTTTTTGTTGTTTTTTGGAGCCTTTTTTTGCGGCTTTTATTTGGCTGTCGTACTTATCCTCTATTGCTTTGCGTTCTTTTCGTTGTGATTCGTCCAATTTGGCTGTTTCGCCTTCTTTGAGGGCGGCGACAAGGTTGGCGACGGATTGCGCATAATAGTCAATATATTGTTGAACATAATTGATACGAAGTTGTAATAATGCTTCTTGATATTCAGTTTCGCCAATGATATCATCTTCTTTTGCAATATCTATTAACTTTTTTTCGGCTTCAAATTGTTCATAAAGCGAAGCGATTCCCAACTGTTGTCGGGTACGATAACGTTCGTCTGCGTACTTTTTGTCAATTTCTAACAGCGCTTTTTGATAGATTTCTTCAGAAATAAGCGGATCGCCGTCCTCATTTTTTGAGTTACGTAGATTGGTAACATAAGTTATTTCCGCTTGTTTTCTTTCTTCAAAATTTTTAGTTTTAAAAAGTTTATCAAATTCCTTTTGTGTGCGGGCAAAGTCTTTAAGTAGTTTTGCACGTTCTGCTAAAATTTCGGTATCGGTTTTGATAATTTCTTCGCCGTTTTTTTCGATCGCTTCGACTTTAGTTTTACCTAACGCAAATTCTGTACTTTCAACTTCATAGCCATATTGTTTCAAAATGTCCAACCTCTCATTGGCATACTTCAATTCAATTTGTTTTGCAAGTATGGAATATAGTTTTTGGTCGGTATATGTTTCCTGTAACTGCTCAAGTTCTGCGTTTTTTCTTTCATCTGAATTTAGGAAGGCTTTATCTCGACGTTTCTGCATCTCATCCAGTAATTCTTTATCGCACTCTTTTTGCATTTTGAGTTCTAAGTCTAAGCGTTGTTGATTAATGCTGTTCAGTTCCGATGCTTCTAGTTCTTTAATTTTCAACTTTTGATTGAGGCTGTCGAGCGTAAATTGTTCGACGGCTTCGTTGTATTCCTTTTCGGTTATTTTACCTTGGTTGCGGTAGTATTTGAGGGCTGTTATTTCTAATTGTAATTTGTTTTCGAGGTCTTTTAATGCTTTTTTGCCGGGGTCGGATTTGTCGTCACCGGTTGGGGTGTCGTAATCAAAATTTTCTGCTTTTTTGTCGGGGTCTATGCCAAAGGTTTTGAGTTCTTTTTTCACTGCTTCCAACTCTGTTGATAGTCTTTTCTTTTCATCGTCGGTTATAAGTGTGTTTTGCATTGCCTCCTGCAACTCTTTGAATTTGGCTTTTAGGGTATCTATCCGTTCTAATTTGGTGATTTCTGCATTTATAATTTTCAATTCATCTTTTATGCTTTTTTTATCATCTGATATTGCCAATTCTTTTTTGAGTTCAATAACTTGTTGTTTTAACTTTTCAATTTGAGTTGTTGGTGTTGTTCCCATTACATCATCTACAACTCCCATATTTTCATATAATTGATTCAATTCTTTTAATTCATTTTGCATATCTTTTCTTAGTTTTCCTATTTTTTCCACAGGATACCATAAAGCGGCTCGTTCATCCATAGTATTTTGCAAATCACCTATATACTTTTGATATTGTTTTATTTCATCATTTGTCCATTCTTTTTGTGGTTTGTCTTTAAATGGTAAATCTTTTGGTCTTAAATTTAATTCTAATTCTATTTCTTTTTGAATTTTCGGAAAATCTTTTGTTCCATACGCATCAATAACCTGCTTTACTATTTCATTTGCTCTTGTTTCGTCTGTTTTTGTTTTAAGTTTATTCATTAAATTTGCAGTAGAATTCATTTGATTTTCAGTGTATTCTGATACTATTTCTTCAGTTTTTTGTTGTTTAAATTTAAGTCCTATATTCTTTGTTAATTCTTTATTTACTGCTCTTTGTGCACTTTCTATTTCATATAAATTTGCTTTTTCCAAATTCATCCTTTTTATATACTCAGGGTATGTGTCAAGAATTTGTTTTGCTATTTTTTTTCTTTCTTCAGATTCTTTATTGGTTCTTTTTAGCGCTTCAAAGAGTTGATTTGCTTTTGTTTTTTCCACTTCTAATTCTACATTAAATTGCCGGAGGTGTTTAGTTGCCACACGCGCATTTTCTACGATACGCCATATTGCTACTCCAAGCGCTGTAATTGCCGAAACCAACAGACCTATCCAATGTTTATTTATAGATTGAGTAAATATTTTCCATGCTTGAGTTGCTTTTGTTATATTCCCTGTTAAAAGATGTTGTGCTGCAGCAAGGGCATACGTTGATGTTTTTAGCGCTGATTTCAATATTAATACTGTTTTTTCCAATACTATCATCAATTTTGTTTTTGCGTATGCTAATGCCATCACAGTACAGTATGCAGTAACAGCAGAAACCAATGTAAGTATTGCGCCTGCATATTTTTTAAAGAAATTCAATATTTCCGGACCTGCTTTGATAAGATGTGTTATCAATTTTGTTGATTTGAGCATTGCCGGATTCAACTGTTCTCCCAGTTCAACCTTAGCATCAAAAAACGCTTTTCGCATCTTTTCCAACTCTGCCATCAGGTTATTGTTTTTTATTTTGTATTCGTCCATAGCGGAAGTACCTTCTATGAAGGCACGGTTTGCGGTTGCCTGCGCTTCTTCTACTTTATCCATATTAGTAGCCAATGCTGACAAAACGCCTACGGCACGGGCGCCGTCCAATCCCATGTCTTTAAAGATGGGTACTAGTTGTTGGAACCCGCCTTTTTCGCCAAGTGCGCGGAGTACTGTTTTTATTGCTTGGTTTGCGTCTGTTTCCAACAGTTTTGAAAATTCTTTTACTTCTATACCTGCTATTTTTGCAAACTTCGCAGGATCGCTCATAATTTTCATGATGAATTTCTGAATTGCCGTTGCGGACATTTCGACACGTTGCATGTTTTGGTCGAGCGCTGAGCCGAAGCCGAGTATGTTTTGTATTGAAATGCCGGCTTGTGTGGCAACACCGCCCAAACGTCCTGTAAAATTCACCAAGTACTGTTCGTTGGCGGTAGATGTTTTTCCGAGTTCGTTTACCGAGTTGGCAACTGCTAACATTTGTTCCTTTAGGTTTTTGTTTTTCAAGTCGTCCTGTACCTTAGAAAACACATCTGCCATTTTTCCGATGTCGCGTATGGCATTTTCGCCAAGCACATCGCCCAAGGCAATTTGTATGATGTCGGCTGCTTCGACGAATTGCATTACGGCCTCTTTACCACCCTTTGCGGCAACGCCGAGCCTTCCGGCAACCTCCGCCAAATGGTTCAATTCTTGGCGGGATGTACGGGTGTCCATCTTTTTAAATTCCTCGTTGAGTTCTACGACCTCAGCGCGACTCAGATTGGTAGTTTTCTGGACGGTGGCAAAAACATCGTCCATTTTGGCGGCTTCTTCTGCTAATTCCCGGAATTTCATCGAAGAGCCAATGATGGCAGCGACAGCCGCCGTAAACATTGATGCATACCTGTTAAACCCCTGTGCAATTCCTTTGAACGAAGTATCGTAGGCTTCTTTACCGGCGGCGCAGGTTTTTTTGAGTTGCGCTTCAACGGCTCTTAGTTCCGCAGTGTATTTTTTCCAATCCCCAGTATTTGGAGTGGTATATTTAAGCATCATTTGCAGTCGGCGTTTTTCTGACAGCAGTTGTGTTACGGTATTTTTTGTGAGACCTATTTCTTTTCGTAGGCTTGCAAGGCGGTTTTCCTGTTCTATTTCGGTTTGGCTAAGAGTTTTGATTGTTTTGTTGGTATCATCGTAAGCCTTACTGACTTTTGCCAATTCTTGTCTTACTTTTTCGGTTGATTGGGCTGTTTGTCCGTTCAACGCTATTTCTTTCTGTAGTTTTTCTTGGAGTTTTGACTTTTCTGCAAATAATTTTTTCAAAGAGCGTTCTTCTTTATCAATAGAGGCGCTTAGTTCTTTTTGTTTTTGTAAAAGTTCGTGATACTCTTTTTGTGCGGAATCGCCGTTTACGTCTATATTAAGCCGTATAGTTTCTTCTGTAAGTCTTTTTCCAATGCCCATAATACTAAATATTTTAAGGCACAAAAATAACCCGTACCATTAAATCGGTTTATGACATAATTGTTGAATAGGGATACTACTTTGTGTCCGTATCTTCGGCTGATGTATCCTTTATGTTCGGTTTATCATCATCCCAAGTAGCAATGACTTTAATGAATGCTATTATTACTATTATTACTATTGCAACAACTGCAATAACAATAGCGAGTAATAATAAAAATCCTAAAATACCAAGAGAAGTAAAAAATATTTCCATGCCGCAAAGGTATTAAAAATTAATCAAATAATACTTTTTCATTGCGCGCCTCCTTTCTCTTTTAAATCGTATATATAAGATTTCAACTGTATAAATGCAATTTCATCATCTATCCAAACGAAATTGCCGTAACTTTCGATTTTACGCATAAAAGATTTCATCGAAATGAAGTCTTTTTGTTCAAACTTGATTTCGCATTCGTATCCATGTATGTTTTTGATGGAACAAACAAGATACGGTTCTGTTTCCGTTGGATGAACCAACGGCTTGATAACAAAGTTTGAGCCGTACTTACCGGTTCGGGCAAACCAGTATCCGCCCTCTTTTTCTACGAAGCCATACTGCTTGAGTGTGGCGTTTTCCTCATTGTTTTTCATTGTGCGCCTCCTTTTACATTTAAACATTTAATTGATTGTTTTAAGTGGCTCAAATCGGCAAGGATGTCAATAACCTTTTCTTTTTGCTTTTCGACAAAAGAGTCGGCGCTTTGCAGGATAAAATCTATTGCGGCGCCGATGCCGGCTTCGGGGTGGTCGCAATCTTGAAACGATTGCAGTACTTCAATAGCGGCGTCGTTTAATTTGATGCCTTGTATTTCGATAATCTTTTCTTTCATCCTGCTCTCCTTTCTTTGGTGGCGGCTTCGATGCGCCGGAGTTCGGTTTTGTTGGATGTGAGTATAAACCGTTCTATGTTGGCAATAGCCAATTGTCCGGGTTCTGGTGGTGCGATGTGTTTACCGAGTAGGGCAATTTGGACCGCCCGCAACTGGATGGGCGTTGCTTTGTACTCGACGAATTG
>Ga0209628_10002813_pt1 | contig 11978 bp, 12 predicted proteins | sample TergutCu122P4_FD_187285 | JGI IMG/M metagenome (GOLD analysis project Ga0209628, IMG submission 187285) | Cubitermes ugandensis P4 segment gut microbial communities from Kakamega Forest, Kenya - Cu122 P4 (SPAdes) (version 2) | ecosystem: Host-associated > Arthropoda: Insects > Digestive system...
GTGCTTTTTACTATTTTATAAAACTTATCTTTAAATAGTGGGCAGCATCCAGAACGAATTAAACGATTTTCTATAGAAACCTACGGGAAATCACGTTTCGGCTAACAAAGATTTCGGCTAACGAATGTGATTCCGGAATGAATTATCTGTCGTTAGCCGAGGTATCACTGTACTTTCTTATTGTTGATGTTTTTAGGCAATTATACAGAAACCACTGAAGAGTTGTATGTAAGTCCAGTGAATAAAATCTTTAATCCTCTCCTTTTAACAGTTGTCCTACACAGGATAGCAGATAAAGATTTCCCTGTCCATACCATGAAACATAAGGAGGAGTAGAGATATAGCACAACTCGTTCTAAACTTCGTATTAAATGCAGTTTAGTGGTCAGCTTCACGCTGTGGCCACTCTATCCCCAGCAAAGAACCTATGTACCCAATGAATAAGAGACTGTGCACTCCAGAGGTGATGTGGACAATGGGGCTATGCTGTGTTCTTTATTTTCAACAAATGGTATGTTTTGGCATGTGTTTTACTGTCAGCTAAAGTGATGAGTATGTTGATCCCAGCTGACCAGTTTCTAAGTATGAATTCTGGCGATAAACAGAGGAAAGTAGTGTAGTGTAGTGTAGCTTCCATTGCAAAGAGCCCTACTGACAGTATATAAGCCGCAGGTTTGTTATGCAATGTGATATGATATACAGGTGGACCTCTGTATCTGTGGGTAATATGTTCCAAGACCTACCGCGGATAATACTAAATGCTATATATAACGTCATATAACGTGATATTCGTGTAACATGCATAAATACAGTAATGTTTAATTGATAAATTACGCACAGTAAGACATTATCAACATTAAATAAAGTAATAATAAAGTGTACTGTACCCTACATTGTACATTTGCAGTGTACTTTCTCGTATGTATGAAAGGGATTCTGACATTTTAGCCTAATCCTCAAGAGACGATTGAGCAATGAAAAAATACAGTACCTGTATTGTACAGTATCATGTAGCATTTCAAGGAATGACAGAACAATAAAAATCATGCTTTTCCATCAAAGCGCTGCACAAACAATGAAAAAACGTGTTGCTGTTACACATTTTACAACAAAAATCATATGTACATAACTTTTAATAAGAAAATTTTATTTGTTAAAATATATTTTAGCCTATTGTGGGTATTCACTGACTTCTCCATTCTTCTTTTTGCTTTCGGAATATAAACACTGTGATAACGTGGCAACTAATTTGAACAGTGAGCATGCTAGAAGCATAATGGTGGCAAGTTTGCAGGGAAGTGTGGGTACAGGGATGAAGGAAGATGAGTCAAGTACTGGGTGTGTTTGGGCTGCTGGATTTCACCATGTTATGGCTTGTTCTCGTTTGAAGCACATTTTCAAAATTATGAACCATTTATTTCTTTGATTTTCCAAATTTTTGGGGGGGCCGCGGATACTGAATCTGCAGATATGGCGGTCCACCTGTATAGAGTGAGCCAAAAGTCATTTTTCACCTACACTGCATTCATCAGGAACATCAGTCAGACAGAACTCTCACATGTCTTTGCAAACAAAATAAGACATACAGATGCATTTCTACAAGCCCATGGGGGGGGGGTCATTTTTTTACTTATGAGAAATGTATTTTATTATGAACTCTCTGAATATGCTCATTGTCTACAGTAAGTGCACAGTGCCTTTGGCTGATCTATATAATTGATGTGAGAAGCTGAAAAGGAAATTCCTCACATGAAGGCTGGCAGTGATTAGATGAAGCGAGGGCTAGTGCTACCATTTTTTTAAATTTTTTTTATTGCACGTCACACTCTCCCTGCAACATTGCTGAAAGACTGGAGTTATAACACACTAAACCCAGAATTTCTTTAAGCTGATAAACATCAAGAAAATCCTTTTACATTATTTTTAAATGTTGCTTATGTTCAATTGCTTAATCAGAAATACATTCTTCAGTTTATTTTAATTGTACGAATTTCTGTGTGTTTTCCTTCCCCTTCCTTTAAAGTTCATAAACAGGTCATTTTAATAGTTCTCTGAGTTTAGGACTCTCTTGAATTGCATTCTGGTTCTCAATGGAGGAGAAGGAAAGACAGAACTATATCAGCTGAATGTTGCATTCTGCGTGCAACACAAGAATATGAAATCCCCTAACAGAAATTTTCAACAAACCACAAATTCAGCAAAGTAAACTCCAAATAGATAAGAATGTGGTAGTTCATTACGTGTATATTTAGGCAACAACGATACCTGCTGACTTTCTAAAATGTAATGCAAAATGTCTGTGTCATTTCCTACAAAATGGAAATACAAAGGAAAGTCATTAAATAACAGGAATTTTATTTTAAAGTGCATGGAAAAGTAGGCAAAACAAAAAATCTTATTTCGGGACACAAAATGGCTCCTTAGCAATATGCCATATTGGGGTCGTGACGATCGAGCAGTATGAGCCTGCGCAATAGCTCGTACAAACTGGCCACTCCAATGTCAACTTGCACCGTGGAAGAGCAATGAAGCATTATTCGTATTTTGTGGTCAGAGGGTGTGAAACCTTCTGAAATCTACAGAAGAATGAAGGTTCAGTACGGAGACAGTTGTTTCAGTCAGGGGAGAGTTTATGAATGGGTGGAAAGATTTCAAAACGGACGACAAAACGTCAATGATGAACACCGGAGAGGGAGCCCAATTAGCGTGGCAACTGAGACAGAGAAACAGCAGATCGAGCAGCGAATCCGTGACTACAGGCGATTCAATATTGATGAAATTGCCATAGAATTCAACGTAGTCACAGCTCTGCGTACAGTATTGTCCATAATCACCTAGGGTATAGGAAAGTGTGTAGCAGATGGGTCCCAAGGCAGTTGTCCAATGATCACAAGCATGCACGGCAGACGATTTGTCAGGAGCATTTGGACCGTCATGCTCTTGAAGAAGATGCTCTTCTCCATCGAACTGTGACAGACAAGTCCTGGGTGTACCATTATGAACCAGAGAGTAAGAGACAATTGATACAGTGGAAGCACCCGTCATCTCCGGCCAACAAAAAATTCAAGACAGAGGCTTCCGCTGGGAAAGTCATGCTGACCATCTTTTGGGATGTCAATGGTCCTATATTGGTGCACTTCCAGGAAAAGGGTCAAACTGTGACTAGTGCACCATACAGTGACATGCTAATGAACAAGCTGAAGCCCGCGATATGATCGAAATGCCGGGGAATTCTCTCAAAAAGAGTATTGTTGCTTCACAACATCGCCCGTCCCCATATGGCTGAGCACACAGTGGATACACTACGTGCTCTGAAATTTGAGGTGTTGAAACATCCACCATACGGTCTGGACTTGGCGCCATCGGACTTTCACTTGTTTGGACCTATGAAAGAACATTTGCAGGGCCAGAAGTTTGCAGACGACGAGGTAATGGAGGCAGTGCAAAGTTGGTTAAAGGCCACGCCAAAAAGTTTTTTTCTAGAGGGCATCCGCAAGCTTGTGGACAGGTGGACCAAGTGTGTTGCGAAGCAGGGGTACTATGTCAAAAAACAAGACACAAAGAATTTCTATAAGTACTCTTGTAAAAAAGTTATTATAAAATTCCTGTTATTTAATGACTTACCTTCGTAATTCCATAATTTTGTATCTTCCAGTTCAAATAATATTCAAGCTTTTTGTAACCTGTGCAGTAAAATTTAAGTGGCTGACTGTGAGAATGTCATAGCAGAGACGTGACTTTTTCCATTTAAATGGTGGTGCTTAGAGGTTAATACCCCAGCATGTTTATACCAACAAGGGGTCACCGTCAGTGAGGTCTCTTATCAACTTATTGTGTATGAGGACTGTGCTCTTCTGGGTTATTATGCAGTGAGCAGTGGTAATTTCTTACTTCCTTATGGAAGACTTCAAGGAGAGAGCCTCAGCAAAAAACTACCCACAAACCAGTGTGCTGGTTCCATTACGCTGATGACACTTTTGTCATCTGGCTGTACAGAACAGAGAAAGAGAGGTTTCTTGACCTTCTGAATGTCATTCACAGGAATATACAATTCATGGAGATGGAGATGGAGAGGGATGGGAACCTACCCTTTCTTGACATCTACAGGAGACCAGATGACTCCCTGGACCATAAGGTCTGCTGAAAACCAACCCACATATCTCTACCTGAACCATCCCTCCAACTTACAAGCCCTTCTTTCAACCTTGGTGCACAGAGCCAGGGCTCCATATGACAAGGAAAGCCTCCATGATGAGTTGGAGTACCCCAAGACCATGTCCAAGGAAAATGGGTATAATATCACACAGATATGACATGTCCTCAACTCGTCAGTAAGAACCTCTAAGTCAAAACAGAAGCCCACCTCAGTCACTGTTCTTCCATATGTCCAGATGACATACAGCCAGCTCAACAGAATGTTCGCTAAACACAATAGGAGATGTGTTGGTCTGCCACCTAGGAAGATCTCCAGTCTCTCTCTGGTGAAGGAGGACTTGGGACCGAGGACTTTAAGAATATACAGCATACCCTGTAAGTGTGGTCAGGTGTACATCAGACGGACTGGTTGATCTATACAGCAGAATAAAAGAACACCACCGGCACGTACATACAGCGTAGACATCCAGACAAATCGATGGTGACAAAAATATTAACACGGGGGATGGCCTGACTTTGAGTGGGTATGGAAACCTCTCTTTTGCCTCCTTACAGACAGTAGACAGCCCTCTCAATAGCAGTGACTAGCTATAGCTCTTTTGGGGGGCCCAAACTCTATCCTCTTTCCCCACACTATACTGGTGGTTCCATTCCCCATCATCATTCTCCAGCAGGACACCCTGCTGGATATTCTTCCCATTTGGACCCAGACAGCTTCCCTTACTCTTTTTCCTTGCATCTGCTGTCTTTTTTCACCTTCCCCCTTTTTGCTTCTATCTACTTTTGTTGTGTTTCTCCCCTTCCCTCTTCATGTATTTTTTTATCCATTTCTTCCCCCTTTTCCTATTTCATATAGGTTCCTTGTCTGCCCGACCTGTACTATTGAGGCACCTTTCCTCCCGTCTTCACCGTGGTTTAGTACCAAGATACTACATTCCCCACTCTCAATTTCATTGTTCTAGTCTTTGATCTCCTTCCTCTTTTAGTTTTACCTTGTCCTTCAGTGCACATTATTATGTTCCTTTGTCTTGCAGCTCTGCATGCAGGAATTTTACCATGGAATAGCGCTAGGCTAGGATTTTTACCCCCTCCTATTGTTTTGTTTTGAATTTTTCTGTTTATTATCATAATTTGTACTAACTTTTACTTATTTAACCTTTGTTTTGGTCTTCTAATGTCCTTCCTCTTTCAGTCTGTCCCTGTCCCCTACTCCACAATTGTGTTCTTGTGTCTCCCCACTCTGCATGTGTGTTTTGTTTTGGAGTTATCTATTTATCAATCATAAACTGCACTTTCTCCTCTGTCTGGCTACCACGCCTGTTAAAATTTCTTCTCTCATGGAATGTCTCTCCTCAAAGCTGGGTAAGAAATTACCGCTACTCACTGCATAAAAACTCAGAAGAGCGCAGGTCTCTTCTACTTCGCAGCGGAACCCTGAAATCACGCAACTTACTATATAATTACGTGAGATAAACCCCTACATTTAACACAACAAAAAAGGAAGTAAACTTGATGCTGAATAAGAAGTTGAATAATGAAACAGCATATTCAACTTTGCCTGGATGCTATAGTCAAAACTTCATCTATACGAACAAAAGTGAAGAGAAAGTAACCTGATTAGGGGAAGGGAGAGAAGATATATAGTGCTTTCATCACTGGACATAATCCACCTACCAGTACACATCTCTGTTAGCTTCCAACATGACAATGCACAACTACTTCTTAGGACTGTATACAGGGGTGCTGACAAGTCCTTAGCCTGACCAGGAAGGAAACAAGTTACAGCAACAGAAGATTTTGATTTTCATATATCCTATTTATAATCATAATTGGAGGAATATTAGTACTATTATATATAACAAGACTAGCATCAAACAAAATATTCTCACCATCAAACAAAATACATCTGGAAGTAGCTCAGGCTAAGAACTTATCAGCACCTCGGTATATGCCGTATCGTATTAGATTTCATAATTGCATATCCCCTAGATGATGACACTTGTTAGCAGAAACATGATAGGATGGTGGGGTGCTAAAGATTTTATTCAGTGCACTAGGTATCAGCGGTGAGATTGATGTCTTGTTTATTTTCACAGTTTATAAACTTGACTTTCCTGTCTGCAGGTAAAGAATGCTTGCCAGAACACTTTTCTATGACGGACAATTCAGAAATTTCTCGTATGTGCTCACTATGTGTTACATACTTTAATATCAGTCACATTATGTACATCTGTCTCTTCTATGGTGAGAAGGTGCTCAATAGGAATGCTGTAACTACGTATGTGAACAAAGGGATTTTATATACAAGACCTGAAAGTAACAAAAACTTTGTGTCTGTGATCAATTTAATAAAGGAACAGTATGCAATCTGCCAACGAATTAAAGGTTGTAAAAATTACTAACCTCCCACATGCACTGTTAACCTTCCTGTATCTTGTCACAAGTCACAGGTGTAACACAACCAGCAGGAGAATGGGGATAATCTACAGTGTAATGGACAGGAGAGGAAAATCATTAACATTTGTCAGCATAGGAATCTGACATCTGAATTAAACTGTTCCTAAATAAAAGGCTGGAATGGTGTAAATTACAAAGTAATGTTAATTCTGCAACACTCTATGTAATGGGACCTAAACTTACCATAGCAGTTGACTTCGGTGCTTGAACTATCTCAACATTAACTATCTTCCTCATTCGCTGAATCATCCAGAGGAGTGAAAGTTTAGTCTGATTATCTGACTGTTCCTCTGAATCCTGTTCCTCAGTTTTCTCTGTGTGACCTTCTACAGACACATTCTTAAGTACTCTGCCCAAGAAAACCAAATTCTTCACCACCTGCAAATATGTAAAAATTATATTTACTTGAATATATAAGATGAGAATTTCTTCCTAATTCATTATGTGAAAAAGGGACTCTTACAATTACAAACAATGGTAAGCATGTTGTGTACAGTTATTTCCCCCAAAATTACAACTGCATGGCAGTTGTCTGCTATTTGGGTAAATAAAGTATTACATTGCAGACAATCAAGTACTGATTATTATTTATACAAACCAACATATGCAAATAATAAAGTTTTAAAGTGTACATAAACTTGGAACCTTCTACATGTTTCAGTGACAAATCGTCATCCTCATGGAGATGGAAGTACAAAGGAATGTGTAATACCAACATGTCAATCTCACATGTACATTGTTAAAAATATACAGAATAGCAATTGTAATTACAATAATGTGGATGCTATGGGTAGTATGATGCTAAAACATGCTTGGTAGAAATTCACATGCCGTTGTTTACAGTGCAGTTATATGTATACAAATCTCTAATGCCCACGTTTTCAATCCAGATGGATCAAGTCCCTGTGGCAGTACTGGTGTGTCCTTCACAGGAATTTTTATCAGGCACATTTTACCACCATACTATCCATAGCATCCAGATTATTATTAGTATAGTTGCTATGTATGTACATTTAACATTGTACATGTGACAATGATGTGTTGGTATTATGTATTCCTTTGTACTTACATCTCCATGAGGATAGTGTTTATTGCTGAAACATGTATAAGGTGCAATTTTATATATAACTTTATTATGTGAAAATGCTGGTGTATGCAAATAATTATAAATACAATGCATGGAATGAATAATAATAAAGTACTGACTAACTTAATAAACATAATGGGACTGAAAGGAGATAATCGTCTCTTAAATTTTTTTACAATATGTTGAGTAATTGTGGCCAGGACAGTGCAGGTGGCATAATGACATGCTACAGGGTGGACATTCCAGGACTCAAACAATGGTGGGGGTAAGATTTTCTAGACCCATCCAGACTGACCCCAGGGTCCAATCAGCCTCCTGTTGCTTCTTTTCAGGGGCTAAAGTAGCCAGTGTGTGGCACTGATCATCTACCCCCATCTTAAGTGTTGGGATTGAGTATGGGTTGAGCTATACCTCTACCTCCCTTCTGTGCCCGCTCGGCATGTCGCAGGTAGATTACTTTTCATTATTAATCCCAGAATTAAAGAACTAAAGATTATGCTACATGTTGTGGAAGAATACAGTGGCCCTTCAAAAGTACTTGAATCAAGCACATTTTGCACACACAAGCAATTTTATTATGTTCAAAATGTATTTTTTGTTTGATTATTGAAATATTTTCATTTTTAATTTGAGGTTATACTGAGTTAGTATTTTACCAAAGGCACAGTTTCCCACAGAAAATGATCTGGAATATTATTCAGATGGAATAAAGTCAAAATCAGTGAGAAAAAATATTATATAGCAGAGTAATGAAACATATGTACAGTAACGATGAAAAATTAGGCTATATCAATTTGCCTAATACCACGTACCCTTCTGCCACCCTTAAGGACAATCAGGTTTTCTGATGTATGATGGTGGAGGCTTTATGTTGATCTGAACCAGTCAAGGAGTTCTGCTTTTCTTAAAAAGAGGTTACAAAATACTTAAGAAAGTGAAGGACCACACTGAAAATTAACTGCACTTGTAAATATTAACCCAGAATTAAGGTTCCCTAATAACAGGGCCTGCCCCAAAATGTTGGTACCCCTCTACCAAACTTCACTGCTCAAATGATCATGATCTTGGCATTTACCACTGTCAGGAAATTGGATCTTGCAAATGACTCTTTATAGGCATTGTTGGTAATGTACCTGTTCTACAAGTTCAGCTTTGACTTCATGTGGTTGAAGCTGTGCACAAAGATCCAAGACAAGAGACTTCAGCCTCTGCTTAGACTCACGGTAAAAGTAACCACATTCAATTCTGGAAACACTGTGAAGTCTGGATGTTACTGCAACTGCAACTTTGTTGACATTTAATGAACAAAATATATGGCCAAGCAATTGTGCTGCAGCAAGACGGACCCACTCATGAGGATGCGCTAACAGACCCTGGGCATTTTCTGCACACACAAATAAGAATAATGTGACAACTATAAATATTAATATAGAATGATTCTAGAGAAGTCTGACAAACTTTAAAAGTACACTGATGGGTGGTTCTGTGTTAAAAAGTCTCATCAACATGTGTCTATTCTGTAAGTTCAAGGAGGCAGAACAGTTGGAAAGTAAATATCAAAACATGCAAGAAATATTGGCTACAGCATTTCCTATTTAATAGTGAAATACCCTGCAAAATTGTTCAAAATATCTGTCAGTGTACACACACTTTTACTAGCCAATTACACCACATAATTACTGTTCATTATTACATAACACACACTTCAGTTTTATATTGAAATTACTGTGAATCTCTTCAATAAAAACTCCTACATATTTACCCACATGTAAGACAAGATTTTTTTCTATAATTCATCTGCAAAAAGGAGGGGTTGCCTTATAGTCATGCCCAAAGTTAAAACATGTTACTTATAGCACTTTTTCTGAAAATGATTGACCGAAGGGAGTCTTCCTATATTCAGGTAAATACATGGTCTGACCGGAAAGTATCCAGCCAATTAATATTTAAAAAAAAGTAACAGACCTAGAACAATGGTACCTTAGTCCCCTTCAAAGTACTCCCCTTAGGACTTCACACACTTATCCCAGCATTCCTTCCACTTTTCAAAACAATCTGAAAAGTCCTTTTTCAGAATCGCCATCAGCTGCCTCGTCGCATTCTCCTTAATCTTGTTTGTGGTCTGAAATCTCCTCCCTTTCAATGGCAATTTCAGTTTTGAGAAAAGCCAGAAGTCGCAGGGAGCCAAATCTGGGCTGTAGGGGGGGCTGACAGACCTGGGTGATGCAATGTTTTACCAAAAAAGTAAGTCCTGTGCAACTGCAGCACGAAATTCCTTCTGCTCTCGTGACAGGAGCCGCGGAACAACTTTTGCCGCCACATGTTTCTTGCCAAGATCCTCTGTTAAAATATGTGAAACAACAGTCCGTGGAATTCCCAGATCTTCTTGTAATTCTTGCACTGTCAATCGCCGATTTTCGTTGATTGCAGCCCGAACGCTTTCAACATTTTCGGGTGTTCTGCTTGTTGAAGGCCTTCCAGAACGTCGATCGCTCTCAACGGATTCCCGGCCATCTTGGCCTGTGCTCAGGAAATTCAAACAAATGCTAGGCCAGAGAAATATGGGGGGGGGTTGCTGATAAGTCCTTAGCTACATACTTCCCGATGTCGTAGGATGGAATCAACAGTGTCATCGGAAAGAAGGGTCTGTTCATGTGCTGAATTGTAAGTCTTTTCTTATTACAGAGGCTGAAAGGAAGCATGTCAGGCGACGCATGCGATTTCAACAACATCGAGACACGAGCTGTCATCAAGATTTTTTTTCCTGCAAGGCAAGGCGCCAAAGGAAATTCATGCCATTCTGAAAGGAACATTAGGGGAACATGCACCATCGTATGCCACCATCAAAAACTGGGTGGCCCAGTTTAAACATGGCAATTTTTCCACCTGTGATATGCCTCATCCTGTAAGACCCAAAACAGTGACCACCCCAGTGATTACTGATCAGATTCATGAGCTAGATTTTGGCTAAATCAATAGCTGAGCAACTGGGCATCTCACATGAGTGGGTTGGGCCCATCATTCATGAAGATTTGGACATGTGAAAGCTCTCTGCAAAGTGGGTCTCGAAATGCCTGAACGCAGATCAAAAACGTCAACGGTGCCAGCTGTCTGAGCAATTTTTGGAATTTTTTCGGTGCGATCCAAATGATTTCCTGTCGGGCACGATTGGTGACCACAGACAAAACCTCGTTATATCACTGTGACCTGGTGACAAAGCAACAATCAATGGAGTGGCGGCATAGAGGCTCACCCCAACCCAAAAAATTCCGAGTGCAAAAATCCGCTGGAAAAGTTCTTGCCTCGATTTTTTGGGATCAAGACGGCATCCTTCTCATTGAGTATCTTCCAAAGGGCCAAACTATCAACGCGGAGTATTATTCATCTCCATTGGTGCAATTGAAGGACATTTTGAAGGAAAACACCACAGGAAGGTCACCAAGGGGGTCTTGTTCGTGCATGACAATGCCCCGGCTCACTGGGCACTTGCAACCCAGAAGAAACTGGCCTACCTGGGCTTCCAATGTCTTGATCACCCACCCTACTCTCTGGATCTGGCCCCGTCGGATTACCACCTGTTCCTTGGACTGAAAAAAACAATTGAAAGGTCGCCATTTTTCGTCTGACACGGAGGTCATTGCCGCTGCAGAGACCTGGTTGGACGGACAACCTTCTGAATTTTTTTTGAGTGCCTTGCAAAAGTTAGAGCAACGAGCTAAGAAGTGTATTGAGCTTCGTGGGGTGTACGTTGAATAAATCCCAAGTCTGGTCACTGTAACTTGTTTCCTTCCTGGTTGGGCTAAGGACTTATCAGCACCCCCTCGTATGTATTTGCTCTGACAGTCAGGTGGCTCTGAAAGCCCCTCAGGCTGCCAAAACATCCCCATGGATGTGAGTGCCAAAAAGAATTGAATGACATTTCCACCTGACATAATAGGGGCTGTTTTGGGTCCATGGACATTCTGGGGTATGAGGAAATGAAATTCCAACAAGCTCACAAGAGACAGTACTGTTTAAAAGTATGTTGGACCTGAACCGACCCTGGGGGTCTCTAGGGAGAATATAAGAAGAAAGATAAAAAGCTGGATAGACAACCAGCATATGGCAATGTGGCGGGGTCTTATCAGCACCCAGAGACGAGCTCAAAAACTGATTTCAGGCACTCGTGCGACTGCAAAGATCAGACTTCTGTCCTTCAACAAAACACAATCCAAGAGTTGTTATTGGCATGCTTACTGGACATAACACCCTAAGAAGACATCTTTACTTAATGAGGCTG
>Ga0209628_10002814_pt1 | contig 11971 bp, 11 predicted proteins | sample TergutCu122P4_FD_187285 | JGI IMG/M metagenome (GOLD analysis project Ga0209628, IMG submission 187285) | Cubitermes ugandensis P4 segment gut microbial communities from Kakamega Forest, Kenya - Cu122 P4 (SPAdes) (version 2) | ecosystem: Host-associated > Arthropoda: Insects > Digestive system...
CTTGTTGGACGAGTGGGTTTGATTGTGGTTACGAAACAGGATGGTGGTATTGTATTTTAGATAAACCATTCGATATTAATAAATTGAATAGTAACCGCCGTTCAAAACTTCGACAAGCCATTAGAAATTTTGACGTTCGAGTAATTGATGTAAAAGATTGTGCAGAACAAATGTATGATATTCATAAATCAGCGTGGAAAACCTATAATAAAACAGGCACTTTTAGTTTGGAAAAGGCAAGTTTTTGCAAAGAGCTCTTAAATTGGGAAGACACAGTTTTTGGTGCTTTTGACAAAGAAAATAAACAACTGACTGCATACTATCGCGTTAAGATTAATCCCACACATATTGATTTGGTTACCTTAAAATCTGATCCTTCTTTCGAGAAAAAAAGAGTAAATCTTGCTATTATGTACTATGTTTATAATTATTTTCATGAAGAAATTAAAAGTGGCAAGTATCTGTGCGGTGGCAGCCGAAATATTTATCATCAAACAAATTTTCAAGAATTTAGAGAGAAAAACTTCGGATTTAGAAAGGCTTTTTGCCATCTACATATCCAATATGCACCTTTTGTTGCACCTTTTGTAAAACTGCTATACCCTTTTAGAAAAATTATTAGAAAACTCCCCCTTACAATTTTTAATCAGATAAGTGGAGTATTAAAGATGGAAGAGATTTGTAGGAACTAAAAAAAGATGTTCCGGCATACTTCGTTGCGGTTGGATTCCCTATCCAGATTATAGAAAAAGGTGTTTGAGCGTTTTTATTGAATAAGTATCATTTTTGTGTGATTTCTCATATTTTATATATCAAAAATGTGTATTTTTGCCGAAATTTTATAGTTATGAAAATTAAAAGAGATATTTTGTATGCACTAAATCAATGGAAAGCAAGTCGCTACCGCAAACCGCTAATATTGCAAGGCGCAAGGCAGGTGGGTAAATCTTTTATCCTTAAACAATTCGGCGAGCAGTACTTTGAGAATTGTTGCTATGTGAATTTTGACTTTGAAAAAGAGCACAAAGCAGAATTTTCATTAACCAAAGACCCTGTACGCATTGTTTCTTATTTATCAGCGATAAAGGGAATGGATATTAAACCAGAGAATACATTGATTATTTTCGATGAAATTCAAGAATGTAATGATGCCCTAAACAGTTTAAAATATTTCCGTGAAATTATGCCTACCCAGGCGGTAGTATGTGCAGGTTCGCTGCTGGGAGTGGCATTGAAACGGAAAGGAACCTCTTTTCCTGTTGGAAATGTTGATTTTATGACGCTTTATCCTGTCAGTTTTATAGAATTTCTTGCACTCTATAACGAAAAAGTTTCTCAATTTTTAGAAGATTATGTTACATCGACCACTCTTGATAAAATACCTGAAATATTTCACAATCAATTGATTGAAGCGTATAAAGTGTACATCAGTTGTGGGGGAATGCCAGAAACGATTGTCCGTTATCTCGAAAATCGTAATTGGGATGAAGTTGATATAGTTAATAATCAGATTCTTACTGCATACACTTTAGATTTTGCCAAACATAACGACAGCAAAGATATTCCGCGTTTGCACCATTTATGGCAGAATATTCAGGATAATTTAGCCAAAGAGGATAGAAAATTTCGCTATACACTTATTGAGAAAAATGCAAGAGCCAGGGAATATGAAAATTCTGTGGAATGGTTGGTATTGAGTGGATTAATTAATCGTGTTTATGAGATAAATACGATAAAACAGCCTCTTTCTTCTTGCAAAAACAGTAACGCATTTAAATTGTATTTCGTTGATTCTGGACTTTTACGAACAAAATTTCAGCTTGCGCCCAATACTATATTGCAGGGCGATAAATTATTTGCCGAGTTTAAAGGAATATTAACAGAAAATTACGTACTTCAAGCGCTTGTACGACAGTTTAAAAACGATATTTATTATTGGAGTTCCGGCAATCAGGCAGAAATAGAGTTTGTTTTTCAAAAGGGAGAAATGATTGTTCCGGTTGAGGCAAAATCAGCATTAAGCACAAAATCAAAAAGTTTTGCTGAATATAGAAAGAGATTTTTACCCAAACTATCTATCAGATTTTCTCTAAAAAATGTAGAAAAAAATGGCGATTTACTCAGTTTACCTCTTTATCTTGCTGACTACACAGAAAAATTAACTTCTTTATAAAAAACTCCTGCGAAGATAAAAAACATAAGAGATAAAGTAGGATGAGAAAGCGGTGAGTTGGTTAAATTAGTGATTAAGAATGTAATAATGACTAAAACAAAATGCCTGGCTTCTATTGAAGAGGAGATTTTTTGCAGAATTTTTCTTACGGGTAATAAAAAAATAGCAACAAAAGCAGTGAGTCCAATCATTCCGTATCTCCACGCCCAAAGAATGTAACCGTTTTCTGCGTAGAGTTTATTTGCATAAAAATAATTTTTTTGCGGGGCATGCCCAAAAATGGGTTTTTGTAAAATTTGTTGCGTTAACTCCTGCCAAATTTGCAGTCTTCCTTTCACAGAGGTGGAAGTGTAAGCGTTGCCACCGGCTAACGACAGCAAATAATCGCTGCTGTGGGTTTCCGCACCGGAATAAACAAAAAAATTACAAGTGAGGAACAACCAGGATATTAGGAAAACTGACCCGGTTTGTAGCAGAATTTGTTTCCATGATATTTTAGTAATAAGATAGTTAACGAAAAAAACAACAAAAAATGCTAAAAATCCTGTTCTGGATTGACAGGCCAAAATTGCGATAAGTCCGGCAAAGAAAAAGAGTATCTCTTTTGTACCCCATTTGTTTTTAGGTAAATAACGAATGCTGAACAAAATAAACAAAATTGCATTGTTGTTGGGGTTTGCCAATAAGCCAATCATTCTTTTGGTGGCAGGTTGCATCAGCGAGTTTAATCCAAAATGAGTTAAGTGGTAATTATCCGCTCCACAATAAATAGGCATTACAATTTGATTGAAATTGAGGATATTATGAAAATGAAGCAGGTTAACAATTAACAATAACAGAAAAAGAATATCCCACATTACCCCAAACCATCTGGGGTTATATACCTCCTTAAAGAAAATAAAAACCACAATAAAAGTGAAAATTCGATAGATTTCAAAGTAGTCGTTTATCGCCGAAAACTGACGGTTTACCACAATCGAAACTAAAATTACCGGTATAATAGCTAGCAACAGTATAATATATGGAAACCTCCAGTTTTTGTACCATTTATTACAAATAATGATTCCCAACAGTATGGGCATCAGAAAGTCCACCACTTGGAATTTAAAATTAAAAAAGGGGAATATGATGGGAGGCGCCAGCACTAATGCAACGCAAAACGCTATGGCTAAAATTTCTAAACCCGAGATTTTTTTAAAACTACACATGGAATTAAAATTTTAATTTCTCTTCTAAGCAGATGTTGGAGGTAAAGTAAATTTTTTATTTACGCACTATAAATTACCGGAAATTCTGCTTCCGTAAAGTGAGTGGAAAAATTGTTAAAGTTATTTTTTAGTAACGTTACGATTATTTCTCGTATAAAATGTTCTCCTTCAAAATGCCCGATGTCAATCAGTAACATTTTGTTTTCGGGGATGAAAAAGTCGTGGTATTTTAAGTCGCCGGTAATATAGGCATCTACTTCGGCAGCAAGTGCATCATTAACGAAAGAGGCGCCCCCCCCGCCGCAAACCGCCACTTTTTTTATCTCCGCGTTAATGTTTCCCGAATATTTTAAAGAGGCAAGTTTCAGTTTAGTCTTTACAAAATGAATAAAATCCTTTGCCGGCATTGGCTTTTGCAACACACCAATTCTTCCCAATCCCACTTCCCTGCACACATTTTCTAAGGCAAAAATATCAAACGCCGGTTCTTCGTAAGGATGATGTTGATATAAGGTGTCAATAACTTGTCGTTTTTTTATTTTCGGAAAAATCATCTCAATGCGTTCTTCCTCCACCCGTTCAATGCGATTATGTTGTCCAACATGCGGATTTGAGCCTTTAAGCGGTTTAAATGAGCCAATACCTTCGCAGGTAAAACTGCAATGCGAGTAGTTTCCTATGTTTCCGCAGCCTGCTCTAAACAACGCATCTTTTAATAATACACTGTTTTCGGAAGGAACAAAAACCACCAACTTATATAATTGGTTTTCTTTGGGTGCAAGCACCAACAGTTTTTGCAATCCCAATTTGTTGGCAAAAACCACATTGCCTCCGGCAACTCCGCTGTCTATATTGGTGTGCATAGAATAGAGTAAAATTTTGTTTTCCAACGCTTTACATAGTATTCTACCCACGCGGTTGGTAGGTTCTATTTTCTTAATACTGTTTTTATAAATGATGGGATGGTGAGAAATTACCATATTCGCCCCTTTGGCTATCGCTTCCTCAATAACGGCTTCGCTCAAGTCGAAACACACTATAATTCCGGTAATTTCGCGCGTTGCATCGCCGCATTGAATACCGCAGTTGTCAAAATCCTCCTGCCAATGCAAAGGATACTTTTGTTCTAAAAATTGGATTACTTCTTTGATTTTCATATTAATAAAACACACTTGATTAATTTTGCAAATATGCAAGAAATTTTTGAAATACGCGCAGGTAAATTTTTTTAGGTTAAAAAAACTATTTTTGCACTTTGTAAAGATTGCTAACCTATTTTTTTGAAAATGCTGAAAAATAAAAAAATTTGTGTGGTTTTACCTGCTTATAATGCAGCACTTACCTTAGAAAAAACGTATATGGAGATTCCTCACGCCCTTGTAGATGAGGTTGTTTTAGTGGATGATAACTCAACAGATGAAACTATTGAAGTGGCAAAAAAACTTGGCATAGAGCATATTATTAAACATGTACAAAATTTGGGCTACGGTGGAAATCAAAAAAGTTGTTACAACAAAGCGTTGGAATTGGGGGCCGATGTGGTAATTATGCTCCATCCCGATTATCAATATACACCCAAATTAATCGAATCTATGGCATATCTTATTGTAAATGATGTTTATCCGGTTGTTTTAGGTTCGCGTATTTTGGGAAAAGGTGCGCGAAAAGGGGGAATGCCTTTGTATAAATATTTCTTTAACAGATGTTTGACTCTGTTTCAAAATATTGTAATGAATCAAAAATTGGCAGAGTATCATACAGGATACCGCGCTTTTTCAATAGAAGTGTTGCGTAAGATTAATTTTATGGCAAACTCTAACGACTTTGTGTTTGACAACCAAATGTTGGCACAAATATTTTTCGCAGACTACGAAATTGCAGAAATTACCTGTCCTACCAAATATTTTAAAGAAGCCTCCTCTATTAACTTTAAAAGAAGTACTAAATATGGGCTGGGCGTACTTAAAACATCCCTTCAATACCGGTGGCAGAAATGGGGATTAGGAAATTTCTCAATCTTTGCCGATAATAAATATCAATAAATGAGCAGTTGCAAAATTTTGTGGAAAAAACTGCATTTGTTTTTAGGGATCTATATCGGATTAATTATTGTAGTTGTTGCGGCAATCGCAGGCCGTGGTAATTTACAAATGTTAAAAATGGTAGTTCCTGTAAACGATGCCGACTGGAGAGCAACCAACAGCAAAAATGAAATCGTTGCGCTACCGTTTGTTATTGAATTAAATTCGTTTGCTATAGAGGAGTATGACTCGGGCAAACCCAAAACATTTACTTCTAAAATTACCGTTTACACGCAACAAGGCGATACAATAAACGGCATCGTTGAAGTGAATAAACCGCTCTCTGTTTACGGATGGAAAATTTACCAGCACAGTTACGATAAAACGCTTGGAAAACTAGGCCGTTACAGCGTTTTTACAATTGTAAAAGACCCCCGGCTACCGGTGGTTTATACCGGTTTTTTATTCATTTTTACCGGAACATTGTTTTTTATTTTTAAAAGATTCAGCGTAAAATCTTTGAGGGTTAGAAAAACAGTGCTCATTGCTTTGGGCGGAATCATTCTTTTTTCTTTTTTAACGGCAAGGGTGTGGTTTTCGCCGCAGCGGATGAGCAATTTGATGCCTGCTTTGCAAAGTATTTGGTTTATTCCACATGTTTCGATGTACATCTTTGCCTATGCCCTGCTTTCTGTGGCTGTAATTTATGCTTTGTTTCTTTTGTTAATGAAAAACAACTTCAAAAAACAGAGGCAAGTCATGCTCTTATGCGACGATTTGGTTTATTCAGGATCCGCATTTCTCACTATGGGGATTCTCATCGGTGCCATTTGGGCAAAAGCAGCTTGGGGGCATTACTGGACGTGGGACCCGAAAGAAACATGGGCAGCGATTACCTGGCTGAGTTTTTTATTTTATATCCATTTTCGATTGTGGAAACCCGCTAAAATTAAAACAGCCATTTGTCTCCTGTTTTTTTCTTATTTACTGCTGCAAATTTGTTGGCTTGGAGTAAAATATCTCCCTTTTTTGCAGGGAAACAGTATTCACGTGTATCGGTAATCAATGGTTAGTTGCCATAACATTGTCTATTTATCCAAGTAATGTCCCAAATATTGATAAAAAATAACTATCTCATTCACTTCGGGCATGCCGTATTTGCAGCCTTGTTCAATTCCGTAAACGATGCGGTCTTTCTTTGTAAGTTCACGAGACCATGTTTCTATTTTTCTATGTTTTAACTGTTCGGGATTGCCAACCGTGTTTAGATTTCTTGGATTTTCTAAAATATCTACTACAAAATATTCGAATTTATCTTTTACAGTCACGGACATGGATTGTATTTTTTTCCAGTCTTTCAATGCAGTTTTCGTTTCTTGAAATTTATACATTCAGCAAGTCCTCCAAGTTTCGGGAATAAACCTCACCGTTTTTTGCCTCTGCAAAACTCTTTTTTATTTTTGAAGTCCATTTTATAGGTTTCTCCATATTGAGACCTTTCTGTTCTAAAACGGAAACAAGGTCGGAATGCTTACGTAAATCAATCGTTACAAACCGTGGAATACCGCATGTTGTTCTTTCAACTTTTATACCTGCTACTTGTGCCATATCTTTGCTTTTTTTTTAATTACGCCGCAAAAATACTGATTTTTTTTATTTAGTAACTTTGAATTTTATATCAAGATTGCACACGTTTACATCTTGGTCAAGCGTATGGTTATTCCCCACAAGAAATGACAGCGATAATTGAAAAAGAAAAACTATATAAAAATTCCAAAATCTTCAACTATCGTATGTTTAATAAGCGTGGACTTTCAAACCATAAGAAAGTAAAGAAAATACTCGATGGTGTTCTTGAAAGAGTTTTTGAATGCACATCCCGATTTAAGATGAAACATAGTAGTAAGAACTTACAGAAATAATTCTTGAAAATTAGATGGATTTATTGTAATGGTTTCTTTTTGATAAGAATTAGTAAAAGATTTAATTTTTTTTGATCTCTTTTTTTCATTCCACTTAAACTCAAATGCCATTATTTCTCCATTGTTTTCTTCAATATAATCAATTTCATTTTGTGAAGCAGTTCTCCAAAAAAAACTTTTTGCATAAGGATTATCATAATTGTTTTTTTTCATTCTTTCAGAAATCATAAAATTTTCCCATAAAGCACCTATGTCATTTCTCATTGAGAAAGGGTTAAAGTTGTTAATTAATGCATTACGAATTCCATTATCCCAAAAGTAAATTTTTTTTGCAAATTTTAATTCGTCTCTTAAATTATTATTATAACTGCTTAGTTTAAAAATAATAAAACCTTTTTCGAGAATTTCAATGTAGGTTTTTACCGTATTTTTGTCAATTTTAAGCAATTGTGATAATTCGTTAAAGGAAACCTCATTACCCATTTGCAATGCCAATGCTCTTAATAATTCTTCTAATACATCAGGCTTTTTTATTTTTGCAAAAGAGAGTAAATCATTATATAAATAACTGTCAATCAACTGTTTTAATCGCTCTTTTTCATCAGCAGGATGGGTGATAATTTCAGGATACATCCCATATATCATTCTATGCTCTAATTGTTGAAGCGCTTGAAGATATCCATAAGTTTTCTCAAGTTCTTTCCAAGTAACAGGATACATAATAAATTGCCATTTTCGTCCGGTTAAAGATTCGGAAAGTGAATTTTTTATTTCAAATGCCGAAGAACCACTTAAAATTAATTGAACGTCTCTAAAATTATCAACAATTATTTTTGCCGTAAGTCCAATGTTTTCAATGCGTTGCACTTCATCAATGAAAAGAATTTTGCTATTACCAATAATTGCTCTAATTTGGGCACTGTTTGCCGAAGATAGTAATGCTCTAACTACCATGTCGTCTCCATTTAACACTGCTACATTCTGTAAGTTGCTAATAATATTGTTTACAGATGTTGTTTTTCCGGTTTGTCTTGCCCCAATAACAACTATTGCTTTTTCAGAAAAAAGTCGCGACCTAATAATTTCTTCTAATTTTCGGTATATCATCATCAAATTTTTTGGCAAAAATAGAAAAAAATGATTATTTCACTAAAAAAACGTGAAAACAGTGAATATATTCACCAAATATATCTGTTTTTGGTGAATTGAATTACCACACCCCCCTTACTCTTTTTTTATAAATCTCCACTACATTTTCTAACAGCGAGGCAATGGTCATCGGGCCAACGCCGCCTGGCACCGGCGTAATAGCGGCGGCTTTCTTCTCAATATCTTTTACGTCAATGCTGTTGTAAAGGTCGCCCACTAATTTACCATCTACACTGTTAATGCCCACATCTACCACCACTGCGTCCTCTTTCAGCATATCCGCGTTAATCAAATTGGCATGCCCGATGGCGATAATCAAAATTTCACCTTGTCTTGTAAGGTAAGGTAAATCTCTGGTTTTAGAATGACAAACAGTAACAGAGGCGTTTTCGCGAAGCATCAATTGCGCCATCGGTTTGCCCACTAAGTTGCTTCTACCAATAATTACACAATGTTTACCGGTAATAGCAATATCTTCAGCCTTTAACAGTGATAAAATACCTTTGGGCGTACAAGGAACGATGGCTTCGTTAGATACATTAAGCAAGCCCACGTTCATGGGGTTCAGTCCGTCCACATCTTTTTTATAATCAATAGTTTGTAAAACAACATTCTGGTCAATGTGTCTGGGCAGCGGCAGTTGCACTAAGATTCCGTCCACTTCGGGGTCGTTATTAAATGTTTTTATTAATTCTATAAGTTCGTTTTGAGAAGTTGAAAAGGGGAGAATAGATAAATCGCACAGAATCCCTATTTCGTTGCACGATTTTTTTTTACTTTTTACATAATTCGTGTTGGCGGGGTCATCGCCAGCCAAAATGATACAAAGTTTGGGGGAGCGTCCGTTTTTTTTTACTAAATACTCTATTTCTATGGATAAAACCGACTTAATTTTCTTAGAAAGAGCATTTCCATTTAAAATTTTCATAAAAAATGTTTTTTTTATTTGGCGGCAAAGGTATGATTTTTTTATTTTTGCCGTTATACTTGATGTAAGAAATTTGTAAAATCACTATGAAAAAAAACCTGTTCTTTTTATCCATTTTTTTGCTAACATCGGTTTTTCATGTTTTTTCTCAAACAGGATTGGAAACGCCTGTAAAATGGGAGTTTAAAACCGAAAAAATCAATGATTCCGTTGCAGAATTGCAATTTATTGCCACCATAGAGAATAAGTGGCATCTCTATTCGCAAAACCATACCGGAATGGAAATCCCTTTAAAATTTGATTTTAAAACCACTTCCAACTACAAAAGATTAGGAAAAGTGTGGGAACCTAAACCAAAAGTTTATTATGACCCGGTGTTTGAAGATACTTCGCTTTATTTTGACAAGAAAGTTACCTTCAAACAAAAAATTCAGGTATTTACAAATGTAACTTTTGAGGTAAAAGGGGAGTTGTCGGGGCAGGCGTGCATTGAGGGGCGCTGCATTGCCATAGACCAGGATTTTGCTTTTTCTGTTTCCGGTTTTGAAACATTAGTTACAGAGGATGTTGTTATTGAAGCAGAAAATATTGATGATGAAATTATTCCTTATATTGAGGGAGATTTTGCAGATGAGGCGCATCAAAAGGAGGAAACTTTATTAAAATTTTTCTTAGTGGCAGTTTTGGGCGGCTTAGTGGGTTTGCTCATGCCTTGCGTGTTCCCCATGATTCCTATGACCATCTCGTTTTTCTTAAAAATGAAAAAAAGAGCAAAAGGGTATGCCCTCTTTTTCGGAGTTTCTATTGTCCTCATTTTCTTATTGCTGGGTATCTTGTTGTCGGTAATTTTCGGTCCCGATTTTGCCAATATTGTCAGTACGCACTGGCTTCCCAATGTGATATTTGCGGCAATATTTGTTGTTTTTGCCATCTCGCTTTTTGGGTATTTCGAGATTGCCTTGCCGAGCAGTTGGATAAATAAATCGGCAAAAATGGAAAACACCGGCGGGCTTATCGGTGTGTTTTTCATGGCGCTCACGTTGGTGTTAGTCTCTTTTTCGTGCACTTTGCCCATTGCCGGCGCCGTTGCTCTCAATTCAGTTGGTGGTTCTTTTATTAAACCCATTATTGGAATGTTAGGTTTTTCGCTCGGGATTTCCGTGCCTTTTACATTGTTTGCTTTTTTCCCCGGAATGTTGAAAACGATGCCCAAATCGGGCGGATGGATGAATACGCTAAAAGTGATGCTGGCGTTTGTGGAGTTGGCATTTGCACTGAAATTTCTTAACGTTCCCGACCAAACCTACGGGTGGGGTATTTTAGACCGAGAAATTTATCTGGCTTTTTGGATTGTAATTTTCTCTTTGATGGGGTTTTATTTGTTGGGCAAAATCAGATTTCCGCACGATGACGAGATGCCCGTGCAAAAAAGTTGGTTTCGCTACATCCTGGCTATTTTCACTTTTACCTTTGTAGTATATTTAATTCCGGGCATGTTCGGCGCACCCTTGAAAGCCATTTCCGGTTGGTTGCCCCCCATGCCTACCCAAGACTTCGACGTGAGCAAAATTGTGCGCGAAGAAGCCGCTTCTTACAATAATGCCTTTAACGAGACAAACAAATGGGAACCCCCGCGCTATGCCGACAAACTGCATTTGCCCCACGGTATTTTCGGCTATTTCGACTTAGACCAGGCACTGCGGGTGGCTAAAAAAGTGAACCGTCCTGTGTTTATTGACTTTACGGGACACGGCTGTGTGAATTGCAGAAATGTGGAAAGCGCCGTTTGGCAAGACCCCAGAGTGCGTGCTAAATTTGCCAACGAGTTTGTTGTAGTGGCTCAATATGTGGACGATAAAGTGATTAAATTAGCCCCGGAAGACCAAATTTTAGACAAAAACGGAAAACCCATTACCATGCTGGGAAAAAAAGCTATGTTTTACGAACAAAATTGGTATGGTGAAAACTCGCAACCCTGCTATTTTATTGTGGATACAGAAGGAACCATCTTAACCGGCCCTACCTATTACGAGTTAAATGTAGAAAACTATTTAAAATTTTTAGATGAAGGTGTAAAACTTTTTAACAAGTAATATTTTGTATGAATAATGATTAGAATTTGTAGCGAACGCCGAGGGCGAGTGCACTTATGTATAAACTTTCATAACAAAACCCTATGTTGCCGCCTCTATGAAAGGTTGGTCCTATAAGTGGCCTCCATTCTAAAGAAAGTTGTAGTGGAAATTTGAAATTGTACTCAACTCCAAGCATACCAGCAACACCAGCAAAGCCGTAGCCAGCATAGCTATTCCATCCATAGGTACCAAGGTATCCCCAGCCCCAAATATAACCGCCACCACCGCCAACTCCGGCGTACCAGTTCCAAGAACCGGGTTTTGTCCAGGAATTAAAAGGGAATATCCAGTTATACGTTGCCGTTGCTTGAATTCCCCAAAAGAAAAGCGGAAAATCCAAATCAACTTGAAGCATGTTTTTCTCACCGAAACCATGTTGGTAAGAAGCCCCAACATTATAACAAAAACGTCCACCAATGGCCCTCGGTTATAATG
>Ga0209628_10002818_pt1 | contig 11965 bp, 14 predicted proteins | sample TergutCu122P4_FD_187285 | JGI IMG/M metagenome (GOLD analysis project Ga0209628, IMG submission 187285) | Cubitermes ugandensis P4 segment gut microbial communities from Kakamega Forest, Kenya - Cu122 P4 (SPAdes) (version 2) | ecosystem: Host-associated > Arthropoda: Insects > Digestive system...
TATGCCGTGAACAAGATTAATCTCCTTCTTTGCCATCACGTTGCGTATGCCGGCAAAGCCGATGATATCGGGCATCGTGGGATTCATCGCCGTCGCGGTCGGCGTGATAGGTTTCACGCAGACCTGGTCGGAGTATCAGATAGCGTACGCGTTCCAGAACGGCATCACGGGGTTGGAATTTCTCGGAGCGCCGTTCGATCACGACAAGTCCGGATGGGCGGCGGTATTGATGCTCATAGGACTCGCCGGCGGCGCCGTCTCGTCCGCCATCTGTTTCATCAAAGAGGGGGAGGACGCAAGGGTTTTCTTATTCCTCGCGTTCTTCGCCGTGCTGTTCGGATTCATGATGGTGATGGACGACATCGACGCGATGCCGTACTACCGCGGGACGGGAACGGTCGCCGGGCTCGGGATATGGCTGGAGATGGCCGCGAGCATTTTGCTGTTCGCCGCAATGCTGTGCCCGGATCCGAAATGATGTGCACGGAAGGCCGATGCCGCCGCATCATCGCATTTCCACTATTCTCGCGGGACCCAGTCCGTGCGTGTAGTACGCCGTGTAGAAGACCACCCTGTAATACTTCATGTTCAGGTCGCCGGACCTTATCATCTCTCTGAATTCGGGGTACTTGTCGTACGACCTTGTGTAATGCCCCGTATAGATCTGAGGCCTCGCGCCGAGAAGATGCCTGTCGAACAATATCTTATTGAACGCCTCGATCTCATCGGGGCTCGCGTCCGTCGCGGCGCCGTCTATCGTGAGATACGTGGGCGCGGCGCCGACGCTCAGGCTCACGAGCGGGTTCGCGGCGATGTTCGCATCTTTTATCGATCCGTGGTGGGTCGCGAATATCATGGAATTGCCGACCATGCCGTATTCGACTATCGACGCGCGCGGCTTACCGTCGGCGGAGGCCGTCGCTATGCGCATGACGCTGTTCTCTTTCAGAAATCTGAGCACTTCGTTCATTTCATCTCCCCGTTAAACTGTACAATGACATACTTGAATGAATTTAAGCCTTTTGAAAATCGCGCCGTCCGGCGCTTAAGGCGATGTTTTCGCACAATGCCCGAACAGGACCGGGCCGGACGCTCATATGTCTTAAATCCGTATTCGGCATCTCGGGAGCGAAGGTGTTGCGATTGAGGATAACGAAGGTGTGCGCGAACGACATGGAGGAGATACTCGTCCTTCAGAGGGCCGCGTTCTACGTGGTCGGCGTCCGGTACAACGATCCGGACACGACCCCGCTGCCGCAGACACTGGACGAGCTCGTCGAAGAATCGAAGGGGCAGGTGTTTCTCAAAGCCGTTCACAACGGAAGGATCGTAGGGGCGATCAGAGGGCGCCTTGACGGAGACGTATGCAGAGTGAGCAAAGTGATGGTGCACCCGGACTGCCAGAACAAAGGCATAGGGCGGAAGCTGATGGCCGCGATAGAGAATGAATTTGACGTTAACATATACGAGCTCAGGACGGGGCATCTGGACGAGGCGACGATATCGCTTTACAAAAAACTCGGGTACGTCCTCACCGGAGAGAAGGAACGGATATCCGAAACCCTGTGGTTCGTACGCATGAGGAAGGAGAAGAAATGACCCTTCGTCCCGATACCCTTCGGATGTCTTGAAGGCGCCCGTATCAACGTATTTATACGCACTCACGTTCGCGTACATGTACGGCCCGCGGCCGTTCTGAGGTACGGGTCGCATGAAAAAGGAAAAGGTAACGGAACCGCAGGGTCAGACGGAATTCACGCCGAGAGAGAACGCATTCATGGTCCTGAAATATTGGACGATCGCGATATCCGCGGGGATCATACAATTGATCTCGTTCACGCTTCTGACCGAATTCAATTTCCTCGGCGACAGAAGCGAATACGGCTGGAACTATCTGATCGCGCTGTCGCTGTCCGTCCTCTGGAATTTCACGATAAACAGGCATTATACGTTCAGGTCGGTCGCGAACGTGCCGATCGCGATGACGAAGGTGTTCTGCTATTATCTGCTGTTCACTCCGTTATCGATACTGTGGGGGAACGCGCTCGTCAACGATCACGGGATGAACGAGTACATCGTGTTAATAATCACAATGCTGATAAACGGCGTCACCGAGTTCCTGTTCATGCGCTTCTTCGTGTTCAGCAGAACGATAAACACGAACAAGCTGGCGCAGAGGAAGAAGGCCGAGGAAGAGGCGAAGAGGGCCGCGGAGAAGAAAGAGAACGCGTAAGCGCGCTCACAGCTCGCGCGAATCGAAACGGTACTCGCGGTGGCTTTTGCATTTTGCCCACGATTCCATGATCGCTGACGGCGGGCTCGCGTATATCGTCGGGAGATCCGTTTCGTTACGTTCGGCCTTCACGGGGAACGCTATCTTTTCTTCGGAGACGGAGAATTGTGCGTCCACGCCCGGTTTGTTCCCTCTGGCGTCCAGGCGTATCCATTTGTCCCTCTTCGATAAGAGGACGGCGTTCAGCCCGTGTATGATGAACCCGGTGGGCGTATCGGCCGACGCGAGCCTCTGATAGCACAATCCGGCGGGGATCCCGCCGCATCTCAGCAGCGCGGCCAAAAGCAAAGATTTCGAAAGGCATATGCCTTCCCCGTACCTAAGCGCGTCGGATGCGCTTACCGCAACGACGTTGCTGTCGATGTCCCGCGAGTGCTTTATCTCATCGCGGACGAATTCGAACGCTTTCTTTATGTTCTCTTCCTCGGATGCGGAGACGAATAATTCCTTCGCCTTCCTCCGTATCGCCGCGTCGTTAAGATCGATGTATGCGTCCGACCTGAGATAATCGCTTATTTTCGAATTCTTTTGAACGAGTTCCATAGCAACGCACCGATCCGTGATGCATCCTTTGACGTTTAATCGTTCGTTCGCCATGCCGCTTTTCTTCGTTCAGTCACGATATTTCGTACATCAATTAAAATTGCTGGCGGGCTTGAAGGGATTAGGACCTTCGGTCTATTCGATCTTCGTTGCATTAATATGTAAGATTATATGTAAGATAACATGTATGATATTTTCCATACATATGACGAATATGCAGGATGATATGTAAGATAATAGGTAAGATATTTAAGTAAATACACCATTAAGATGACAGAAAAGATGGAGACAATGATATGGGATATATTCCGCCGTTCAACCTGACAGATGAGATGTTGCAGCTGGCTTCGGAGATATCCGAATTATTGGGGCGCATCGGGAGCCTCAACGCTCTGGATAAACTGCCGCGCCTCCGCAGAGCGGGGCGCATAAAAACGATCCACTCGTCGCTTGCGATCGAGAACAATACGCTGACAATAGAACAGGTAACGGATATCATCGACGGCAAACGGGTCCTCGGACCTCCTGATGAGATACTTGAAGTAAAGAACGCGCACGCCGCGTACAAAGAACTGGAGAACGTCGACGCGTTCGAAATGAAGGATATTTTACGGATACACAAGATCATGATGAACGGCCTCGTTGAAGAGAACGGCAGGCTCCGCACCGTCAACGCAGGCGTCTTCACGAGCGACGGACAAAAAATCCATTCCGCACCGCGGCCGGAACTCTTACCGGGGCTCATGAGCGACCTGTTCGACTGGCTCAAGACCACAAAGACACATCCTATCATCAGTTCCAGCGTATTTCATTACGAATTTGAGTACATCCACCCGTTCCGCGACGGAAACGGCAGGATGGGAAGATATTGGCAGACCGCGATCTTAATGAAATGGAAACCGGTGTTCGCATGGATACCGATCGAAAGCATCATACGCGAACGGCAGACAGAATACTACAACGCAATAAGAGCATCATCAAAAAACGTCAGTTCGAACGAATTCATACTGTACATGCTGAAGGCGATACTTGATTCGGTGAAGGCGATCGTTTCCGACGCACAGAAGCACATTAATCACATAAACATCAGAGTACGCGAGCTTTTGGCGGTATTGGAGGCATATCCCCAAAGCGCAACACAATTGATGGAACGCCTCAATCTCAGGTCGCGCGACGCGTTCCGCAACAATTACCTGAGGCCGGCGATAGAAGCGGGATTGGTGTCGCTCACGGAACCCGACCGGCCCACGAGCAAAAATCAAATGTATCTGAAGCGGGCTTGAAGGGACGTACATCCAGCGCAAGCCAGATGCCCTCTGAAAAATTCTATTGACTGTCCATTTTTTGGCGATAGAATTCGAGTGTTTCCGAGGTAATTTTTATGACATTCATTGAAGAGGTTTGATCAGGAATGTTCGTTGTGAAATATGTTGCATGATGTTGCATGATGTTGCATGATGTTGGAAGACGCGATATTGATTGACCGTATATTCATTCGGTTGTGGCAGAGTATTTTTGATATTTGCTGCGCGGTTTATCCGGAAGCGTCAAAGATATGCGACCGGTTTCTTTCAGCGGAGATAGTATACTTTTCATGAATTCTTGACGTGAGAACGGATATTGTACCCCTTCCATTAATTCGTTCAAACTCATCGGCCCGCCCCTCAATTGTTCGAGGACCTTTTTCTGATATACATTGATGTCCGTGCCGATACTGACACTGACGTTACTCTTTCTGAGCGGTAAAATGAGTGTAGTACGGTCGGGATTGAACATCTCCTTAAGTGTGGGCTCCGGAAGTTTTTCCTCTTTCCATGTTGCCTTTATGTTCATAAGACCGCTACCTGCACGCTCACCTATCCCGATCAGAGAGAACATCAGGAACAGTGCGCTGTTCCTCGGATCGGATACGCCGCCACCGAGCGCCTCATCCACGGGTATCCTGAGCGTACCCGGGTTGGAGATGACGATCTCGTTCCTCTTTTTGTCGATGACCACTCCTCTGCGTTCGTAATAATCGGAATGGATGAGTGCATTTGCCAATGATTCTCTGAGTGCTTTGTGCATCCTCGTATCATCAATGCGCTCTTGTTCGTTATTGAGTACAAAAGGAACTTTGAGATCGGCAGTAAGCCTATCCTTGATGCGGTAATAGAAATCAAACAGATTACCACTCCAATCGCCCGTTCCGGATGTGACGCGGTCCCTCCACCGTTCTTTGACATCTTCGCCGAATCCCTCGCGGTAATCAAGGAAGTAGTTAGGAAATTCGTTCACTATCTCGGTATCCTTTCCGAAGATCAGAAGTCCTGCTGCCGTGGGGTGGAGCTTACCGTCATCATCGCTCCGTTTTATCGCATTTATTTTCAGCAGAAAATCGTTGGTCGGTATCTTCTCCCACACATGACCGGGCTTCAGGTTGGAGAAGAGTGTTCTGTATCTCGTTATCGTTTCTTGGTCCAGCGCATCCATCGGTATGTTGTCGAGGGCGATACGATCCTGTGTTACATCCCCGGAATCCCGGATCATGTTCTTTATCTCACTCTCGGTGCATCGGTAATCCCCCTCGCCGTTCCTTCGGTACGTCCCGGCGTTTATGTTGCCTCCGATATAGACGGGCCTGTCCTGTCTGAGGGCGCGCGGAACTTCAATGACGACAACACTCTTCCCATCGATCTTGGTCTTGTAGACATTTTTGTCAGACAAGATATTGACGTTCGTCTTCTGACGGTTATTTACGGCATCCCAGAATATTTTTATGTAGCCGTCAGGGTCCTTGAGGCCGATGATGTTCAATGTTTTGTCATCATTCTCCTCAACGCCCAGCAGAATAACTCCGCCGTAAGAATTTGCGAATGAGGAATATGTTGCCCATAGGCTATCCGGCAGTCCGCCCTTTGCCGCTTTGACCTCGAAACGGTTCCCCTCCCTATATTCGTTGATCTTCTTAATATCGAACATATTCTCCACATATTCCGTTAGGCCGCTCTTACTCTTCATGGAACGGCGGTATTGTTTACATAGATATCGTTGTTCTTAACAATCACGGAGGCCACCGAGAGCACTGATTCGAATCAATAGAATTTTTTTTGGGTAGACTGGCTGTGACTGGAAGCGGGCTTGAAGGGATTCGAACCCTTGACCGATCGGTTAAGAGCCGATCGCTCTACCTAGCTGAGCTACAAGCCCGTCTTTGTGCGTCAAGTCTCTTATAGATTATAAATCTTCGCGCATTGATCGCACAACGCCCAAATTATTGAGATATTATTGCGAAAGACAATCAAAATGAATATATCGTAAGGACTCTATGCGCACGCATGGTCAAGCTTCACGTCCGGGATCTGATGACCACCCAGGTCATAACGCTAAAGGAGACAGACACGATAAAGCAGGCAACGGTGTTATTCGCGCTGCACGATATATCGGCGGCGCCGGTGGTGGATGACGAAAGGCATCTGATAGGCATCCTGAGCGAGACGGACATCCTGGAACTGGTGATGAAATATCAGAAGGAACTGAGCATCGAGCACCCGTCGTTATACATGCTCGCGTCGCCGATGGACGATACGTTGGACGACGAGAATCTGAGGAAGGCGCACGACGCGATATCCAAAACGTTGGTAAAGGACATAATGACGAAGACCCTCCTCACGACGACGCCGGACGCGAGGATCGTGGACGTCGTGGAAGAGATGATAAAAAAGACCATCAACCGCGTGCCCGTGTTGGAGAAAGGCATTCTCGTGGGGATAATATCCAGAGGGGACATCATTTTCTCGATATACAAGAAAAAGAGATGATTTCGATCAAGCGCGCGAAGGGATGGGGACCATGATAGAGGTGCACGTGCTGGCCAGCGGAAGCGACGGCAACTGCACCGTCGTGGTCTTCGAAGATCACGCGGTGATGATAGACGCCGGGCTCAGCGGAAAAAGAATTTTGGAACTTATGAACATGAACGGATTGGACGGGACGCTGATCAAGGACCTGCTGATAACGCACGAGCACAGCGACCACATCGCCGGCGCCGGTATAATGGCGCGGAAACTTAACGTTCCGATATGCTGCAACGAGAACACATTCATGTCGTTCAACCCCGGGAACGTATCGTATTCGAAGATGACCACGCTGGAGACGTTCGATTCCGGTCCCATGCGCATAACGCCGCTGCCGACGTCGCACAACGCGGCCGAGCCGAACGCGTTCGTCATCTCGGCGGACGGAAAGAAAGTGCTGATAGCGACGGACACCGGAAGGATGACACCCTCAGTCGAGAACGAGCTGCGGGACGCGGACCTTGCGATCCTCGAGTCGAACTACGACAAGCACATGCTCGCGACCGGTCCGTACCCGCCTATGCTGAAGAAGCTCATCGGAAGCGAACTCGGACATCTATCGAACATCGCGTGCGCCGAATCTTTGCGAAGAACGATGAACGAGAAACGGAAGATATTCCTGGCGCACATAAGCAGAAATAACAATACGCCGGACACGGCGCGCGAAACGGTCGCGGAGATAACGGGGATACGGCGTTCGAAGATAGATTGTCTCGAGTTCAAGGGCGACACGAGGATAATCAGGGTGTGACGTTCAGTCTCACGGCCTTCTCGTGATTTATCAACGCGTTCGCCAACGCCGCCGGCATCCTCACGACGTTCTCTTTTTTCAGTTCGTAGTCGCAGTCGGGACCGGCTATCTTCGGAAGGTCCTCGAGTATCCGGATCGTCACGAGGTCGTCGCGCGGCGCCTCGACGATATCGGCATGCGGATGTTCGATAAGGATCTCGCCCTCGTGCTCGGTCATCTCCGGAACGGCGGCCGCTGCGGTCGCCGGCACTTCCGCAGGAACGGCGGCGGGTGGCGTCCTCGATTTCTTTTCGGGGACCGCCGGCGCTATCTCCGGTATCACGTAGTTCTTCCGCGACCTGTCCCTGAGTATCGCGTTCCTATGCTTTTTCGAATCTTCGGTCACCCGGTTATAATAATCGCGCTCTTCGGCCGTAAGTTTATCGAGGATGTTGTTGGCGCCCATCGCCGCGCGCAGCGCCATCATGGCGACCTTTTCCATACGCAGATCGATGACCTTCTGAACGAGTATGTTGACCTTCTTCCGGCGTTCGTTCATGCCCTCGCACATTATCGAGTCCGGGTCTTTCGAATATTCCGCCTCGTATTCCCTCTGGGAATTCTCCTGCAGCGCCGCGAGCGCATGGTACAGGTCCTTCCGGAGTTCGCCCAGCGAAGGAGATCCCATCTCGATCCGGTAAGCGGACGATAGGTCCTCGAATTTCATCGGTTCGTTCTCCTGTGCCATCGTGACAGCTAAGATGATGTCTGTATTTGATAGTTATCTTGTCCGCCGCAGCCGCACAGAACGGTCAATTATGTTGGAAAGCGAGAAACCTCCGCAATCCGAAATCAATTACCTCGAATTCGGGGCGGTTGATCGTGAGCCATATGTGTTATGGCCGAGAGTTTCAGACTGTTCTTCAAATTCAATAGACTTAAGTAAAACTTAGGTTATTTTTTTTCTGTGTCGCCAGTGGCAACAAAGAACAGATCAGGTTTGCAAACAAGTCTTTCAGAGTCCGTATGTGAAAGCGAAGAGATAGAGGCCGGAGACCACGTTTCCATCCGGACATCCGATAAAGGGATCCTGATATGGCCAAGAGAAAAGAGGAACGAAGCGTTCACGATCGGGTACGAAGGCAGAACGACAGAGTCTTTTATCACAAAACTTCAATCGAAGGGCATAAAGCAGGTCATAGACGTGAGAGAGGTCCCTCTCAGCAGAAAGAAAGGTTTTTCGAAAAATGCGCTGGCGGAGGCATTGGCACTTAAAGGCATAGGATATGTGCACATGCCGAGGCTCGGGTCTCCGAAGGCGATAAGAGACGAATACAAAGCGGGAGGATCACCCGAACATTTCTTTCAGGAGTACTCCGATTACGTGGAAGGTCAGCAGGAAGAACTTATGAAACTCCTTCAATTGATTTTGGGCAAAAAGTCGGCTCTCATGTGTTTCGAGGAGTCGCACAAGGCCTGCCATCGAAGCATATTAGCAAAAAAACTAAGCGAACAAAATATTCTCTTTATGCATTTGTGACAAAAATCATAAACCTCCCGATATATACGAGAACGTGAACGTTCGTGACATTTCCAGACAGGTTCCCGGCGGCGTCGAGGTCAACGTGATCGTTTCTCCGAATTCGGACAGGCAGGGAACGGAAGGGATGAACGTATGGAGAAAACGGCTGACGATACGCGTCCGCTCGCCTCCGATGGACGGGAAGGCGAACAGAGAGGTCGCCGAATACATCGAAAGCATAACCGGCTGCAGGTCCGAGATAACAAAGGGGCACACGAACAGGCAGAAGACGGTGATGATACACGGGGACCCGGAAACGATACTCGGGATGCTGGAGGCGTCGCTGTGAACAACGAGGAGCGTCTGGAAAGGCTGAACGCGGCGCTCGACGACCTGTCGGACATGTGCAAGGAAAGAATTCTGCTTGTGGAAGGGCCGAAGGACAGGATGGCCATGACGCTGCTGGGGATCAACGCGGAGATGATGAGCGTACAATCGGAAGGCGGCCCTTTGAAAATATCCGAAAAAATATCGGAACGGAAGAAGAACGCCGTGATAATGACCGATTGGGATGACCAAGGCGATGAGATCGCGAAGGACCTCGAACGTTCGTTGCTGTCGGTGTGCGTCAAATTCGATACGACGATACGCTCGAAATTAAGATGGATATGCGGGAACGAGATATACGACGTTGAAAGCCTACCGTCGTTCTACTGCCGCCTTGTGACCGAATCGGTAAGAAGGAACGAGGGCAAAAATAAATAATTCACAGTGTGTACGGCAGTTATGGAACAGGACCGCATGCTGTCCCGCCTGAGAATGTCATCGGCGGACGAATTGTTCGCGGACATCCCGCGCAATGTCAGGACGAAGATCGATATAGGCGGCGGCATGCCGGAGATGGACGTCGTCGATAAAATATCGAAGACGCTCGCCAAGAATGTGACCGCGTCAGATATCCCGTGCTTCATGGGCATGGGCTCGTACAGGCATTACGTGCCCGCCGCGGTGGACCACGTGACGGGGATGTCCGAATTTTATACGTCATACACACCGTACCAGCCGGAGATCAGCCAGGGCATGCTGCGCGCTCTTTTCGAATATCAGAGCATAGTGTGCGAGCTCACCGGCATGGACGCCTCGAACTCGTCGATGTACGACATCGCCACGGCGCTCGGGGAGGCGGCGCTCATGTGCGGCCGCATGTCAAAAAATAAAATATTCCTTGTGCCGGAGGCGATGAGCGCCGAACGGTACTCGGTGCTCGGGAATTATCTGTCCGGCGCCGGCATGAAGATCGCAAGGTACGGATTCGATAAAAGGACCGGCTCGTTGCTGTTGGACGACATAGGATCGAAGGTGAGCAAAGGCGGCGTGTGCGGCGTGTACGCGGAGATGCCGAACCTCTTCGGCTGTTTGGACAGGAACGCAGCGTCGATAAAACAGAGGATAGGCGACACTCCGCTGGTGATCGGTGTCAACCCGATGTGCATGAGCATCGTAAAAACTCCCGGGGACATGGGCGCGGACATCGCGATAGGCGAAGGCCAGCCGCTCGGCACGAGGATGGGATTCGGTTCCCCGCTGTTGGGGATGTTCGCCTGCCGTCAGGAGCACATAAGGAAGATGCCCGGCCGCATCGTCGGGATGACGCAGGATTCGAACGGCGACCAAGCGTTCTGCCTCACGCTGCAGACAAGGGAGCAGCACATAAGGCGAAGCTCCGCGACATCGAACATCTGCACCAACGAAGCATTGACGGCGGTCGCGGCCGCCGTGTACGTATCGACGATGGGCGCGAACGGCATGATAGACGTCGCGAAGAGGAACATGGAGCGCGCGAAGACGTTAATGTCATTGCTGTCAAAGATAAAAGGCGTTGAACTTGTGTTCGACAGCGTTCATTTCAACGAGTTCCCCGTAAGGTTATCGAAAGACCCTGCGAAGGTGAACTCCGAATTGCTGAAGAAAGGAGTGATGGGCGGCGTTCCGCTGAAAGGCCGCGTCAGAGGGATGGACGACTGCATGCTGATCGCGACCACCGAGATGCATTCCGACGCCGATCACAGGAAGCTCGCGAAGGCGCTGAGGGAGGTGCTCTGATGTACGTGCAGACCAAGGCGCCGGTAAAGCTGTTAACGGACGCGGAGGCGACGGACGTTCCCGAAACGGACGTACCGGAGGAACTGAGAAGAAAGGTCCTGCATCTGCCGAACATCCCCGAAAGCGACGTCATACGTCATTTCACAAGACTGGCGTCAATGAACTTCGGCGTCGACAACGGGCCGTACCCGCTGGGTTCGTGCACCATGAAATACAATCCGAAGTACGCCGACCGCGTTTCGTCGTTGCAGTCGTTCACCGAACTGCATCCGTATCAGGACCAAAGCACAGCGCAGGGAATATTGGAGATAATGTACGACGCCGAACGCAAACTTGCGGCGATAGCAGGCATGGATTCCGTGACGTTGCAGCCGTCCGCGGGTGCGCACGGCGAATTCGCGGCGATGCTGATCGTCGGCGCGTATCACAGGAACAACGGCGAGGAAAGGAACGAGGTGATAGTACCGGACAGCGCCCACGGGACGAACCCGGCGAGCGCAGCCTTGGCGGGTTTCAAGGTGATCGAGATACCGTCGTCATCGGACGGCTCGGTGAACATGGACGCCCTGAGGGCCGCGATATCGCCGAGGACGGCGGCGTTCATGCTGACGAACCCCAACACACTGGGGATATTCGAAAGGAACATCAAAGAGATCGCAAAAATAGTACACGACGCCGGGGCGCTGATGTACTACGACGGCGCGAACCTCAACGCGATAATGGGCGTGACCACGCCGGGCGAGATGGACTTCGACATCGTGCATTTCAACGTCCACAAAACGTTCGCCGCCCCGCACGGCGGCGGCGGTCCCGGTTCCGGCCCGGTGGGCGTGAAGAAGGAACTGATTCCGTTCTTACCGTCCCCGGTGATAAAAAAGATCGGAAAAAGATACGTTCTGAAAGATAACGGAAAGCTGAGCATAGGCAAGATACGGTCG
>Ga0209628_10002819_pt1 | contig 11964 bp, 10 predicted proteins | sample TergutCu122P4_FD_187285 | JGI IMG/M metagenome (GOLD analysis project Ga0209628, IMG submission 187285) | Cubitermes ugandensis P4 segment gut microbial communities from Kakamega Forest, Kenya - Cu122 P4 (SPAdes) (version 2) | ecosystem: Host-associated > Arthropoda: Insects > Digestive system...
TATTTGGATAAGAAAAATTATCCCCCCGGTCAACACGGATTAGCCAAGAAACGCGGCAAAATGTCGGACTATGGCGTTCAGTTAATGGAAAAACAAAAGGCAAAATATACCTACGGTATGTTGGAACGCCAATTTAAAAAGTTGTTTTTGAAAGCCGCCAGCAAAAGAGGGGTAACCGGTGATAACCTCATGAAATTCATCGAGTCTCGTTTAGACAACGTGGTATATCGTTTGGGCATCGCTCCCACCCGCGCCGCCGCCCGCCAATTGGTAAACCACAGACACATTACCGTAAACGGGAAAATTAACAACATCCCCTCTACTTTGTTAGTTCCGGGCGACATTATTGCCGTGCGCGAACGCTCAAAATCTTTGGAAGTAGTTACCAACTCTTTACACGGAAAAGGAAATCCGTACTCATGGTTGGAATGGGACGGCGCCTTAATGACCGGCAAATTTATGAACTACCCCGAAAGAAGCGAAATCCCCGAAAATATCAACGAACAAGCAATTGTTGAACTTTATTCTAAATAATAATGAGGTATGGGGTATGGGGTATGGGGTATCGCACCCCACACCCCATACCCCAAACCCCACACCCCAAACCTATAAACTTAAAAACAAAAAAATATGGCAATATTACAATTTCAACAGCCCGACAAAGTGATTATGCTTGAAGCGAACGACCGTCACGGAATCTTTGAGTTCCGTCCGCTACAACAAGGGTACGGCGTTACCATTGGCAATGCATTAAGGCGTGTACTCACCAATTCATTAGAAGGCTATGCGATTACTTCAGTAAAAATTGAAGGCATCGCCCAAGAATTTTCAACAATTCCCGGTATTATTGAAGATGTTACCGACATCGTTCTAAACTTAAAACAAGTGCGCCTCAAAGCAAAACTTCCGGATGTTCATTCCGAAAAATGCACTTTGGTAATTAGCGGACAAGAAAAATTCACCGCACAAGATATGAACAACTTCCTTAATTCTTTCCAAGTGCTGAACCCCGAACACGTGATTTGCAGTATGGAAAAAAATGTAAAGTTGGTTATGGAAATCACGATTGATAAAGGACGAGGATATGTGCCGGCTGAAGAAAATAAAACGCTTCACGAAGGAATTAACATCATTGCGGTGGATTCTATTCACACCCCTATTAAAAATGTAAAATATACGATTGATAGTTGTCGTGTGGAACAAAGAACCGACTTTGAAAAGTTGATTTTGGAGATTGTTACCGATGGCTCCATCCATCCGAAAGAAGCACTAAAAGAAGCAGCAAAGATTTTAATTCAACATTTTATGTTGTTTTCCGATGAAAAAATCTTTCTTGATGAACCCGTGAAACCACACGTATTTACAGAAGAGTTAGATGACGCTTTAATGATTACACGCCAAGTGTTAAAATCAAGATTAGCGGATATGGAACTTTCCGTTCGTGCATTAAATTGCTTAAAATCAGCTGAATTAGAAACAATGGGAGATTTGGTTTCAATTCACAAAAGCGACCTTTTAAAATTCCGTAACTTCGGTAAAAAATCATTAGCCGAATTAGAAGATTTGGTAAGATCAAGAGGTTTGGAATTTGGTATGAATATAACAAAATATAAATTAGATAAGGATTAAGAACAATGAGACACGCTAAGAAAAACAATCATTTAGGGAGAACTGCTCCGCACCGCGAAGCCATGTTGTCGAATATGGCAGCATCGTTATTGCTCCACAAACGTATATCTACTACTTTAGCAAAAGCTAAAGAATTACGTAAATATATTGAACCGCTCATTACTCGTGGAAAAGAAGATACAACCCACTCAAGACGTGTGGTGTTTTCTTATCTTCAAAATAAATTCGCTGTTAGCGAATTGTTCCGCGAAATTTCACAAAAAGTAGGCGATAGACCCGGCGGCTATACCCGCATTCTAAAAACCGGATTCCGAAAAGGTGATAATGCCGAAATGTGCATTATTGAATTGGTGGACTACAACGAAACCTATGTTAAAGATGACGAAAAGAAGAAAACCACTAAAACCAGACGTGGCCGCGGTAAAACGAAAACAACTGAACCGCAGGAAAAAACAGTAACCAAAGCAGAAACCGAAAAGAAGAAGGTGGAAGAAGAAGTTAAAGAAGTTAAAGAAGTTAAAGAAGTTAGTGAAGTTAGTGAGGTAACTGAGGTTAATGCAGAAGTTCCTGCAGTTGAGGAATTTGCTGTGAATGATGAGGCTGAGAAAGTAGATGAGGTTGATGATGTTCATAAAGGTCAACTTGCCACAAAACCGGTTGAACAAGCCTCGCTTTCAGATACGGAAACTCACATACCTCTAAATAGAGAGTAATTATTTTTTCAAAGCCCTTATAAAAGGGCTTTTTTTATAACCGCTCATTATCCACCAGCGCAAACGTAAATTTCCCCGAAGCGCACAATTCCCCGCTTATATGGATTGAAGCTTCCACAAAAAATATCAATGCGCGTTTGTTGTAAATCCGTGCGGTAATTTCTAATGTATCATGCGGAACGGCAGGACGTTTGAAACGCACATCGGTCATTCCGGTAAAAAACGGAGTACGCCCAATGAGCTCCTCTTTCATAAGCATTGAAGAAGATTGTCCCATAATTTCACACAAAATTACGCCCGGAACTACCGGTTTCTCCGGAAAATGTCCCTGCAGGAAAAATTCCTTCCCTGTAACAAAATAAGTGGCTTTTGCAAAATTGTTGCCGTTTTCGTCTTGAAAAACATTAATTTCATCAACCAACAACATGGGCTCTCTGTGGGGAAGGAAGGTTTTGATTTCTTCGCGGGTCATAAAATTTAAAATTTAAGATTTAAGATTTAAGATTTTAAATTGTTTACAGTTAATACTTTCTAAACGCAATACATCCGTTGTGTCCGCCAAAACCGAGCGAATTGGAGAAGGCAACGGTAATATCTGCTTTTTTGGCTGTGTTGGGCACGTAATCCAAATCACATTCGGGGTCGGGGGAGTGTAATCCTATTGTTGGCGGAACGATACCGTTTTTCAACGCCAAAATAGAAGCAATCGCTTCAAATCCGCCGGCAGCGCCCAAAGCGTGTCCGGTCATAGATTTGTTGCCTGTAACCAGCACTTTATATGCCGCCTCTTCTCCAAACGCTAATTTAATGGCTAATGTTTCCGTTTTATCATTGAGCGGTGTCCCCGTTCCGTGTGCATTGATGTGAATCAAATCTTCGGGCAATAGCCGTGCTTCTTCTGCGGCTAATTTCATGGCTTTTGCGGCACATTTGGCATCGGGCAGCGGCGCGGTGAGGTGGTAGGCATCGCAGGTATTTCCGTATCCAACTATTTCAGCGTAAATAGTTGCGCCCCGCGCCCGTGCGTGTTCCAACTCTTCCAAAATCATAACTCCGGCGCCTTCTCCCAGCACAAAACCCTGACGTCTTGTGTCAAAAGGCAACGACGCCAATTTGGGGTCTTCCACTTTTGAAAGCGCTTTGGCATTTGCAAATCCGCTGATGGCAAGTTCATGCACTGCCGCTTCGGCACCTCCGGCAATAATGGCATCCGCATAGCCGTGTTTTATGGCACGAAAGGCTTCTCCAATGGCATGTGTTGCTGTGGCGCAAGCAGTTACAACCGGTAATGAAGGTCCCTGAGCATTATAGGCTATCGCTATGTTTCCGGCGGCAATATTGGAAATCATCATGGGAATAAACAGCGGAGATACCCACTGCCCGCCCTCTTCCAACATCTTTTGGGTTTGATTGACAAAAGTTTCCATTCCGCCAACGCCCGAACCGATATAAACGCCCAACCGCTCAGGGTTTACTGTAAGTTTGCTCTCTTCCATTGCCTGTTTTGTCGCTATTAACGCATATTGCGTGAATTTATCCGTCCTGCGAATAGTAGAGGGGTCTAATCCTAACTCTTTCGGGTCATAATTCTTAACCTCAGCCGCTATTTTAACGGAAAGTTTCGATGTATCCATACTTTTGATAAAATCAATTCCGGAAATTCCATGTACCAAATTGTTCCAAAATGTCTCAACATTATTCCCCACCGGTGAAATAACGCCCATTCCTGTGATTACTACTCGTTTCATTATTTATGCTTTTAAATGACCGTATTTTTTTCTTTAATTCGTAACTCGTAATTCGTATTTTTTAATTTTTAATTTGTTATTACCATTCCAACACACACGCGCCCGAAGAAAACCCTGCCCCGAATGCACACATTACCAACATATCTCCACTTTTTAACTGCCCGTTTCTGTTCATTTCATCCAATAATATCGGAATACTTGCGGCGGAAGTATTTCCATATTTGTGTATATTTTTAGGAAATTTCTCATTAATTTCGCCCAAATAATCACGTATTGTTTCCAAAATTCTAAGATTAGCTTGGTGCAGCAAATAAAAGGAAATTTCCTTTTGTGTGGCATTTGCTTTTTTCATCACTGTTTGAATATCATTTATTGCTGCATTAACCGCCATTTTATATACATCTTTGCCGTTCATGGACAATCCGGCTACGACCGCAGATTCAATCTTGCTAAAGGGAGTAATTCCTATTTCTCTTGTACAAAAAAGCGGTTCAACCGCAGAGGTGGTGGCTAAATGAATGGATTTTAAGTTTTCTCCCGGACCAACCACAATGGCTCCGGCACCATCGCCAAACAACACGCTGGTATCTCTTGTATTCCAATTCACTATTTTTGAAATTTCGTCGGCGCAAATAATGAGAATATTTTTAAAACTACCTCTTTTTATATAGGCATCTGCAATATCCATAGCAAAAATAAATCCCGAGCAGGCGCTATTCACATCAACGCAGGGGCACTTGGCTTCCAACTTCCCTTGAACAATGCAACTCAATCCGGGCGTTACATATTGATTGGCAACATTGGCACAAATTATAAAATCCAAATCTTTTACATCCATGTTTGCATTTTCTAATGCCTGATTTGCAGCAGATACCGCCAACTCTACTAACGTTTCGTTTGATATAATTCGGCGTTGTGCAATGCCCGTGCGCGTGTAAATCCATTCATCATTGGTATCCAAAAACTCCGACAACATATCGTTGGTAACCACTAAGGATGGGAGTGCGCTGCCTGTTCCTTTTATTTTCATAACATTATTATTTTTGTGGGTGCAAAAAAAGCAGGCTTTTTGGCGACGTTCTCAAAAAAGGTTTATTCAATGTAACGAAATGTTAATAAACGTTAATATTTGGGACAAAATATTTAAAAGTGGGGTTAAAATTTATGATTTTAATATTGTTTTCATTAAAAAATGTTTATTTGCTCTTAAAATTTAAGATTTATTTTGAACTAAATCCTCTTGAAAAATAACCGGTTTTTTATACATTCTCTCATTTTTTTGGCATCTATTTTTGCTATAAATGATATTTTTGCGCAACGCATCAAAAAACGCAGCGTAGAGAAGCAATTAATCGCGTCTCTACAACCAACCCATACAATTTATCCAATCCAAATCATTGTTACGCCGGAAATGCTAAAAATTTTGCAAACTGCCAAAACTGTAAAATATGTGGATAATAATATCATCTCTATTAAAAACTACAAAACCGTTACTGAAAAAACACTCAATTATTTAGAAAACAACGGATTTCCTTTTGCATCTGTTTTTTTAGACAGTATTTCGGAAAAAAACGATACTGTTTTTGCTCAATTAATGATTGATAAAAATATTCGCTGCACTTTTGACACCATTGTGGTGCGTGGAAACTTGAAAATAGCCAAAAGTTACCTTAAAGCGTACCTCAATTTTATAAACAAAAAAACGTACAACGAATCGGTAGTGAAACAGATTCCCAAATTGGTTCAAGAGATTCCTTTTGCTAACGAAACACAACCTTCGGCGATTGAATTTACGGAGGATAAAGCCTCGCTGTATCTTTTTTTAGATAAAAAACGGGTAAATCAATTTGATGGGTATATCGGTTTGGTGCCTGTGAGCACTCATACCGGAAAAATTGCCGTTTCAGGCGAATTAAATCTGCACTTGATGAATCTCTTTACAATCGGTGAAAGTGTTGATATTCAATGGCGTGCATCGGAAAGATTTTCTCAGTTTTTAGAAATTAAACTCAACTTTCCCTATCTTTTTAAAACACCGTTGGGGGTTGACGGACTTTTTATGCTGGAAAAAAAAGATACTACTTATCTGAATATGAACTATGTAATTGGACTGAATTATTCGTTTAGAGGATATAATTATGCGCGGGTTTATTTTGATTTTGCAACTTCAAATATTTTAGCCAAAAACTTGTATTCAAGCGCAGACTTTTTGTCTTATTCTGATTATAGAAAAACGATGTACGGGTTTTCATTTCGTTTTAGAGAACTTGATTTTATTTATAATCCGAAAAAAGGCTACGACCTTAATTTGAATATTGCGGTGGGGAACAGAAAGATTATTAAAAAACAAAATGCGGACGAAAATTATTATAAAGGAATTGATTTACAAACTGTTAGATATAGGATACAAGGAAAAATAAAAGGATATATTCCGCTGCACAAACGTTGGGTAATGGTGTTGGGTGCGGAAGCCGGCAGCCTGTTCGGGAAACACTTTCTTATCAATGAATTGTTTCGCTTTGGCGGAATGAACTCGTTGCAAGGTTTCGATGATTTGTCCATTCGGGCGTCAAGTTACGCCATTGGTTTGACGGAATTGCGTTTTATTGTGGCTAAAATCGCTTACCTCAACGCATTTTTTAACGGCGCTTGGTACGAGCAAAAAGTTACGAATAACTACATTCACGATTTCCCTTTCGGCTTTGGACTTGGCGTAGCATTTACCACCAAAGCCGGACTCTTTTATTTGAGTTATGCACTGGGACAACAACAAAATATTCCCATTTCTTTCAAAACCGGAAAAATTCATTTCGGATTAGCGATTCAGTTTTAATTTTTAATGAAAAATTAAATCACAACTATGAGAAATTTCCAAAAAAATGCTATCTTTGTACATTCTAAAAAATCTATTGAAATGATGACAAAGGAATACATTACGGAGTTGAAACACAGAGGGAACGGCGATATTGCCAACCTGATAAATGCCCAACGCGATGTGGGCAGTATCAACTATATTCTCGAAAGTTTGGGACAACTCCCCAACAACTTCAATTCTGATTTTCTGTACAAACTTTTGGAACATCATCATTCGCAAGTCAGACTTAATGCGGTAAAGAATTTAGGAAAACTAAACGGAAAATCCGATACGAAAGCTCTGTATCGTCTTTATCAAAAAGAAACAGACACGGGAGTAAGACGGGAAATTGTTTCTTCTATTGGCAGACAAAGAATGTGTAAAAATAAACCGTTATTATATTCATTTTTAGCCGATACCGACCCGAAAATTATTTGTCAGGCAATTCGTGGTTTATTAGTTTTTGAGAATGATAAAGAAGTTGAAGAGCATTTGCGACCACTCGTGAATCACGAAAACGAAATGGTGCGAAATGTGATTTACAAAGAATATTTTGCAAAAGAAAAAAAGAACGAAAACACGTTACCACACGCCGAAACTTACGATTTTCTTAAAAATGTGGTCGTAAATGCAGATGTTTTAGAGGCGTTAAAATTTGTTCCTGATGAAAGTGTGCATTTGACTTTTACCTCGCCACCCTATTACAACGCAAGAGATTATTCGATTTATCCGAGTTATCAAGCGTATTTGGAGTTTTTAGATAAAGTTTTTCAAGAAACACACAGAATTACAAAAGAGGGAAGATTTTTGATTGTCAATACTTCTCCGATAATTATTCCTCGTGTAAGTCGCTCACATTCAAGCAAAAGATATGGTATTCCATTTGATTTGCACCCATATTTAGTAAAAAATGGTTGGGAATTTATTGATGATATTGTTTGGTTAAAACCCGAAGCGAGTGTAAAAAATCGTGTCGGCGGATTTATGCAACACCGCAAGCCGTTAGGCTACAAACCCAATTCAGTAACAGAATATTTAATGGTTTATCGGAAATCAACAGAAAAATTATTAGATTGGAACATACGCAGTTACGATTATAAAATAGTTGAAGAAAGCAAAGTCGCAGACGGTTATGAAACCACAAATGTTTGGAAAATTGACCCTTGTTTTGACAAAGTACATTCGGCGATTTTCCCTGTTGAACTTTGCAAGCGTGTAATTCAGTATTATTCTTACAAAGGCGACTTGGTTTTTGATCCATTTGGTGGAAGCGGCACAATGGGAAGAACTGCCAAAGCATTAGACCGCTCATTTTTCTTAACAGAACAAGAACCAAAATACTTTGAATATATGAAGTCAAAACAAAAAGACAGTCAATTATTTAAAGAGCGGAAAACCCAATTTTTAACATTAGAACAATTTAAAGAGGTAGCAAAATGACACTCACAGACCAAATAGTAAAAAATATAATCTCAAGAGTAATCAAGTCGCAGGATTACAGAATTGAAATTGTAAATCTTATAAACGCCGAATTTCTACAATTTGCAGTAGTTTTTTTCAAAAAAATTGTACTTGCAAAACTTGAAAACCAAGATGTTACGATTGATTGGTACAAGAAAGCATTTATGGACGAGGGTTTGCCGTCAGACGACATTGCAATAAATTCCGGTCTGAATAAAAAGACAATCAGCAATATGTATGGCACAGCCACGAAAACGATTGTAATTGAGGCAGCCAACGAACATTTTGAAACTTTGTACCAAAGTATTCAGTCGCTTGTCGAAATGGAAAAAGAAATTGATTTGACTTTGACAATCAAAATGAAAGGCGTTTCCGTTGATTTGAATGTGTCCGAAAGTTTGATTGTTATAAATACTTTGGCAGTAAAACGTGCCGCTTTGCGTGGTGGTTTATGGAGTACAGCAGGCAAAAGTGCTGAAAAATATTTAATGCTGACTTTGTGCAAATTGTATCAAGTTCCTGAAAACTACTACGATGCTTCTCATTTTGTGAAAGATAGAGGCAAAAAAGTTGATAGAGAAATTGACTTTTACCTGCTCAATGACGGTAAGGAATATTTGTGCGAAGTCAAACTTATGGGAAAAGGAAATCCCGAAAGTGCAGACGCAATCATTGCTCGTGATAGCAATGTGTTTGTTGCCGACACATTGTCTCAACAAAATAAAAATCAATGCGACCAACTTGGCGTGAATTGGATTGCGTTGAAAGACAAAGACGGTTACAAAAAATTTGGTGGAATCCTGCAAAAACTGAATATTCCACATACGGATTATAAAGGAAATTTAGAAGAAGATTTACCGAAAATATTGGAAAAACTATTTAACTAATTCCGTCATCAAGCGGAAGTTAATGTTTTGTATTTGAAAGAGTTAGTAGCCGCTTGCTTACACTTTTTCCTTAAAAAGGAAAAGGAATGGGGGCTTGTTTGCAGCGTGCAACGTAGATACTTTGCGAGAGGCATGAAAAAATGTTTTTCCAACCGGATTTTCCGACTGACCCAGAAATTTTTTAACCGTTCTTTTTAATGAAAAATTAAGTAAAATTACTTAGTTTTTTTTCAAAAAATATTGTTTTCTTTGCAGCGCGAAAATTAATCATTAAAAAAAATTATTATGAAAAAAATTATCAATTTATCATTTTTAGCCGTAATGGCTATTTCTGTGGCATTTGTTGCCTGTAAAAAAGACTCTAAAAAAGATGAGCCCAAAGAAAAAACCGGCTATGTTATTGAAGCAAAAGATGTTGACGGATTTTCCCTTAACAACATTGCTAATGTGGCGGCAGTGGATGACCTCGACATTTTTGAAGACAATCCCGCTTATATTGCCAAAGATAAGTTTCAAGGTGCCGGTTTTAAACTTTATCTTCCGTTTGTTTTACCGGATAAAGACCTACATATACTATTTCCGGATTCGCTGAATATCAAATACAAATACATTGAACTCATTGCGCTTGATGCAAAAAATAAGAATATCGGACTTTTTTCTTATAGTAGTGATGAAGTGGATAAAATTACAACTCTTGTCAATTTTGCTTATTATGATGTAAATTATCAGACTAAGTATTCGTTTTCTTATGTAAATAGTCAAGGAATTACGTGGCATAGTGAAACAGACTGTGATTATAAAAAAGGCTGGAATATAGAATATTTTACCATTAATTATAACACGCATGAAAATAAAACTACCACTGTGTCACCGGCAGGCATAAGTTACTCCTGGACGTTTTTACCTACCAATCTGCCCACTTCCATGCAAACCCCTCAAGAAATCTATGCAAAGGATTTGAAAATGAGGATGCAAAGATAATTGATAATTGACAATTGACAATTGATCAATTAATAATTAATATATTATGATAAACCATTTAAAATCCAAATCCGGTAATAAACACTGCATCACCTCATCACCTCATCACCTCATCACTCTTACGGTCTTACGCTCTTACAGTTCGGCAAGCTCACTGCTACGCGCTCTTACGGTCTTCTTCTTGCTCTGCCTCGGCTCGTTTACCCCGCTACACGCAAAGGTTTTTGAGGCAAATGATTTTGCTTCGTTGAAAGTTGCTGTAGATGCTGTAAATAAGGGCAGTGGAGGCGATACCATTAAAATTACAGGGAATATAGTGTTGGAAGGGAATGGGGGTTCATATAGTAACGCCGACATAGAGGAGATTAAGCGTGATTTTACAATTACGGCAGAAACAAATCCCAACGGAACGCCCAAATACACTATTGATGGAGGAGGAAATTACTATTTTGAGGTTAGTAGTACTTCAAGCGTCAAACACGCCGTTTTTGAAAATTTGAAAATAACGAATACAAAGTTCCTTCGTATTACGGCGTATGAAAAAAATGGAGAGGCAACTCTTGTTTTAAATAATTGTATTTTCACAAACAGCGATGACGGTTTACGTATGGATTGCAATGGAAAAATTACACTGAAGAATAGTACCGCTTCTGATAATATTGATAAGTATGGCGACGGCGAGGGGTTTAGACTATCGGGCACTGCTGAATGTATCATCGAAAATTGTGTTGCAATGAATAATGGGCATACTGGATTTGGACTTAACGGTAGCAAAAATGCAAGAATGTATATTAATAATTGCGTTGCAATGAATAATGGGCGTACTGGATTTTATTGTAACGGTAACGATGCCGGTGTATATTTCAATAATTGCAGGGCAACAGGAAATGCCGGCACAGGTATTTCTATTTCTAATTACGTTAGTTGTATCGTTAATAATTGTGCTGTAACCGGAAATGACTATGGCATTTATGTATATAATTGGACCAATGATGTAAATGAACATATTATATGTAATACTACGCTTTCCAACAATAAAGTCGGTATTTCTTCAGGAGATGCTTATAGCACAGGAGCAACTTGCAAGTTAATTAACTGTACTGTTTCTCAAAACAAACGAGGAATTCAACATAGTCGTTCACAAAACGCTTCTCCAAATGTGCTCATCTCAAAAGTATTTAATTCTATTTTTTATGGTAATGATTTTGGTATGTATGACTGTTATCATGATGCATACTATGATGGTTGTGCAGATTTATTTAGTATAGGATTTATGGATTATCCTGAAGATGAAAATGCTAAATTGATACTTTCCCGTACAATTTATGAAACGGAATTAACAAATGTTACCTACTCGTATTCTTCGGAAAAGCCAAAAGAAATAGAAAAACACAATTGTATTACCGACGACCCTAAATTGCAGGGCAGAACCGCTGCCGGAAATCCTACAAACAATCCCAATGATATCGTTTATTATGATTTAGACGAAAGCTCTTCGGCATTGCAGTTTGCCGATAGAAATTTAATCACAGTAGAAGAACTAACCACATTTCATCCCGGCTTACCCTACGAAGTTGAAATCTGGTTGAAAAGTATGATTACGGCAGAATTTGTTGCAAAAATTTTAATGTATGATCAATTAGGCAATGTTCGTCAGTTTAATGGCAATATGTACGACGCCGGCGCTATTG